>Ga0153916_10001171_pt1 | contig 18572 bp, 15 predicted proteins | sample Opewatmetagenome_FD_109642 | JGI IMG/M metagenome (GOLD analysis project Ga0153916, IMG submission 109642) | Freshwater wetland microbial communities from Ohio, USA - Open water 3 Core 3 Depth 4 metaG | ecosystem: Environmental > Aquatic > Freshwater > Wetlands | place: USA: Ohio, Lake Erie... | reverse complement strand
TAAAAAGGTAGTGCCAGGTTCCTCAAACCTGCCACTACCTTTTTTCTTTCTCAGGCCCACTGCCTGCCGCCAAATAGTCTGACAGCGCTGCCTGCCAGGGGCGCAGCGTGATACCCAGCGCCGCACCCAGCGTATTACGCAGCGGCGTAAAGGCGGGGGGCCGGGAAGCCCGTTGAAACTGGTCGTTGGTGATGGGTATCACCGGGATAGCTGTGCGCCCGGACTGTCTGATAATTTCCAGCGCGAATTCGTAGCGAGAGCAGTAACCTTCGTTGACCAGGTGGTAGATGCCATAGTGTACCGTGCGGATCAGGCGGGCCAGCGCAGCCGCCAGGTCAGGCGCATAGGTGGGATTGGCCACTTCGTCGGTGACGACCCGCAACTGGCCGTTTTTGTCGGTGGCTGCCAGGATTTTGCTGACAAAGTTGCTGCCACCTGGGGCAAACAGCCACGAAGTGCGCACGATGTACAGCTTACTGACCAGCAACATGGCGATTCGTTCGGCGGCCAGCTTCGACACGCCGTAGGGGTTAATGGCATGCGGGGCGTCAAACTCGCGATACGGTTCGTCAGCCGTACCGTCGAAAACCTCATTCGTACTGATGTGTACCAGCGCTGCCCCTGCCCGTTGGCAGGCCAGGGCTACGTTCTGCGTGCCCAGGGCGTTGATGCGATAGGCCAGGTCTGGGTTGCGCGCACAGCCATCCACGTCGGTCATCGCCGCGCAGTGAACCACCACCTCGGGTTCCAGGCGAGCAAACAGTGGGACCAACTGGGGATCTGTGATGTCCCAGTCCGGCACGTCAATCAGAACCAGAGCTGCGTCGGCCAGGGCCTTCTGTATTGCCTGGCCGAGTTGCCCACGGGCCCCGGTGATGACGATACGCATAAGCAGAACCCCTTTTCATCCTCTCCTTATCGGCGGCGCAGTCGGGCAATGGGATCCCAGGCCTGGGAACGGGTCTCAGAGTAGGCCCGCCAACGGCCTATCGCCCATGTCACCAGCCCGACAAGCCAGGGCAAAGCAATCGCCAAGGCGGCGGCCACACCTACCTGCACCAGGGACAGAAAATGCAAAAGGGTCAATCCCAGGTCAGGCAAGTACCAGCGAATGATGGCACCGTGTTGCCAGTAGCCCAGCAGTGCGGGCAGTGCCGCCAGCCAGGTGGCCAAGAGGCCATAATCATAACCAGCCAGGATGGCTGCAGACCAGCGCCGCTCGTCTCGATAAAGTAGCCCAAACAGCAGCAATAGCTCGCCCCCGGCCAGCCCGACAATTGCATACCGAAGCAGGCTGGTGAAGAATGTGCCCACGTCGCCGATGGTGCTCAGGGAGAAGGTATGACCTGCCAGCCGATATAACCCGTAATAAATCATGAGCGTTGCGCCCCCGGCCACGATTTCCAACAATGAGTTCGCCCCGCGCCGTCCCCAAAAGAGGATTAGAGTTAGCACCATTCCAGCAACCACCAGCGCCAAGCGCGGCAGCCTTTCCATAGCAATGCGAGCCGCCTTAGCCGCCGTCATCTCGGCAGCCGCTTCTTCGGCCACCAGCCTGGCCAGCTCAAGCGCGCCTGCCTGATTGCCGTTCAGGAGTGTTTGTTGGGCGCTGGCCAGGTCCTGATGAGTTGCCTGGCTCAGACCATTCTCACCCAGTACCCTCAAATAAGCATCGCCCAAGGCCACCTTCTGCGTCGCCAGCGCCAGTTGACTTTGGGCCTGAGCTTCCGCTTCGAGTCGCATCATTTCATAGAGAGGTCGCCCCTGAGTCACCGCCGGCAGGCGAGTGCCGAGCAGCGCGGCAACCGTAGGAGCCAGGTCGACCTGGCGGATCCCACTGTAGACGCCTGGAACGATGCCTTGTCCAATCATTACGAAGGGGAGCTGGGTCAACTCCGGCTCGCCCCCTCCCAGTTGGCCCCCTTCCATCAGCCCGTGGTCTGAGGTTACGATCAAAACCGACCGGGATGTATCCACCAGACGCACAATCTGCCGCAGATGATTGTCTATTTGGCGGGCAGCGCTGGTATAAGCAGGGCTGTTCACTCCACCGGCCTGGCCGGCTGCGTCGAGTTGGCTAAAGTGGATCAAAACCAGATGGTATTGGGCATCGGCGATGAAATCAAAGGCTGCCTGGGCTACCTGGGCATCGGCGATCGTATCCTGGTCAGGCGTGAAAAAGCTGGCGTGGGGCGTATTGGCGGGAAACAGAGACTTCCACCCTTCAAAACCGGCGATGGCGGTGCGCAGCCCGGCATCCTGGGCAGCGGCAAACAGGTGATCCAAAGGGACAGGGCGCACGCCAGTAGGCGTGGCCTCCAGGCTGGGCGCGCCATTCAATTCGGGCCAGGCGCCGGTCACCAGCGTCGTCCGGGCCGGTAGCGGGTAAGTAGGGGGCTGGCTGATCATCGTGGCTGAGGCACCGGCTGCTCGCAGCGCTTCGTAATTGGGCATGTCTAACGAGTTGGAGGCTGCATAGCCCAGGCCGCCAATGATAACCACTACCACGCGCTGCGTCTGGGCCGGCAACGGCTGGCCAGGGGGGACCTGGACGACCGATAACGGAGATTGGTAGGTGAAAAATGAGTATTGTAGGGCGTCGGCCCAGCGGTAGGCGCCGACAGCGGCTGCCGCCAGGATCAACAAGCTGACGAGGATACTGCCGTATTTCTGCATCATGCGCCAAGCTCGCCCATCGGCCCGCAAATGACGCCCCCGGATAGGCGAGCCGTTTGCCCTTGGCTCGGGGTGAAATACAACCTGGCCGGGCGCTGGCTCACTCCTTTACAAAGCTCGCCGAATTCTACCCCGCGCTGCGGCTACGCGCAAGTACCCCGGCGGCGGAGATTCAAGCGGACGCAGCCAATCAATTTGCCAACCAGCACATATCGAGTATAGTCTAATTCTACCGCATGATCCCCAACGCTATGCACTTGTCCACCTGTAGGTCCCCAAAGGGGACCTACAGGTGGACAAGTACTATGCTTGTCTTGGACGGGGGCGATTCATTATGGATAAGATATATCTCTCTTGGGATGATGTGGCTCGGCTGGTCGACCGCATCGTGCCGCAGATCACCGGCCATTTTGACGCGCTGATGGCCATCACCCGGGGTGGGATTGTGCCTGGCGGCTTGTTCAGCGGACGGTTGCGCATCCAACAGGTTTTCATTGCCTCGGTATACTTTTTCCAGGACGAAGCCAAAGCCCTGGATTGGCCCATCTTTCTACAATTCCCCGGCGACGACTTGCTCCACGGCAAACGTATCCTGGTGGTGGATGACATTTGGGACAAGGGGATTACCATCACCAATGTACGCGAGCGCATCCTGCAGGCGGGGGGAGCAGCGGTCACCGTGGTGCTCCACTATCGCCCGATCAGTTCAGTCACCCCTCCCGACGTGAAACCTGACATCTTTGGCGAGCTGACAGAGAACTATATCGTTTATCCCTGGGAGGCCGAGCGCGGCAAGCTGGGGGTATAGCTTCTTTTCTAGGATGGCTCTGGGGGGCGTTGCACGCGCCACTTGCAGGCGTGGGCGTAGGTCAAGAGTTGAAAGCCGTATTTTTCCAGAATAGGGCGGCTCATAGGGCTGGCGTCCACCGTCAGAAAGCGCACGCCGCGCCGCAAGGCCTCCTGGCTGCGCACGGCCACCAGAGCAGTGTACAGGCCACGCCCACGGTACTCAGCCAGAGTCGACCCGCCCCACAAGCTGGCGAACTGGCCGCGATCATGGAAGACGATCCAGGCAACGCTGGCCGGTACGCCATCCAGATAGCCGACATATACGTTCAAATGCTCCGGATCGTCGTGCAGGTGGCGTGCCAGGCGCTGAGCCAGATTGGTAAAGTCTTCTCCCCAGACCTGTTCTTCTATGTTCTTCACACCACCGAGCCCATCCGGGTCGGTGATGCGCCGCACATCAGCCGTCACCGGCGCTAACAAGACCGGAGGCGCTTCCTGTAAATCGAGGGCCACGATCGCATCCGGCTCTTCGGCCTCGAAGCCGTGGGCCAAGAGCCGCTCCCTCAGGTCCGCCGGCGTATCATGGTCGTAGACTTTCCACTCGAAATCGTGCCCAATGCTTTCGAAATAGGCGATTTCCTCGCGGATGACATCTTCGACGTTGGCGTCGTTCAGACGTGAGTAAATGACCGCCCCGCCATTGTCCTCTTTCTCCCAAAGACTGACCAGCCGGACTATGTGAGGTGTGACTTGGCGGCGCACGTCAAAGTACTCTACTTCCCGGCGCTGCTCTTTATCATACAGGGCGAGTATCTGATCGGCCTTCATCCATCTTGCCAGGCTGCAAGCCAGAGATACGGTTCCTCAATCAAGTCCTTGACGTATTGCAGAAAGCGCGCCGCCGGGGCGCCGTCTACCAGGCGGTGGTCGAAGACCAGCGATAAGGTCCACATGTGGCGCGCCACGATCTGGCCGTCGCGCACCACAGCCTTGGGAGCAATACGCCCCACGCCTAAAATGGCCGCCTCGGGCAGATTGATGACCGGGGTAAATGCGTCCACGTCGTACATGCCCAGATTGGTGATGGTAAAGGTGCCGCCGGTTAGCGCATCGGGCAGAATCCGGCCGGTGCGCGCTCCCTCGGCCAGTTGGCGAAACTCGGCCCCAAACTGGCGCAGGCTTTTCTTGTCGGCGTCGCGGATCACCGGCACCAACAACCCGCGCTCGGTATCTACCGCCATGCCTATGTTGACGTGGGCCAGGTGTTCGATGGCGTCGGCCGTCAGGCGCGCGTTCATGTAGGCGAACTTGACCAGGGCGCTGGCCACGATCTTCGCCAGCAGGTCGTTGTAGCCAGGGGCAAAGCCCCATTCTTCGGCCACGCGCGCTTTGAGCCGCTCGCGCATATCCACAAACTGCGTGGCATCCACTTCCATCATGAGTGTCACGCGGGCGGTGGTATGCACACTGGCCGCCATGCGTTCGGCAATAATGCTGCGCACCCCCTTGAGCGGCACGCGCGCCAGCACTTCGGCTTCGGGCAAGACAGGCAGTGCTGTGGGTGGCAGCGCTGCCCCGGAACCCAACGGGGTTCGAGGGGGCGGCGCAGCCGGCTTTTGGACGGCGCGTTCTACATCTTCCTTGGTGATTTTGCCGCCCGGACCGCTGCCAGTCACCTGGCGCAAATCCAGGCCGGCTTCGGCCGCCATTTTCTGGGCCACCGGCGTGGCTTTAGGAAGCGCATGGAGATAGGCCAGCACGTCGCGCTCGGCCACACGCACCCCACCACCGCCGCTGGGCGTCACCTGGCCCAGGTCAACTCCCTCCGCCTGGGCCAACTTGCGGGCGCGTGGGGAGGCAAAGATACGCCCATCCCCCTCCTCTCTACGCGCAGCGGCTTCCGCTGGAGCCGCCGAGGCGGCCTCAGACAGCCTGGCTTCGGCCTGCTCCACTTCAGGGGTGGGAGCGCCCTTCACTTCATACTTGTCCTCGGGCTTGCCGATGACGGCCACTACCGTGAGTACCGGCACCACCTGGCCCTCCTGGTAGGGCCCCATGTGCAAATAGCCGCTGGCGGTGGCTTCGACGGGGAAGACCGCCTTGTCGGTTTCTACCTCCAGGATGTCCTGCCCCTGGGCCACCTTGGCCCCATCTTCGACCAGCCAGCGGATGAGGGTGACTTCTTCGACGGTCTGGCCCAACTTGGGGACGAAGAATTCCTCTGCCATCAACTTACCACCTTTCTACAGGCTGCCACGATTCGCCCCACGTTGGGGATGGCTATGTCTTCCAGGACTTCGGCGCGCGGCACCGGTACGTTGGCTGCCGCTACGCGCACCATCGGCGCATCTAACCAGTCGAAGGCCAGCTCATTCACCTGGGCCATCACTTCGTTGATGAAGCTGGTGTTCTCATAGGCTTCGGTGACGCCTACCAGACGCCCGGTCTTTTTCACCGAGTTGACCACAGTCTCAATGTCCAGCGGCTTGAGGGTGCGCAGGTCAATCACCTCCACGTCGATCCCTTCCTGGGCCAGTGTCTCAGCCGCCTCCAGCGCGCGCAGCACCATGCGAGAATAGGTCACCAGCGTCACGTCTTTGCCCTCACGTTTGACGTCCGCCACGCCCAGGGGGATGATGTAGTCTTCCTCGGGCACCGGGCCCTTTTCTTTATAGAGCATCTTGTGTTCGATAAACATGACGGGGTTATCGTCGCGGATGGCGGCCTTGAGCAGACCCTTGGCATCGTAAGGCGTGGCCGGCATGACTACGTAAATGCCGGGGAAGTGGGTCCACAGCGACTCCAGGCTTTGCGAATGGTGCGCGGCGATGGCCCGCCCGGCGCCCCCTTCGGTGCGGATGACCATGGGCACGCTGGTTTTGCCGCCGAACATGTAGCGGTTCTTGGCCCCCTGGTTGGCGATCTGATCCATGGCCAGCGGGGTAAAGTCTACGTACATGATCTCGGCCACTGGGCGCATGCCGGCCATGGCTGCTCCCACTGCCGCGCCGCCGACGGTCGCCTCGGAAATAGGCGTGTCCAGCACACGCCATTCGCCAAACTCCTCCGCCAGGCCGCGTGTAGCGCCGTAGGCACCCCCGTACAACCCGACGTCCTCGCCAAAAATAAACACGCGCTCGTCGCGAAGCATCTCTTCACGCATGGCTTCCTGCAGCGCCTGGGCGTAGGAGATGGCCCGCATGTTGGGGTCGCTGCGCACCCGCTGGCGCAGCAGGCGCTCGGCCTCGACATCCGCCCGGGTGAATTTGGACGGGGCGTAGACGTCGGTATACACCTCCTCGGGGCTGGGTTCTGAAGATGCCTCGCTGTAGGCCATCGCCTGCGCCAGCTTCTCCTTCACTCGGTTATCCAATTCCTCAAATTCCGCCTCGCTCAACAGGCCGATCGCCTGCAGGTTTTCTCGGAGCACCGTGATGGGGTCGCGCTGTTTCCACTCGGCTTCTTCCTCGCGGGTGCGATAAGTGCGCGGGTCGGAATGCGAATGGCCGTACCAGCGATAAGTCTTGGCTTCGATGAGGGTAGGCCCCTCGCCATGACGGGCGCGTTCCGCCGCCCTGGCCACTGCGCCGCGCACCGCCAAGACGTCCATGCCATCTACTACCTCCCCGGGGATGCCATAGGCGCAAGCTCTATCGGCGATGTCGGGGAGTTTGCTGGCCTTGGCCCAGGGAACCGACATGGCGTACATGTTGTTCTCGACGACAAAGACGACGGGCAGATCCCACAGGCTGGCCATGTTCAGCGCCTCGTGAAAGTTGCCGGTGTTGGACGCGCCGTCGCCAAAGAAGCACAACACGACCCGGTCTGAACCCTTCAGCTTCTGGGCCAATGCGGCCCCCACTGCCACCGGGATGTTGCCGCCCACGATGCCGGTCGCCCCCAGGTTCCCATGGGCCACGTCGGCAATGTGCATCGAGCCGCCCTTGCCCTTGCAGTAGCCGCCCGAACGCCCCAGCACCTCGGCCATCATCTTGTTAAAGTGCTCTTGCTTGGCCTCAGCCGTCTTGGCCGCCTTGTCGCCGTGAGCATGGGCGTGCCCGTGGCCACGATGGGTACTGGTGACCATGTCGTCGTCACGCAGCGCGCCGACCGCGCCGACGGCGACGGCTTCCTGCCCTGCGTACAGGTGGGATGCGCCCTTTAAGACGGCCTTGCCCAGCAAGATGGCGATGTTATTCTCAAGGGCGCGAATCTCCAGCACCTGGCGCAGATAACCGATCAATTCCTCTTTGGTCAGTGCCTGTTCTTCCATCATGGCCGACACACGCTCGGCGGTAAGCGATAAGGTTGCTTCCATAATTTATCAATCCTCCATTTGGCTTGGTGTGCGAAAGGTCTGTTCTTAAACCAGAATTACTTTAATTCCCAGCTCACGCATGTGCGCGACCAGGTCGGCGGGCGCGTGAACGTCGCTGATGATGCAGTCCACCTGCTCCAGATGGGCGAACGAAGCCAAACCCACCCGGCCCCATTTGGTGGCGTCCAGCACGGCGACGACCTGGCGACACATGGCCACCAGGGGGCGCTTCACCTCGGCCTCGTCGGCGCTGACGTCGGTCAGGCCCTCAGCCAGGCTGATGCCGTGGGCGCCGAAGAACCCGGTTTGGATGTTGAACTTGCGCAGCATCTCCAGGCCGTCAGTACCCACCATCGAAGCGGTATCGCGGCGTAAGGTGCCACCAACCATCACCACCGTCACCCCTGGCGCATCCAGCATGTCTTGAGCGACGGCCAGACTGTTGGTGACAACCGTCAAGTGGCGGTGATGCCGGATGTGTTGTGCGATGGCCAGCGCCGTGCTGCTGCTGTCCAGGAAGATGGCATCGCCATCGGCCACCAGGGCCGCGCCTGCCTCGCCGATGCGGCTCTTCTCCTGTACCTGTCGCTGGCGGCGCAAGGCGAGCGACAGGTCGTACAAGCCACGCGCGGAAGGCAGCGCACCCCCGTGAGTGCGCACGACCAGGTTGCGTTCGGCGAGCGCCTGCAAGTCGGAGCGAATGGTCACTTCGGACACGCCAAACTGCTGGCTGAGCTCGGCCACCGAAACACGTTCCTCCTGATTCACGCGCCGGAGTATCTCTTGTCGGCGCTCTTCCAGGTATAGGTCCTTGGTCGTTCGCATGATCCCCTGATTAGTTTTGATTATCTCTTATTACTTTTGATTTCTTTCAGTTTAGTGCAAAATGAAATTTTTGTCAAGTGTCATCAATCATCAAGACGTGCGAGGTACGCCCTGGCGGCTGGCCATGTTAGGCGCAAACCTCGCACGTCTTGGAGCCGCTCACAGGCGGAGTGGAATACCCAGCATGCGGCTGAGCTTCATGACCGAAAAGCGATTGCGGAAATAATGGGTGTATTCCACGGCCATGGCGGCTTCGTCATCGCTTAATCCCAGCTCCCGGGTGGTCACCGGTCCTCCCACCTGGCGCAGCAAATCCGTCAATTGCTGGGAGGAGGGAACAATGGCAGCTATCTCCTGGATTTCTGGCCACCGGTCAACGATTCTCTGTTTCAGCAGGCTATAAGCCACTTCGGTCAACTCTAAAAAGGGCTTTTGCTCGGCGATCACCTTATCGGCGATAGCCGGATAGGCGATGCCTATGTGCTGCAACTCTTGCTCCCGGTCCGGCATGGAAGTCGCGTTCAGCATCTCCCCGGCCTGCTGGCGGGTCAGTTGCTTGATCTTTTCGTAGAACTTGGCTACCAGGATACAAGCCACTCCTACTTTGGCCCCATGCAAGATAGCCGGCCTGTTTTCCTGCAGCAGCTTCATTTCCCAATAATGGGACAAATAATGCTCTGCGCCGGAGGCAGGCGGCGAGGCGCCGAAGTCAAGCATGCACAGCCCGGTCTCAATCAGCCCTGCCATCAGGCTGCGGATGCCCTCCGGCGAGGCAACGCCAATTTCTGCGACACGCTGCACGCAACCCTGCAAAGCGTCCCACGCCCTTTGGGCGATGGCTTCGCTATAGGGCTCATCCCACAACAAACGACCTAGCTTCCAGTCGGCCAACGCCGTGTATTTGCCCAACATATCGCCAAAGCCGGCTGCGATCATAGGCCGGGGCGCAGCACATAGTGTGTTCAAGTCGCCGAATACAGCCATGGGCGGCTGGGTGTAAACCGTTTGCTTCAAACCCCCGATCACCAGCGGCGCTCCTCCGGAGGTGTAGCCATCCACCGAGGGGGCGGTCGGCACCGAGATGAAGGAAGTTTTGGTCCGGTGGCTGATAAAGCGCACGATGTCGGTGATCGTCCCGGAAGCAACCGCCAGGTAGACCCGGTCTTCTGGCTCGACGTGCAGGAGCGCTTGCATAATGTAGCGCTCGTCGGGGACGATCTCCTGACCCGTCAGTAAAATGGTTTTAATGTCGAACCCACGCCCGGTCATTGCCTCTTCCACCGCCTTGCCCAGCGCCCGGTAGGTATTCTGGTCGGCGACCAGGTAAAACCGGCGAAGGCTACGGCTATCGCAGTAATCGATCAGGCGGGGTAAAGCATCACTTTCGACGTAAACTAGCAATTCACCTGTCACGCATTCCTCCTCAGTACTCCATCAATGTGATTTTGATATGCCCAATCAGGCGCCCATGGAGGCTCGAACCCGTTCACCAGAATCGTCTTGATGGAGTACTCAGTTGTTCTGGCCGGTGGCAATCGCTAAGACGATGAAACCGACATACAGCACAAAGAACAGCGCAATCAGCAACAAGACGAGGCCGCCGGCTGCGATACCCAGCCACGACCACAGCTTGGTGCGCTCCACCTCGACCGCCTGGCGGGCGCTGAGGACCCCGACCACACCCAACACCAACGAGATAAAGGGCAGACAGTAATAGCCCAGGTTGCAGGTCAGGCACGAGAACAGGAGCATGGCGCCGGTGACGAGAGAGCCTAATGAGATTAGATCGTAGGTGTTGCCCCGGAAGGTGACTTGCGGCCGGCCAGGGGGACTGGCTTCGACCGCCTCTGCGGGGGGGAGGGTTTGCTCAAGGCTCCCCCCAACGGCCTCGCCGGGCAATTCCTGGAGCGGCTGGTCTGATGCGCTTGGACTCATGGCTGGCCTCCTTTGCCTGCGGTATCAAGACGGCGATCCCTATGCCTGTGTCAGCCGGCGACTTCCGGCCGGGTTGTGAGCCTATGTTACCACAGATTCGGGGTTGTGTCATCTTTATCTCAGCGCCGAGCACATCTGCCTGGGGGGCACCGCCGGCGGAGACCGGGAGGAGAACCAAGCAAAAAGGGGGGGCAGTTTTGCTGCCCCCCCTTTGCCTGATTTATGGACGCTACGCCAGCGCCTGGCGCAGGAAAGCCTTGACCACGTGGACCGGCACCGCCAAACCGACGTCCGGGCCGGCCATCATGGTGTTGATGCCCACCAGGCGGCCCTGGGTGTCAACCAGCGGCCCGCCCGAGTGCCCCGGGCGCAGGTGCAGCCCGACGTGGAGCAACTCGCGTCCCGGCATAGCCATCTCGGGCGGCGGCCCCATGCCGATGACTACGCCTGCCGTGGCCGCACCGGCCACGCCCCAGGGGTGTCCCAGCGCCAGCACCCAGTCTCCCGGCCGCAGGCGCTTGGACTCGCCCAGTTCGATGGTGGGCAGATCGCTGGCCTCCACACGCAGGGCGGCCAGGTCCAGGTTACTGTCATGAGCCAGGACTCGGCCCGGCAGGACCCGCCCATCCGGTAAGGTGACGCGCGGGGAATGAAGCTGGACGACGTGAGCGTTGGTCAGGATCAGCCCGTCGGGGTGCCAGATCGTCCCGGCCCCGGCGCCGCGCCGGCCGTTGCTGATGCTCACCAGGCCGCGCCGTGCCTGATCCGCCGCGCTCGCCAATTCATGGTTCAACTGTTGCAGTAAGTCAGACATGCCCACCTCCAAATGACTCAAGTCATTACTACGAACCATAGCACCCGTTCTGCTTATAACTAGCTACGTTCGCCGATGGTGACTTGCAGCTCTTGTACCACGCCGCCGCGCACGATGCGCACCGGCGTTGAGACCCCCACGCGCTCGCCGCCCAGCAGAGCCAGCAGGTCATCCATGTGACGCACCGGCTGGCTGTCCAGCGCTATGATGGTGTCACCCAACAGCAGGCCTGCCTGACCGGCCGGGCCGTCCGGCTCGACAGAAATCAACAGCAGGCCGGTTTCCTGGCCCAGTTGCTGCTCAAGCGCCGCCGGCAGGCGCACCCCTTGAGCGCCCACCCCCAGGTAGCCGCGCCGCACCCGCCCGTGCGTCAGCAGCGCCTCGACCACGCGACGTAGGGTAGGCGTGGGCAGCGTCAGGCTGATGCCACGCAACAGCGCCGAGGTGTTTAGCCCCAGCACGCGCCCGCTCACATCCACCAAAGGCCCGCCCGAGAAGCCGGGGTACATCACCAAATCAGTCTGCAAGTAGGCGTCCACCTGGCCGCCGGCCGGCGTGCGCCACTCTTCGCCCAACGCGCTGACGATGCCCAGGGTGGCCTGGACCGTCTGCCCGGGACGCCCCAGCGCCAGGGCCAGGTGTCCCACGCGCAAGCTGTCCGGCTCGGCCACGGCCGCCTGCGTCAGCCCCTTGGCATCGGCGCGCAGCACAGCCAGGTCGGTGGTGGGGTCGCGGCCCACCAGCGCTGCGGCGACCGTCTGGCCGTCGGGCAGGCCCACGCCGATATTCTCCTCACGCTCCACGACGTGATGCGCCGTGACGATGACCCCATCGGGCGACCAGAGAATGCCACTGGCCGGGATGCGGCCGCGCGCTTCGACGCGTACCACACCTGCACCCGCCGTGGCTACCGTGGCCGCCAGAGCATCCGATAAATTGCGTAATACGTCTGCCATTTTGTAACCTCCCTAGTTGAATATAACCACAACTCATTCTCTCCGGGAGTTTACCACAGGCAGCCCATACCGTGCATCACCCGTTTGATGAGGACAGGACCTGGAAAAATGGGTAGGTCAGCGCAGACCCTAAGGGTCTGGGGGTTACTTAGAGGAGGATCAAGCCCTGGCGGGTGGCGCGCACCACAGCCTCGGTGCGGCTCTGGGCACCCAGCTTGCCCATGACGGCGTTGACGTGGAATTTGACCGTGTGTTCGCTGATGTCCAAGCGGTGGGCGATGGCCTTGTTGGGGAGTCCCTCGGCCAACAGTTGCAACACTTCCAGCTCGCGCGGGGTCAACGCTTCGACCAGCGCCGGGACGGCCTGGTCTCGGCCGCCCAACACCGGGACGGCCAGGGCTGGGTCGAGGACGGCCAACCCTTGTGCAGCCGCCAGCAGAGCGGCGGCCAGGCGCTCCGACCCGGTATCGCGCCGCAGCAGGCCGCGGGCGCCGGCCATGTAGGCTTCGACGGCCTGGCTTTCGTCGGGGAGCAGCGCCACCAGCGGAACTCCAGCCTCGGCCAGCGCAGCTAAGCGCTCCACCCGTGCGGCCGGGGCGCGCTCCCAGCCCAGGTCCCAGACCACCACCTGGGGGCGGTACACGTCCAGGGCGGAGCTCAAGTCGCCATCCTCGGCGGCCTGGCCGACCACGACACAGCCCGGTTGAGCGCTCAGCAGTGCCGCCAGCCCGGCTCGCGCCAGCGGGTCGTCGGCCACGATGAGCACACGTAGATCATTCATACAGCTCAGCCGGCGCCACCAAGACTTTGTCCACCCGTTTGCCATCCATTTCAATCACCTCAAAGCGCAGCCCACCCCATTCTGCTGGCTATAGGCTTGAATCCGACTCCGAAGAGGGATTTGCCGGGGCCGGGACAGCCAGGCGCTCTGTCTCGACCTGCCGCGCCGGGCCGGGTACGGAGAGGACACTTGGAGGTGGAAAGGGATCCAGGTCAAAAAGCCGAGCGTAGACGTAGCGCATGATGATGCGCAGCGAAGCGATGGTCGGGGCGGCCAGTGCCACGCCCAACACGCCGCCCACACTGGCGCCGATAATGACGCCCAGGATGACCACCACCGGATGCAGATGGACGCGCCGCCCAATCATGTGGGGGATCAGGAAGTTGAGGTCGAACTGGGTAAATGCGATGTAGGCTCCAAAGACCACCAATGCAAAGACCAGGTTGGGCAGGGGCAGATACGTAGAGCCTTCCAGCAGGGCGATGATCACTACGGTCAGGCCCCAGATAGCGTGGCCGATGCTGGGCAGGAACTCGAGCAGCCCGCCCCAGACACCCAGCAGCAGAGGGCTTGGCAGGCCCAGCACGGCGCTGACCAGGGTGAGGATGGCGGCGACCAGCAGCGAGAGGAAGACCTGGCCACGGAAGAACGCCGACCAGATGGTGTCGATCTCGGCTATCAACCTGTCGACGTCGGCTCTGTAGTCAGGCGGGACCAGCCCGCGCACCCAGCCCAGGGCGCGATCGGCGTCGCGCGTAAGGTAAAAGCCGATGACAAACGTAAAGACGACCAGCAGGACGATGCGCGCTGCGTCCAGCACATATCTGATCGACTCGGTGGCCAGTGAAGTGATGAAACTGGTCAGTGCTGCGGTGACCTGGCGCACCAGCTCGCGCACACCAAGCTCAAAGCCTGCCACCTGAATGGTGGTATCCGCCACGCTAGTGTTCAGGTAGCGGGCGACGCTGATCAATTCGCGCCGCATGTAGATGACCTGGTCGATGATGGCCGGGGTCAGCAGGGCGCCCACCGGGATCACCAGGGCCAGCAGGATCAAGTACATCAACCCGGTGGCCACCCCCAGCGGCAGGCGGGTGAGGCGCCGGATGAGACGTACCACCGGCTGGAAAACGTAGGCCACAATGGCGCCGATGACCAGCGGCGCGAAGACAATGCGCGAGGCATATACCGCCAGCGCCAACAGGACGAACAGGATGACGCCTACCACCACCTTGGTAGTGATGGTCCACCGCGGGCGGGGGGGAGTATTAGGAAGAGTTACGTTAGGGTTCATAATGACGTACCAGCTTCTCAAATTTGACACCCATACTACAACGATTTGGCGGTTGGGACAAACTGGCCTGGTCCCAGCGGCTGCACTCCATCAGGCTGCATTCATCCACACGTGCCGTTCAACCAGGGTAGGGCGCGCCGGAGATTTCCAAATTCCGGCTGTTTCTGCTAGAATCGTCAAAGGTTGCTGGTTTGAGACGAGCGGCTACCCATTGGACTTCCTCACTCTAATTCTAAGCGCTTGGTCATTCTCAGAAATGAACTCACTCATCCCAAAGCATCCAATTCCAATGAAAACCGTTTTCCGCAACTGCTTTCTGGTGAATTTTGCAGTTGATCCGGAGATTATGCGCCGGCTATTGCCCCTGGAAATCTCACCAGACCTGCACGCCGATAAGGCTTTTCTTTCGGTGGTGATTGCCGATATGGAAAAGATGCGACCGGCCTTCCTTCCTCGCGCTTTCGGCATCACTTATAACCAAGTCGTCTACCGAGCCATTGTGCGCTGTGGAACGGAACGGGGTGTACATTTCTTACGCAGTGACGCAGACAATCGCTGGATGTCCATTGCGGGAAATCTTTTGACATTCTTCCACTTTAACCTCTCACATGTTAAGCAGAAGCAAGAGGATGGCAGGTATTACTTCGATCTTGAGTCGGGAGACCATGCTGACATCCAGGCCACATTTGATGTGGCGCATCAGTCGCAAGACATGCCATCAGCATCCAGATTCCGATCGATAGCTGAGGCCCAGAGCTTTCTCGTCGAGCTTTACGCTGCGTTCACTTCAGATGCCCGCCATATCAGTACGGTTCGAATAAAGCGAGGTGCATGGAAGATCACCATTGTGGAAGATTTGCGCGGAGTCTACGAGTTCATGGATGGGAGTGCACTGTTCCCCTCGGGTAGTGCGCAGCTCGATTCAGTTTTCTACGTAAGCAATGTGTCTTATTATTGGTTCCGGCTGGAGAAACGTCCCAGGACGCCGGACACCTCGTTCCAGCCGAAGCCTCGATAGCATTCCTCTCATCGCCGTCTTTAGCACTTGTCCACCTGCAGGTGGACAAGTACTCTGCAATCAGGTTGGATGCAGCTCGCTCAGCGCGGCTGAATTCGGACGGTTGGGTGCTGATGACTGAATGTACAAGTTGCCAGGATTTGAACCTATGAAACTGAATGTCTGTATTGCTGGTGCTACCGGCTGGGTTGGAAGACCCTTGTGCATCGCTGTGTCTCAAACAGACGATTTGAGGCTGGTTGGCGCTGTCTCTCGTACTCACCAGGGTCATAACCTAAAGGATGTCATTGGGGACTCAAGTCTAGATTTGACGGTCAGCGACTCAGTCGCTGAGGCTCTGCATACACCAACCGACGTGTTGGTTGATTACACCAAAGCAGATGTGGTGAAGGCCAATGTGATGACGGCCATTCACAAAGGTGTCCACGTGGTTATCGGTTCTTCGGGTTTGACGGAAGAAGACTTTTCTGAAATCAACCAGGCTGCTTGGGATAACCAGGTCGGGGTAATCGCTGCCGGAAATTTCGCCATTACGGCTGTGTTGTTAGAGCGTTTCGCCTGTGAAGCGGCCAAGTATTTGTCCCATTGGGAGATAATAGATTACGCCTCAGACGCCAAAGTGGATGCCCCCAGCGGTACGACGCGCGAACTGGCTTTTCGACTCTCCGAGATCAGGCAACCGGAACTCTCGCACCCGATTGATGAAACGATCGGGCCGAAAGAAAGCAGGGGAACGACGCTGAACGGAAGCCAGATTCATTCAATTCGCCTTCCCAGTTACGTGATCAGTGTGGAAGTGATCTTTGGCGCAGCCGATGAGCGTCTGGTCCTGCGCCATGAGGCCGGCAGCGGAGCAGCACCTTACATACAAGGCACCCTTCTCGCAATCCGTAAAGTCAGAGATCATGTAGGGCTAATCCGAGGTCTAGATAAAATTATGAGTTGATTCGCTGCTGTCCGTGATCAGTGCAACTGAGCGCAGGCGGACGGAAGCGGTTCTGCGTGAAAGCGAGAAGTGGCTGCACGTCACCTACCAGGCCACTGTTCGACCTGGCTGTAACACGCGGAGGTCGCTATGAATGACCAGTCACTTACTCCCAAGTCTGTGGACCGAAACTGGAGTCCGCTTAAGATTGCCGGGCTGTATTTGTTGACAGGCGGTCTGTGGATTCTGTTCTCCGACCAACTGGCCGCAGCCGTCGCGAGCAGTCTGGCCATGTTGACTACGCTCAGCATGCTTAAAGGTTGGGGCTATATCCTCGTCACCGCGCTGCTCCTCTACTGGCTGATCCGGCGTCACACTGCCGCGCTGCGCGAGAGTGAGGGACAACTGCGCCAGGTTACGGATGCCATACCAGCGCTCATCTCCTACATCGACCGGGATAAGCGCTATCAGTTCAACAATCGAGCCTACGAGGATTGGTTCGGTCACTCGCGAGCCGAGGTACAAGGCAAGCATCTTGAGCAGGTTTTGGGCACGGCCGCCTACCAGGCAATTTCTGAGCACGTCGAGGCAGCTTTAGCCGGACAGTCGGTGACGTACGAGACAGAGGTGCCATATAAGGATGGCGGGACGCGTTTTATCCAGGCCGCCTACATTCCAGACATCGGGGCAGACGGGCAGGTCAAAGGCTTTTTTGCCCTGGTCAACGACATCACCGGGCGCAAGCAGGCGGAACAGGCGCTGCGCGAGAGCGAGCAGCGCCTGCGAGCGATCATCGATAACGCCAATGGGGTTGTCTGGGTCAAGGATCTCGACGGGCGATTTCTCATCGTCAATCGATATCATGAAGGTATGCTCGGGCGACCGCAAGAGCAGGTGGTCGGCCGCACTGTCTTCGACCTCTGGCCGCCAGACCTGGCCGAGGAGTATACGGATAACGACCGCCAGGTACTCGAGTCGGGGGGGCCGATAGAGTTTGAGGAAACGGCGCTGCTACAGGATGGGCAGCATACCTATATCGCAGTCAAGTTTCCGCTGCGCGATTCAAATGGGCGGATTTATGCCCTGGGCGCCATCTGCACAGACATCACCCAACACAAGCAAGCCGAGGAGGCCCTGCGCCGCTACGAACTGCTGGCCGGTCACAGCCGCGACATCATCCTATTCGTGCGGCGCGACGACGGCCGGATTCTGGAGGCCAACACCGCCGCCACGCAAGCCTACGGGTACAGCCGCGAGGAGCTGATGGGGCTTTCGATCCACGACCTGCGCGCCTCCGAGACACGGGCGCTGACCGCCGATCAGTTGGCCGAGGCGGATGCCCGAGGCATCCTCTTCGAGACCGTGCACCGGCGCAAAGATGGCAGCACCTTCCCGGTGGAGGTCAGCTCGCAGGGGGCAAACATCGGCGGCACACGCACCCTGATCAGTATGGTCCGCGACATCACCGAGCGCAAGCGGGCTGAGGCCGAGATACAAATGCTGGCGAGATTCCCGGCTGAGAACCCGAACCCGGTACTGCGGACCACCAAAGATGGCCTCTTGATTTACGCGAATCAGGCCAGCGCAGGCCTGCTGGAATGCTGGGATTGTTCGGTCGGCCGGCGATTGCCAGACATATGGTGCAAGGTAATCCTGGATACGCTGGACTCCGGTTTGCTCAGAGAAGAGGAGGCAACCTGCGGAGAGCGCGTTTTCTCTGTGGTCGTCGCCCCCATCGTCGAGGGCGGCTATGTGAATATCTATGGGCGTGACGTCACCGAGCGCAAGCAGGCCGAGGCACAACTGCTTTATCAGGCCAATCTGCTGCAAAACGTCTCCGACGCCATCATCGCCACCGACCTGGATTTCAACATTACCAGTTGGAACTATGCCGCCGCAGCGCTCTATGGATGGGACGCCGCCGAAGTCATCGGTCGGCGGATCGGCGAGATCCTCCAGACCAAATACACTGGCGACTCGTCGGAGCAGGTTCGCCAGGCCTTCTTGGAGCAAGGCTTCTGGAAAGGCGAAGTGACTCAGAAACACAAGGATGGCACATCGATTACCGTCTTATCGTCAGTTTCATTGATCAACGACAGCGCCGACAATCCGGTGGGCGCAGTAGCTGTGAACCGCGACATCACCGAGCGTAAGCAGGTGGAGGAGGCGCTGCGGGACAGCGAAGAGCGCTATCGTCAACTGTTCGAAGCGGAATCCGACGCGATCGTGTTGATTGATAAC
>Ga0153916_10001170_pt1 | contig 18580 bp, 12 predicted proteins | sample Opewatmetagenome_FD_109642 | JGI IMG/M metagenome (GOLD analysis project Ga0153916, IMG submission 109642) | Freshwater wetland microbial communities from Ohio, USA - Open water 3 Core 3 Depth 4 metaG | ecosystem: Environmental > Aquatic > Freshwater > Wetlands | place: USA: Ohio, Lake Erie... | reverse complement strand
ATACTGCTGCTGCAATATACTGGTTGTCGTTGAACCGAAACACTGACCCCTTTTTCCGGAATACAAGCACCTTATTGAGTGTGCATAATTTGCCTTTCATGGGTGTAGCGGGCAGTTTTCCGATGGACTCGTTCTATCTTCCTCCTGCCCCTGAAGGTATCTTGCCCGATTGGGCTCGCCAGCTTCCTTTACCATTAGGGCTTTATTCTGCAAATCAAATTAATACAGTTTCCCCCACCTATGGTAAGGAAATTTTGACACCTGAGTTTGGGGCTGGATTAGATGAATTTTTGAAAACTCGATCAGCTTCGATATCAGGAATTCTCAATGGGATCGACACTGAGCGCTGGAATTCTGCCAAAGATTCATTTCTGTCGGTACCTTACTCCATTGAAACTCTTTCCATGCGTCAAGCTAACAAAGCTGCCTTGCTTAATGAGGTAGACTTCTTCGATAAAACCCAAAAAAGTTTCGACAATCGTATCCCCTTATTTGCCATGGTCACCCGAATGGATTACCAGAAAGGTGTCGATCTTGTCATAGACGCATTAGCGAAGCTCAGCCGAAAAAAGGGAATCATGTGGCGGGCTTTGATCTTGGGGACAGGTTTACCTGAATTGGAGGACTCGGTTCGTAAACTTGAGAAGCGTTTTCCCGATAAGGTGCGCGCTGCACTCAAGTTCGATGCTCCTCTCAGTCACCGCATCTATGCAGGTGCAGATGCGCTGCTCATGCCCTCTCGTTATGAACCTTGTGGCTTAGCCCAGATGATCGCCATGCGTTATGGGTGTATTCCTATCGCACGTTTGACAGGAGGCCTGGCTGACACAATCACTGATGTCAGCACTGTTCCTGAAGGTACTGGTTTCTTATTCAAGGAGGCTACTCCTAAAGCTTTACTCAACACCCTGGTTCGCGCCCTGGATCTGTATCAAGACCAGAGGGAATGGCAGGCTCTTCAGAAGAGAGGCATGCTCCGTGATTTTTCTTGGAACCGTTCGGCATTGGAATACCTTAAAATGTACAAAATATTGGTTTCTAGTTAGATGAGCATTTCGAAATGATATTCGGTCGTTTAGATCAAAACCTGCAAAATTTTATTGTCTGCCACACCTAATATTTTTTCCTAAGGAAAGGATTGAACATGAAAACTCGTGCTGTCATCCTGGCTGGAGGTGAAGGTTCTCGATTAGGCACGCTTACTGCCAAGCGCACAAAGCCTGCGGTGCCCTTTGCAGGTAAATACCGGATTATCGATTTTACCCTCTCCAACTGCGTAAATTCGGGCATTTTTGATGTGATGATCGTTGCCCAATACCGTCCGCACTCCCTGATTGAGCACATCGGGGCAGGGGGTCCTTGGGATCTTAACCGTGACTTCACCGGAGGCGTGCGCATATATTCTCCTTACAAAGCCCGCGGAGCGTCTGATTGGTTCATGGGCACGGCAGATGCTGTCCAACAGAATTTCCGCTGGCTAAAAGAAACAGATCCTGATTTGGTGCTCATACTTTCTGGAGATCATATTTACGAGATGAATTACGATGCCATGATTACTTTCCATCTGGATCACCAAGCAGACTTGACCATGGCAACCATTCGTGTTCCCATGGAAGAAGCTCCTCGTTTTGGCATCGTTGGTTACGAATCAGATTATCGGGTTACTTCGTTTATCGAGAAGCCGGCGGTCCCTCAGTCCAACCTGATTAATATGGGGGTCTATCTCTTTAATGTTCAGGTTCTAGATCAGGTTCTTTGGGAGGATCATAAACGGCACGACTCATCACATGATTTTGGTAAAGATATCTTGCCACGGATGATTAATGAGGGCAATCGTGTTTTTGCTCACCCTTATTCCGGTTATTGGGTCGATGTAGGCACTGTCAGTACTTATTGGCAAGCCCATATGGACTTGCTAGGTCCCAAACCATCCATTAACTTGTATGACCGTTCCTGGGTGATCCATACCCGTACAGAAGAACGTCCGCCAGTGCGGTATGAAAAAGGTGCAGAGGTTGTCGATAGTATGATCACGGATGGCAGCATTTTATCAACCGGCTGCAAGGTGGAACGCAGTATTCTTTCAGCGGGAGTTCGGGTTGAAAATGGAGCCATTGTTCGCGAATCGATCATCCTGACCGATGCTGTGATCAAAGCTGGGGCAGTAGTGGAACGCGCCATAATTGATAAAAAAGTAGTTATTGGTGAAAATGCCCATGTAGGACAAGTGACATCAGATGTAAATCCGAAAATCTCTATGGTCGGGAAAAAGAGTCGAATTCCGGCTGGATACACCATCGAACCAGGCGCAGTTATTGGCACAGATGTGATCGAAAGTGATTTTCCCGCCAGCACCATTACCGAGGGTGAATATATCACAACCAAGAGGGAAGCCCATGAAGTATAACCGCTCCTCAGGAATTATCCTGCATCCAACCAGCTTACCGGGACCTTATGGCATTGGTGACATAGGTCCGCAGGCCTATCAATGGGTGGATTTCCTAGCGGACTCTGGTTGTGGTTTATGGCAGGTGCTGCCCTTAGGGCCTACAGGATATGGGGATTCCCCTTATCAGTGTTTTTCATCATTCGCAGGCAATCCAACGATCATCAGCCCAGATTTACTATTGCAAGAAGGTCTGCTTTTCCCTGATGATCTGGCTGACCGTCCAGTTTTTCCTGCAGATCATGTCGATTATGGCACAGTCATTTCTTGGAAGCAATCCTTGCTAAATCTCTCCTTTGACCGTTTTCTCAGTCATGCTTCCCATGCTCAGAGAAGCAGGTACGAGCAGTTCAAAATTAATCAGACCCTGTGGCTGGATGATTTTGCTTTATTCATGGCACTCAAGGAAACTCATGGTGGTGCACCATGGCCTTCCTGGGAATCTCCTCTACGCGATCGCCAACCTAATGCTATGGCAGAGATGCGCCAGACGTTAGCATTTTCCATTGAACGTCAGATTTATCGTCAGTTTATGTTTTTCGAACAATGGGCTGATCTGCGAAAATATACGAAGGGTAAGGGTATTCAGATTATTGGTGACATTCCGATCTTTGTCGCTCACGATAGCGCCGATGTTTGGGCTCACCCTGACCTTTTCTACCTGAATCAAGCGGGAAGGCCTACCGTGGTTGCCGGTGTTCCACCAGACTATTTTTCCGCCACTGGTCAGCTTTGGGGAAATCCGCTTTATCGCTGGAAAGATCATAAGGCAAGCGGATATGCCTGGTGGCTGGACCGCATCCGAATCGTCTTGAACCTGGTGGATTACATTCGCCTCGATCATTTTCGCGGATTTGCAGGATATTGGGAGGTGCCGGGTAAAGCGAAAACCGCTGTCAGAGGCAAATGGAAAAGGGGTCCTGGAGCAAATTTCTTCATGGCAGTTAAAAAAGCTCTGGGCGATTTACCGATTATCGCTGAGGATTTGGGTGTCATTACCCCAGATGTAGTTGCCATCCGAGAAAAGTTTAACCTTCCGGGCATGAAAATTCTTCAATTCGCTTTTGATGATGGAGCCGAAAACCCTTTCTTACCGCACAATTATGAACCTAACTGTGTTGCATATACCGGCACCCACGATAATGACACTGTGCTCGGCTGGTATCGTCGCGTCTCCGAAGCTGAAAAAGATAATTTCCGCCGTTATATGGATCGAGATGGAAGCCATGTTTCCTGGAATTTGATCCGGGGAGTATGGTCTTCAGTGGCTATGTTTGCCCTGGCTCCTTTGCAAGATTTCCTTGAGCTAGATAATTCTGCTCGCATGAATTATCCGGGGAATCCCAGCGGCAACTGGACCTGGCGTATGTCGGAAGATGCAGCAGGAGATAGTCTCCAGAAACGCATCCTGGAGATGAATAAAATATATGGGCGTATGAAACCAACGTAAAAACGTTTTGAAGATTTAGTTATTTTTAGTATGGCAAAATACACGTACGACTACCCGCGTCCTGCATTAACCGTTGATATTGTGATCTTCAGTGTCCGGTCAGATAATCTTCAGGTTCTCCTCGTTTGCCGTGGAGAAGAACCTTATCTTGGTATGTGGGCTTTACCGGGCGGATTTGTTCGCCAGGATGAGTCTCTGGAGGAAGCCGCAGCACGGGAGCTGGAAGAAGAAACGGGTCTCCATGAGGCTTACCTGGAACAACTTTACACGTACGGTGATCCCCATCGCGATCCACGCGGTCGTGTGGTAACGGTTGCGTATTTTGCCTTAATTGCTGCCGATAAACCAATCTGCACCGAAGGCGGCTCAGATACCACTCAGGCTGCCTGGATTTCTATCAACAAGCTGCCAGAATTAGCATTTGATCACGCCGACATCCTTTCGAATGCACTGCGTCGACTCCGTTATAAGCTTGAATATACCGCAGTAGGATTTGAGCTCCTTCCGGAGGAGTTTACACTGACGGAGATTCAATCTACCTATGAAATAATCTTGGGAGTTAAATTGGATAAGCGTAATTTTCGTAGACGGATTTTAGAGGCGAATATAATTGAGGAGACCCCGCAAATGCGAGCTGGCGAAGGACGTCCTGCGCGTCTTTATCGCTATCGCCCAGATGCGATAGCCGAGGTGAAAGCCCGTCGATTATTCCCCTGAACACCAATATCACATATCGAATATTAATCAACAACAGGGGATGCTTAAAGCGGGACTGAGAGCACTGCGGCAGCGCTCTCAGTCTTTGGCCTTTATAAGGGCGAACCCCACCGTGCCGTGTGCAGCAGAGTTTTGAACCTGCCTTCGCAGGTTGGGTTCCTTCCCGGTCGCTCCGCCTTGGCTGAGCGGTAAACCGCTGTCGCCTATCGCGTCACGAACGAAAGAGTGGAACCCTATAAGTGGGTGTTGGCTCAAAACCGGATGTAGCAGCAACACTTGCACAGCAGGGTACTTTTCTTATACCACAAAACTAGCTGGGTGAGTAGGTGATTTTAAATGAGAGTCGACAAAATTGAAAGTTTTTCTTAATCCTACAAGCCTATTCTTATGATCTCGTGTGATTGGTTGATAGTAATCTATATTTATGCGAGCTCTAAACAACCAATCATCAAAGCAAACCGTCTTCGAAGTGCCACTGTAAGTAAAATACTTTTGGCGGTTTGCTTCGTTCAAAGATCCAGTTTTATGTGCAGTTCCTTCAATTGAATGACTTCAGCAGGTGAAGGCGCGCCTGCCATCAGATCACGCGCTGCCTGGTTCTTGGGGAATGCTATCACCTCTCGTATATTTCGTTCTCCAGCAAAAATCATACAAAGGCGGTCAATTCCCGGCGCGATTCCACCATGTGGTGGGGTTCCATATTCAAACGCTTCAAGCATGTGCCCAAATCGTTCTCGCGCCACATCAGGATCGAGGCCGATCAGCTTGAACACTTTTTCTTGTAGATTCCGGTCGTGGATTCGGATGGACCCGCCCCCGACTTCGTAGTTGTTCAAGACCAGGTCATATTGCTGCCCACGGGCTTTGCTAGGGTCAATGTCTAAGAGCGGGATATCTTCTGGCATTGGGGCAGTAAATAGGTGATGGCTTGGATCCCAGCGCCGCTCCTCTTCATTCCAATTTACAAACGGAAAGTCGATGATCCAGCAAAACGCTAGTACATCTGGGTCCGCTAGTCCCAGGCGTTCTGCGAGAAACACCCTCAAACGTCCCAGGGACTCAAAGACAATCGCAGGCTTATCAGCCACGAACAGCAGCAAATCCCCGGGTTGAGCTTCAAATCGCTCGATGAGCTTGCGGGATACATCCTCGGGCAGGAATTTGGCAAAGGTGGAGCGCTGTTCTCCTTCAGAAGTAATTGCCAGGTAAGCTAAACCTTTTGCACCAAATGATTTGACAAAATCGGTCAATTCATCGATTTGTTTGCGGCTGTAATTTCCTAATCCCTTGGCATTCACACCGCGCACATGCCCTCCGCTGGCCGCGGTGGTTTCAAAAACCTGAAAACCCGAGCTCCCAGCCAGATCGGTAATATCCTTTAATTCCATGCCAAACCGCAGATCGGGATTATCCTTTCCAAACCGGTCCATGGCTTCACGATAAGTCAATCGCGGGAATGGACTGGCAAATAAACGCTTTTGAGGTACGATTTCTGCGACAAGCTTCGTAAAAAGATCTTCAGCAATTGCCATAACATCCTCTCGATATACAAAGGACATTTCCAGGTCAAGCTGAGTGAACTCTGGCTGGCGATCGACACGTTGGTCTTCATCCCGAAAGCAGCGTGCGATTTGAAAATAACGTTCAATTCCTGCCACCATCAACATCTGTTTTAGCTGTTGTGGCGACTGGGGTAATGCATAAAATTCGCCTGGATAAACCCGTGAGGGCACCAGGTAATCGCGTGCGCCTTCGGGTGTCGTCTTGAATAATATGGGTGTTTCAATTTCAACAAACCCACGTTGATCCAGGTAATCCCGTATAAATTTGACAGCCCGGTGACGCATTACCAGGTTATTGCGCATGCGGTCTCGTCTGAGATCCAAATATCGGTAGTGAAGGCGCGTCGCTTCATCTACATCTTCTTCCTTATTAATCATAAATGGAGGCGTTTTAGCCATGTTCAAAACATGCATCTTTTGAACTTCTACTTCAACTTCACCCGTTGACATGCTCGGATTCTCCATCCCCTCTGGGCGCCGGCGAACCAGACCTTCAACTTGAATGACCCATTCATTGCGTACGTCGATCATGGCAGCGTGAGCCTCCGGAGATGTTTCGGGATTTGTCACGATCTGTACGATCCCAAACCGGTCACGCAAGTCAATGAAAGTGACCCCTCCATGGTCTCGGCGCCGATGAACCCAACCTGCCAGGGTTACGGGTTGTCCAACGTGGATTGTTCCCAATTCACCACACACATGCGTCTTATACATAAAAGCCTCCACAAAATAAATCGCCCTACGCGATCTGCGTCGGGCGATGGATTAGCGGTACAGGGATTCAGCACATAGGCGTGCTTCGTCCTCCCGCCCGACGGGCGTTCTTCAGATTATTATTCAATGAGGAATATACATTCGTGAGCATGACCCATTCCTTAAATCTAGGCTGCATTATAACCGAAAAATATCTGGGATGGAAGTATCGCAATACGATGCAAGCTTTTTGGATAGTGACCCGAAACAAACTCACCTGATTCTCATACTTGCTTTATAATAAGAAAAATTTTACAGAAGGAAACAACTAAATATGAAAAAATATTCGTGGTTGACTTTGTCGGTTTTTCTCTTAATTACAATCTTCCTGACTGCCTGCTCCGGTCCTCAAGGCGCCCAGGGATTAGATGGACCTGCTGGCCCTCCAGGTCCTGAGGGTCCCCAAGGCCCTGTCGGCGATCCAGGTCCCGCTGGTCCTGCAGGCGAGCCTGGGCCCTCCGGTGCCAGCTATGTTGGCTCCCAAACTTGTGGAGGCTGTCATCAAGAGATCTACGCTACCTTCTTAAAAACCGGTCATCCCTGGGCTTTGAATAAGATTTCCGGTGCCCAGGCTCCAGATTATCCTTCCACGAATATTAGCCAATTACCGGCAGGATATACTTGGAATGATATCCTGTACGTCATCGGCGGTTATAACTGGAAAGCACTTTTTATCAACTCACAGGGTTACATTATTACGGATGAGCCTGGTAAGAGCGGCGATAGTAACTATCTAAACCAGTGGAACCTTTCTAACGATCTTCTGGGTAAGCAAGCAGGTTTTGTTTCATATCATTCTGGCGAAGAAAATCTTTCTACCCCTTGTGTCTCGTGCCATACCACCGGGTATAACCCGGCTGGAAATCAAGATAATTTGCCCGGTTTATTGGGCACATGGGTATATGATGGTATCCAATGCGAAGAGTGTCATGGACCGGGTGGCTTGCATATCACGAATCCCAAAGGGATCGCTATGCAGATCAACCGTGATCCAGAGGCTTGTCGTCAGTGTCACAGCTCTGAAATTGCTAATCCGATACAGGCACATGCTGGTTTTATTGATTTCTCCGATCAGAATAACGATCTTTTTGTAGGAAAACATACTGTGCTGGAGTGTGTCACTTGCCATGATCCTCACCAAGGTGTCGTCCAGTTGCGCCACGCCCAAGCCCCGACTACTTTAGTGAAATGTCAGGATTGCCATTTCAAAGAAGCCCAATTTCAGAAAAATTCCAAGCATGTCAGCATTGGCTTGAGTTGTACCCAGTGTCACATGTCACAAATCATCAAAATGGCTTGGGGAGAAGAAGCCAGGTTCAATGGGGATGTGCGTACGCATGCTGTCGCAATTGATTCTGCCCAAATTGACCAAATTTACACAGCTTCAGCCGAGGATGGAACCGAACAATTATTCATCAAGCCTCAAGTTGGGTTAGATTTCGCCTGCCGCCATTGTCACAATGGTTTAGCCGGCTCCCTCAAAACTGACCAGGAACTGATCAATGTTGCATATGGTTACCATGACCGTCCGGTTGAGCCTCCAAGCTTACCGACACCAACAGCCGTTCCACAGCCGTAATTCAGATCCAAAAATCCCAAAAAGCGGGTAAAACAGCAGATTTACCCGCTTTTTCTCTCTTTTAGGCCACATAAGGTATACATGGTTTACGATCTTTCTCCTGGTTTAAAAGTTAGAAAAAGATTTTCTTTTTTCCAATCCATTTTTCTGTTACTGATCCTATATCTTTTAACATCCTGTCGTTCGAACCTTAAAGAGGAGGCTCCTTTGAAAGCAACTACACCTGTCCTTGAACCAACTTTAGAGACTGCAGAACGGATGAAGTCTTTGATACCCAAGCCAGTTTCTGTCACACCAACTTCAGGGTCTTTCACATTAACGAATGACACCCAAATATTGATAAAGCCAGCCAACCAGGAGCTGATCTTTATTGGTGACTATCTGGCAGGTAAGCTCAGGTCGTCCACAGGTTATGCTTTGCCAGTTACCCCCGATACAGGAGTCAATGAACCTGGGAATTTATATCTATCCATCAATGATGCGGACCCATCTCTGGGTGCTGAGGGTTACCTGTTGACGATCACACCTGACCGTGTGTCTTTGACCGCTTCACAACCAGCTGGTCTTTTCTGGGGTGTGCAGACCATACGCCAATTACTTCCTCCTGTGGTTGAGAGTAAGGTTATCCAACCTGGGAATTGGCAGATTGCGGCAGGCACAATCCGTGACTACCCTCGCTTCAGTTGGCGGGGAGTGATGTTAGACGTAGCTCGACACTTCTTCAGCGTGGAAGATGTCAAGCAGTATATTGACCTGATCGCATTTTATAAGATGAACCGTTTCCACATCCATATCTCAGATGATCAAGGTTGGAGGTTGATGATCGATTCCTGGCCGAACCTGGCTCTTTATGGTGGAAGCACCGAAGTAGGCGGTGGTCCCGGAGGCTACTATACGAAAGATCAATTCACAGAGATTGTATCGTATGCCCAGAGCCGGTATATCCTCGTTGTCCCAGAGATTGATATGCCCGGGCATACCAATGCTGCCCTGGCATCCTACCCTGAGCTTAACTGCAATGGCATCGCCCCGAATCTATACACTGGCACAGAGGTTGGTTTTAGCTCGTTATGCGTCAGTAAAGAAATCACCTTCACTTTTTTGGGAGATGTGATCCATGAGATTGCAGCCCTGACTCCCGGTCCGTATATCCATATCGGTGGTGATGAAGCAGCTGCCACCTCGCCTGGTGATTACAAAAAGCTCATAGAACGGGTTCAAGCCATCGTGCAAGCAAATGGCAAACAGGCTATCGGCTGGGAAGAGATTTCTCAAGTGAACCTTTTACCTGGTTCAATCGCACAATACTGGAGCAGCGGGCATGCCCGTAAAGCTGCGGAACAAGGCAACCAGGTGATCATGTCTCCCGCTTCTAAGATATATCTGGATATGAAATACAATTCCACAACCCCGCTTGGGTTGAATTGGGCAGGTTATGTTGAGGTTTCGGATTCATATAACTGGGATCCAGCCAATCAATTGCCCGGTGTAGCCGAGAGTGACATCCTGGGTGTCGAGGCTCCTTTATGGTCTGAAACTCTTGAGACGATCCAGGATATCGAATACATGGTTTTCCCTCGCCTGCTGGGTGTGGCAGAGATTGGCTGGTCACCTTCTACGGGCAGAGGCTGGGACGAATACAAAGAACGTCTCGCTGTCCAGGGCTCCAGGTTGAAAGCTATGGAAGTCAATTTTTATCCCTCTCCTCAGGTGCCATGGAGATAAACTCACGGCTTTAATAAGCAAGACAAGAAAAAGGAGTAATCTATGCAATCGAAAATCAATGCAGAAGAATTTAAAGTCTACATTCAGCAGGCGCTCGATCTATGGCACGTACCGGGCGCGGCTGTGGCGGTGATCCATAAAGGGGAATCAATTTTATGTGAGGGTTACGGTTTACGTAACCTGGCGAAAAACCTTATAGTTATCCCAGAAACGCTCTTTCCTATCGCCTCCTGCACGAAGGCTTTCACATCTATGTGCCTGGCGCTGCTGATTGAAGAAGGCAAGCTTGATTGGGATAAGCCACTTCGACAATACCTGCCCTCATTCAAACTCAATGAGCCTTTTGTCACGGAGCATGTTACCCCGCGTGATTTACTTTGCCACCGCACAGGCCTGCCGCGCCACGATATGATTTGGTATGCCTCGAACTTCAATCGACGAGAGATCTTCGACAGGCTACAATTCCTGGAACTCAGCAAAGATTTACGCTCCGCGTTTCAATACAATAATCTCATGTATATGACCGCAGGCTGGTTAGTACAAGAGCTAACCGGTATGAGCTGGGAAGTTTTCGTTCAGAAGCGTATCTTCGACGTTTTGGGTATGAACCGCAGTAACACCTCGTCCGCTCAAACGCAGCAAGATGAGAACCACAGCAAACCTTATATGTATCGGCAGGGTGCCCTGAAGGAGATTCCTTTCTACGAGGCGGATGGCGACAAGGTTGCGACTGGACCCGCCGGAACGATTGTTTCTTGCGTGAAGGACCTGGCACTTTGGCTGCAAGTACATATCCATGAAGGTAAAGCTGGCGAAATACAGTTGGTCTCACCAAACCAGCTCCATGAAATGCATAAACCCCATATGTTTATAGATGATCCACAAGGTCAGAAGAGATTTGGTTTCGAATTTTCAAGCTATGGGTTGGGCTGGGGACTGCAAGATTACAAAGGACAAGTGTTGGTTCAACACGGCGGGGCAATCGATGGATTTGGATCCTTGGTTTCTTTTATGCCACGCTACCAATTGGGCGTAGTAGTGCTCTCGAACGGAGATCGAGTCCACAATTCCCTACCAGAGGCCGTCACGCTAGACCTGTTTGATCGCTGGTTGGGTTTTGAGAAGACCGATTGGAATTCCAAATTCAAGGAACTGACCGATGAATATCTTGCTGCTGATGATCGCGGCAAAGCCCAATCAGCCGAACAACGTCGTCCGATACCACCATCGCACCCTATCGAAGCTTACTTGGGTGATTATAGTCACCCAGGTTACGGGATCATATCGATCCGGAAAGCTGGAGAAGATTTAGAGCTGGTGATGAACGATAAGATTCATATGTCGTTGGAACCATACCACTACGACATATTTGAGGCGACTTTCGAAAGCCAAGATATGCACTCCAAGCTTTCATTCACCACAGACCTGCAAGGTAACATCGCCGGTTTCTCCACGCAAATCGAGCCGATGGTCAAAGATGCATTCTTTAAACGCCTGCCAGATAGCAGCCTGAGTGACCCAGATTTCCTTTTGCGCTTCGTTGGCGAGTACGACTTAATGGGAGACCAGCTCGTAATTGTGGTAAAAGATGGGAAGCTGTTCGCCAGCCTTCCTGGGCAAGAGCACGAACTCGTACCTTATCAGGGAACTGAATTCCATATTAAAGAGATGGTAGGATTTGGTATTACTTTTCAGTTGGACGATAAAGGCAAATGTATACAAGCCAACCTCAACCAGCCTGGATCGGTTTTTGTAGCGAAGCGATTGACAAAGGAAAATACCCAGCCCATTCACGGAAAATAGTTAAACAATGTTGACAATTTAAAACTATGCTGGTAATATTTTACATAGCAGGATGCTAGTGTGTTACCGTTGGATGTAGTGTGAAACTATTAATGGCCCAAGGCGTTATGCCAAGGGCCGTTTTTCGTTGGCTGCACCGATGGGACGGAAAAGCATCGAATAATATTCATTCAAACAAGGAGTAAAAAGAAAATGTCTGAACGTATCGTCGGCACAGTCAAATGGTTCAATAGCAGCAAAGGTTACGGCTTCCTGTCCCGCGAAGGCGGGCCGGATGTGTTCGTCCACTTCTCGGCTATTCAGACTCAGGGATACCGCACCCTGACCGAAGGGCAGAAGGTGGAGTTCACAGTTGAGAAGGGTCCCAAGGGATTACAGGCATCCAACGTAGTCCCCATCCCATAAGCAACGTATTTTTGAGAGCCATTTCACCCCAGAGACAATTCTGGGGTGAAATTATTCTACGCCTTTTGCATGCGTAAATAGACCCATGATCCAGCGCCAGCAAGTGTAGTAAACAAGGCGCTGAGTAGAAAAAAAGCTGGGTATCCATTAGAGGGGATCATATACCCACCGAGCAACCCAATCAACCCAAAGCTCAACGAGGCAGCCATTGTAGTCACTGCTGACATAGAGGCGCGATAGTCGGCAGGGACGGATTCCATTTGGATCGTGATCAATGCCGGACGGGCGATCTGCACCATCATGATCGTCCCCATGTATCCCAGGCTGGCTCCGTACCAGGTAGGGAGGAAGATCAAAGGAAGCATGCAGATTGAAGTGGCGAGGGTGAAAAGGATATAGGTTCTGGCATTACCCAGTCGTGCAGTAAAGAGGGGTGTCAGTAGCGCCCCCATCCCGGCGATAAGCTGACCAAAACCCAGGATCAAACCGATCCATGTGGTAGGCAGGGATAAACCATTATCCAGGTAAACGTTAAAAAATGAGCGTATCGATCCTTCCCCAGGAACTTGAATAGTTACAATCAAAGAGAGCAGGACAATAATTTGCAGGGGATTCAATCCTGAGAAAATAAAGGATCTAGATTTAGAGCTGGAGATTCTACGCTTATTTTCCTGATATTGGTCTTGTTCTGAAGTGTCTGACTGAGGTTGACTGGTGGGCAGCATGACCAAAAGAGCAAATACGCTGATCACTGCTGATATCCAGAGAGCAATTTGATAAGGACCTGCGCTTGTTAGTGGTATGCCTGTAAAACGATTAACAAGTCCTGGGATCATTCCCCCTAATAAGCTACCACCGAATCCGCTGAGAGGCCATAATGCAGCCTGTACTGAAAAGGCATGTCCACGTTCTAATGTGGTTGTTGAGGCAGCCAGGAAGGGCTGAGAGGCGACCAGATAAAATGCCAATCCGACCGAGTTGATCCCATAAGAGATCAGTAGAAACGCTGAACGCCACGAGGCGGGAATAAAAATGGCTCCCTGGATCAGGACGCTAGAAACAATGTTGATGACCAATCCTGCCAGAATGGTCCTGCGGCTGCCGAAGCGGCGTTCGAGAGCAATGGCTGGTAAGCAGAAAGCCATCAGGGTTAAAGAACTGACCGCATTAAGCGTTCCAATGAATTGGGTTCCATACCCAAGGCGTAACATGTAAAGATTGAATAGGGCTGCAAAAATCCCACCAAAGTTCGTGAAGCCGATCACGGCTGCAGCGATGAGAAACAGGCGGACGTTTACATTGAAGCGCCGTAAAGCCGTGAGATAGCTCATCCCCCTTGTGCCTTGATCAATTCAACCCCCAGGCTGGTCAATTCCTTAACCTGCTCCTCGCTTAGTGCCCCTAAGCAAACCAGGTGGGTTCCTTGGGGTGAAAATAACACTACTAATTGGCCATAATTACCACTGTCCTGCACAGCTTTGATCGGGTGAGCTTCAGCCCATCCCACTAAAGGGAGAATTACCCAGGGATTCATTGCCTGGCGTGCGGAATGTGGATCATTAGTCAGTGTGGAGAAAAAAGGTTCGAGGCGCGGGTCAGCCGGCTCCAACGGGATAGCATTTTCCAATCCAGGAGTGGCTTCGGGTGAAAACCCATAGATTTTTACAATTTGCTCATATAGAAATCGTGAAACTACCCCGGGAACCTTTGCGCTTGAGAAAAGTTTTGACGCTTTTGGGATCTGTACAATAAGAAGAAATCCGGCGGAAAATTGAAATGCGTCCGAGAACCAATGCGTTGTCTCTGTAGTGCCAGTGGTGCTTCGTTCCAGACGCCAGTGCACGTCGCTCGTAGTGCCCTCCTGCGCAGGTTGTAAAGCAGAGATGGTCGGAGTGCCAAGAGCCGGATCAGGTGTCATTGCACGGGTTAAGCCGAGAAAATCTCGCAATTTTTGCGCCTGGCGCTCTTTTCCGCGGTAACCGCTGGTGTAATAACTGTGAAAGGGGATGCTTTCCCCATTTTTAGTGATGATTGCAACCCGATATGTTGCCCCACCATCGTCACTTCGATTTTGCTCTATTTCAATTGAAGTAATCTCGTTGATAAAATATTCTTTGACCATGTTCCTGAAAATGGATCGATTGCGTAAAGTAAATATGCCGGTATCTTTATCAACAAGAATCGTGGTTATGCTCCCCAAGACCAGAGCCAGCAATAGGCCGATGATAAGGCAGATGGCTCCTGCCCAGATCGATTCCTGCGCGCCGAGTAGATATAGACCAATGGCGATGAAGATTCCGCCGATAATCCACAGAACGATTGGATAGCTGCGGATTTGCAATCGGTTGGACGGTTCAGATGGCATAAGTTTTTTCCTTAGGAAGTGTAGAAATGAGGTTAATTTTTATCTTTAAGTGCATCAAGCGCAGCCCGCGCTGAAGCTACCTGTTCTGGATGCCAACCAGGTTCCGAAACCATGCGGTTCAGGTGGTCGAGAACTGCTCGCTGTTCTTGAGGATCTAATCTATTAAATGCCTGATGGATGAGCTCTTCTTGCCGCGAAAGCAGGCCCTCCCAAAGAGCCTCGATTTCATCATAAGATTTTTCCATCGAACTCTCCCGCCTGAATATAAACGGATTGTGGCGGGAGGTCAAGACTGCAAGGTAAATTCGACCCAAAGAGCATTCGGAGATTCATCTGAGCGGATAGACCCAATAAAATCTTGCCAGCTTGCCTTCGAGATTAAATTACCCTCCGGAAAATCTGGTACATGGAAAGGTGTGGTGGGATCGACGTTACTTCCAGCCGGTTCCTGGATGTTGGTGATGATTCTACCTTTGGCTTGCTTTAGCAAAAGCTGCTGAAGAATAGGGGCGGGCATAGCCCATTTTTTCTTCTTAGCTTTCCCGGTATCTACGGGGATCATCGCCACCAGTTCATCGGGATTCATAGAAAGCAATCCACCATCTAATTGTGTCGCATTGTGGCTGCCGTGGTGACCCACCTTATAAAAAATCGTCCGCCTCAATATATCTTTTCCTTTGGCTGAATCCGTCCACGATTTCCAATTCCCATACTGTGCGTCTGCAGCAAAAAGAAGAACATCTCTATTCGGTAGAATTTCGATTGCCAATACCAGGCTGGTGTTGTTGATGTCACTATCCAGATCAAGAGCCATTGAGCCTACCGAGCCCAACCAATCGGTATCTATTCGCCGCCAGTCTAATTCCAGATTAGGTGTCGAGTCCGATCCATAGTATTCATGGAAGAATGCTTGGCTTAGGTCTTGGGAGGCATCATCTAAGGAAATGCCGAGGGAACGGTCGAAAGGTAAACTGAGATTCACAAGCTCTTTTAGATCGCTCTCGGTTAAGCCTTCTGGTAATTTTCCGCTTTGGGTGCGAAATCCCAGTTGCAAAACAGCGGTAGAAAAAGCTGTAGAAGGATTGACTGTTTCACCCCGGTCGAGTTGCTGTTTGGATTTGGGTGGGTCACCGCGTCTCAGAGCTTGAAGGTCACTCGGAGGAGCCAGAACATGAATGCGCAAATCCTCAAAGCCTTCTAAGGTCATCACTTTGGTAGGACCATTGGGTCCTGGTTCAGGTGCTAAGTACATTTGCTTTTTACCCAGCTTCTTAACCGTATCCATCGAACCCAGGGTTAGAAAATCCTGCAGTTCCTGGAAACTTTCGTAATCCTTCCCCTTTTTCTTCAGCTCCTCGATGGCGATATCCAGGGTTTGGGCAGAAATTTTCCAGTATTGGCGATAAGTCTCCTTTACCTCAGGATCATCTTTGTTCTCCATCCAAGACATCCAAACCTGGTCAATTTTAAATTTCTCAAGAAAGAGATTTTCGTGGAACACAAACCCTGAGAGATGGTCTGCATGCTCGTGGGTGGCGACGAGGACATGCAGCCTGCCGCGCGTGATACGCCGGATATCCTTGACAATTAGCTCCAGACGTTCTTTTTCGCCTGCAGTTTTTTGTAATACACCACAGTCGATCAAGATGAACCGCGTGAGAGGACCTTTTTTGAGCTTGAGCAGAAAACAATCCCCGAGTCCAGGACGGTACATGCGAATTGTCACTTGCATCTTGGGAGGTTGCGTATTATCTGTTGCTGTGGTCTGATTGCTCATTTCAAACCTCCATTTGGCTCACCGCCGTGAAGTAAGGCAAATATTTCAAAAGGCTCTACGTTTTCGCTCAATGCATCTCGAAATGGATTGCCAAAGTATGTTGCCTTGAGCGAAGGCACCTGCCCACCTTCCAAGATATAACGACGCAAGGCTTCCAGTCGTCTTTCACTGGTGACGGATTTTCCAATCACGTAGCGGGCTCTCCCGCTCTCCAATGATATTAGGAATGTGATTCCGCCTCTGAAGAGGAAATCTGCTGGAGGCGGAGAGATTTGACCCAGATCTACTTTATTCTGAACTTGAGGATCGATATATCCACGGCGTGCCTGACTCACTTCCACTACCAGGTCAGGCAGACTGTATTGGTTCTGGCTGACCCGATATGCCAGGCGGACTGAATTAACTTTGAATGGCAGTCCATCAGGATATAGAACGATACTGGGAGTAGGATTCCATAGAATTAAGCGGATTGAGTCTTCAAAATTCTTTAAATTATCGGCGCTCATCCCAACGATAGTTCTTAGATATGCAGGAAGGTCTTTCCTCAACCAACCTGTAAACAGCTTGGCATATATGGAGCTGCTGTCGTATAAGTTTTTTCGCGGTTCTCTCGATTGACTTTCATCACCAGGTTCTCGAATAATGGAGGAGCGATTTGCGATTTCATAATTCTGTATTTGTTGTAAGACATTGGTCGAAGAAAAGAAATTGCTGATCGTCTCGCCATCCCCGCTGGGAGGTCGCCAAAGCAAACTCTCCTCCGAAAGACTGCGCACATTATCAGGATAAATCCCATAACGGCGGAAAGATTCCATCAATGCAATCCGGTATCCATCCGGATCTGAGGGTGAAATATCATAATCAGCAGTGATCAATGCGCGTAGATATTCGCCGAAGGTGATATCCACCACAGGAGAATAGTCCAGAGCGCGTATGCACATCGTGAGAAGGTGTTGGGCAACACGAGAAGCTTCCTCTGACATACGCGTAACCAGGTCTGGATGGATATTGCCAGGATGCAGGATGCCTGTACCTCCAGTAGCAATGCGTACTAAATCAGAGGTCCGGTGATTATAGACCATTAAGAAGGCATCGAAGATTGCTGCGACCAGGATGGCGCCGCGTTGATGAGGTTCAATGGTTTTTCCGAGTGCGGATGGATCGGGTTTTTGACCAATCGCACTCCGTAAAGCGCGTCGATTTCCGATTGCCTGACCGAATTGTTGGGCGAGCTCAGCCAGTAGATTATCGCTGGTCAGGTCACCGCGCGTCTGCGCGATCTGATAATGAAGCACCTGAGGGTATGAAAAGTGTTGAAATAGGGCGACAATATCCGCGAACGCTTCGTGTAAAGCTAAAACGTCGGCATTGCTGGGATTGTTAAAGTTTGGATGAATGCCGTCCAAAATGGCATGTGTAACTTCATGAGCGATAATATCATGAGATAGGCAGGTGAAGACAATGCTTCCTGGAAAAATTTTGCTGTCTTTATCGCCTGAGGCAGGAAAATATCCGAATAAGATCGCTTTTTTCAGAGGGCTGTAATAAGCATTTGCTTCGCGTAAAGCATGCGGATACAGGCGTAGGCAAGGCACATAGGTATCCTCCCCGTTCACTTCTCGAGGAGACCATAGCACAGGTCGGCTCAAAGCTCCTTCAAAATTGGCGATGGTTCGGCTGGCGACAGCGTAAACCATCTGTTGATGGAACTGGGGAGTCCCTTCGGAGGGTGAAAGACCATCTTGCGCCAAAAGATATTTATTATCCAGGTTCAAGGGTGGGTAGAACATATTAGAAGGTGGGTCCACGTCGACTACTTCAAGGTACTCACCGACAGGTCCGGGATGGAGATCCTCCCAGGGAACATGAAGTGTAAGTTGATTAATGGGGGCTGCTTCTAAATCCAGATTCAAGCTCGGATCAAAAGCGAATACTTGGAGCTGGCGAGATTTGGGTCTTGAGGGTGAGAAAGTTACTTTGCTGGACATAGTAGCCTTT
>Ga0153916_10001169_pt1 | contig 18582 bp, 18 predicted proteins | sample Opewatmetagenome_FD_109642 | JGI IMG/M metagenome (GOLD analysis project Ga0153916, IMG submission 109642) | Freshwater wetland microbial communities from Ohio, USA - Open water 3 Core 3 Depth 4 metaG | ecosystem: Environmental > Aquatic > Freshwater > Wetlands | place: USA: Ohio, Lake Erie... | reverse complement strand
GGCGGCGTTTTCGAAGCCGCCGGCCTTCAACGCTCCGCCGCCGGTGGAAACGCCATTCTTGACGTTGGTCGTGGCCTGGCTGCCGTCGTGGCAGGTCTCGCAGAGCGAAGCCTCGTCGGCCTTCAAGAGGTCGGCGGCCTTGGCGGTGTGCGCCCGGTGGCAACCGGCGCAGGCGTCGGTGGTCATCCCTTGCCCCTTCACGTGGGGGCCGTTGTCCGCATGGGCCTCGCCGCCGGCGATCATGCTGGACACACCCACGACGACGAGCGCCACGAAAATGCCGAGGATCTTGTATCTCAAGGCGGTGAACCTCGCTTTCTTTCGGTGTCGTTCCTCTCCTGCTTCATGCTTCCTTCCTTTCTTCCAGGCCCGTGTTTACGAAATACCGCTCCATGGCGCGCGGCAGCCGCCGCTAATACCTCCAGGCGGCGACGCGATGGTTCTCGCGGTCGGTCACGAAGATGTGGCCCTTGCCATCAAGCGCAATCCCGTTCGGGAAGCGGAAAGCGCTGCCCATGGTCCCATCGCCGCCGAGCGCATAGAGGAACTTCGGCGCCGCGTTCGAAATGTCGTAGACGTTCACGGCCTGGTCGGTCGTGTCGACCACCAGGAGCTCCTTGCGGCCCTCGTCGATCACGATGCCTCGCGGCATAGCGAGATCGCCTTTTGCCGTCCCCCTGCCGATGGCAAACAGGAACGTGCCGTTCTTATCGAACGCCTGTACGCGGCCGTTGCCGCTGTCGGCAACAAAGATGTTGCCCTTGCTGTCGGCGGCGATGCCATTGGGGAAGGAGAACTGGCCTCGATCCTGGCCTTCCGTGCCGAACTGGCGGACGAGGGCGCCCGCGCCATCCAGCACCAGCACCCGGTGCAGGCTCGGAGTGACGTCGGTGACGTAGAGATACCCGGCGCGGTCGAAGGCAAGCGCCACGGGGATCCAGCCTTCGGCGACCGGCGCCGCGAGTTCGCCGCGAGGTTCTCCCCTGGCGGAGAAGACAAAGATGGCCCGCCTCATCAGGTCGCTGACGTAGACATCGCCCGACGGGCTGACAGCCACATAGGTCGGGTTCCGGGAAAGCTGCTCGCTGCCCGGGGGTGCGAAGGCGGCCTTCAGCGTGCCGTCGGCATTGAAAGCGCGGACCATGCGTTCGCCGGCGCTTTCGGTCACGTAGATCGTGCCATCGGGGCCGACGGCCACGCCAAGCGGACGGGCGACGTTCCAGATGGAACCCGAAAACTGCGGCGGTTCCTGCACGAGCCGGGCGACCGGCCGCGGCACGGCCTCGATGTCGGCGATGGGCTTGCCGGTCTGGAGATACTGCATGGCGACGATGCCAAGCCAGCCAAGGGCGCCCATCATGGAAAGGACGAGAGCCCCCTTGAACCACGCGCCCGCGCCCCGGCGCGACCGCCCATCAGAGTATGGTCCGGCAACGGTGCTCATTGACCGCCTCCTTGGAGTCCGCTGTGGGGATCAGGTGCGGGGGCTCCCGGGATGCCGCTGTGCGCGTCAGTAGTCGCGCCCGACTGGATGACGCCGAGGCGGACGAGCCCCTGGCGCGCATTGAAGTTTTCGGGCTCAAGCTGGAGAGCCTGCTGATATGCGTTCACGGCGGCCTGTTTCTGGCCCTGCTTCTCCTTCACCAGGCCAAGGCCGACGAACCCGCCCGCGAACGACGGAAGGGCGCTCGTCGCCGCTTCGAGTTCCTTTGCGGCCTTCGGGAACTGCCCCTGCGAGAACAACTCCATGCCGCGGGCATACCGGGCTTCGCTGGCCATCCCCTTTGCGTCGTAGACGAGGGCCATCTGGCCGTATGCCTCGGCGAAGTCGGGGACGAAGCGGATGGCTTTGGTCAGCTGCTCCATGGCCTCGTCGTAGCTGCCTTTGGCCACGTAGGCCGCGCCCAGCAGGTAGATGGCGTCGGCGTCGGCGCGGTCGATGGCGGCGGCCTGCTTCAGGCTGGCGATGGCGGCGTCGGGGTCCCGGCGGTCGAGGGCGATCTTGCCGAGGAAGTAGTAGGCAGCCCCCACGAGGTCGCCCCGCACGTCAGCGTCTTTCGACGCGTCGACAACCTTCTGGAAATTCGCCTCGGCGCCGGGAGCGTCTCCCGCGGAGAATTGGGCGCGCGCCAGGCCCCAGACGGCGACGAGGTTCTTGTCGTCGATCGCCAGTGAAGCCTGGTACTGTTCGACGGAATCGGCATACCTGCCGGCGGCGAAATACAGGTCGGCGAGTCCGAGACGCGGCCCAAGGGCCGACGGGTCGTCTCGCACGGCCTGTTCGTAGGCGGACACCTGGCGCTCCAGGGGCGTGGGCCCGGCGGCGCCTGGCTGGCGGTCGTACCAGTAGTAGGCGGCAAAGCCGACCACGGAAACGACCAGAGCGATGCCCATCCAGGCGATAAGACGGTCAAGCGTGTGTTCGGCCGGTACCGCCAGCCGTTCCTTGAGTCCAGCAATCATTGGCCTTCTCAGCTTTCACCCTTACGAGGGGCTGACGCCCACGTTCTTTCCCCGGCCCGAAAGCTATCAATTCTCCCACGGGAACCGCATGAATCCGGGGTCACAAATTGGATAGACATTAGGGGGGAGATACATGCCGCCCGGTGGATCGGCCTGCAACCGCGGGGCGCCAGGGTCGCTTCAGGATGCGGACCGGCGATGCATGGCTGGCCGGTCGGGGCCCACCGCCACGACACCGCGCGCAGGCAGCTCGTGCATGAGGTCGAGCAGGTTATCGGCCCGCGGCAGAAAACGCCGCCGGCCCCGGTAGACTTCCATTGCGTTGTCACGAAGACGAACAACTGCTACCAGGGCCGGCGGCAGGGCCTGGATGACTCGACCGGTAAGTGCCGGGTCCTCCCAGTCTTCCATCACCACGGCGTCGACACCGAGGGTGGACGCGAGCGCCGGCGCGTTGGCCGCGTCCGCGCGGTGGCAGGCGACTTCGAGCCTCGGGTCTTCGGCGAGCAGGCGTGCAATGCCGTAGCCAAAGAGGGGGTGCGTGTAAAGGACGGCGACCCGAAATCTGCGCATGGGGAATCCCTCAGGCAGGAACGGTAGGCCAATCGAGCCGGGCCGGACATCTACTGGAGGGTAGATTCGGGCAACAGAAACGGTACAGGCGGCGATGGACGCACCTGGCGAACCGTTCCCGGATGAAGCGCCGCTAGCGTTCGAGTGTCGGCCGGCGCGGCGGGGCCACAAGCCCCTGGCGGATGGCGTAGGTAGCGACCTGGAGGCGGTTTTCGAGGTGCAGCTTCTCCAGGATGTTGTGGAGGTGGTTCTTGACGGTGCCCTCGACGATGTAGAGACGGGCGGCAATCTCGCCGTTGCTGCAGCCCTGCGTCACGAGCTGGAGGACTTCGATCTCGCGGGCGGTGAGGCTGCGCTCGCCGGGCGGCGTCGCGTCCTGCCATGGCCGGTTGCGGAATTCGTTCAGGAGTTTCCCGGCAACGGCGGCGGAGATGGGGCTTTCGCCGCGAGTCACGCCACGGATCATGTCGAAGAGGTCGGCTGGCTTCAGGTCCTTGAGCAGATAGCCCTCGGCGCCGCTCTTGATCGCCGCGAAGAGGTCGTCGTCCTCGTCGGAGACGGTGAGCATCACGATCTTCGTCTGGGGGATCTCGTTCTTGATGAGCCGCGTCGCCTCGACGCCGTCGCAGACGGGCATGTGGACGTCCATGAGCACGAGGTCGGGACGGATCTCCCTGACAGTCTCGACCGCCCCGAAGCCGTCAGACGCTTCCGCCACCACCGTCATGTCCGGCTCCTCCTCCAGCAAGGCTCGGAGCCCTTTCCGGAAGAGGACCTGGTCGTCGACGAGGAGGATCCGTGTTGGGTCCATGTTGCTCTCCTTCTGCCCGGTTGAACCAGATGCGAACGCTGGTGCCTTCGCCGAGGGCGGATTCAATGGCGAATCGGCCGCCGGCGCGCTCGACGCGCTCACGCATCGTGCGCACGCCAAAATGCTGCCCGTCGCTGTTGGCGACGGTCATGTTGAATCCGCGCCCGTCGTCTTCGATGGCGATGACGAACTCACCCTCGTGCTCCGCGATGCGGATCACAGCGCGTTGCGCGCGGGCGTGTTTGCGGACGTTTGTGAGCGCTTCCTGGATGACGCGGACGAGCTGCACCTCGGCGGCGGGCCAGAGCTGAGGCGGCTCTCCCTCGATCTCGACCTCGGTGACGATGCCCGACTGACGGCCAAACTTCTGGGCATATTCGCGCAGGGCGCCGACGAGGCCTTCACCCGGCGAAAGCGTTTCGCGCAGGCCGAGGATCGCCTCGCGCACATCCTGGTACGCCTCGTGGGCCATCGAGGCCATCTCTTCGAGGCCCCGGGAGGCTTCGGCGACGCCACCCTTCGCAAGCGTCCGACGAATCGTCTCTGCCTTCAGGTGGAGGTAGCCGAGCACCTGGGCAAGGCTGTCATGCATCTCGCGCGAAAGCCGCTCGCGCTCTTCAAGGACCGCGAGCTGGCGTTCGCGGTCGAGCAGGCGGGCGTTGTTGAGGGCGATGGCCGCCATGTCGGCAAGTCCGTCGAGCAAGTCCCGGTCCTGCTGGGTGAACGCGCGCGGTCCCACGCTCGATACGCAGAGATCGCCGATGACCGAGTTCCCGATACGCAGCGGGGCGGCGAGATGGTGGCGCCGGTAGGGCGCGGCGAGCACGGGACACTGGCGCCGGACTCCGCCGCCACCGGTGACGCCCTCTTCAATCCAGACGGGGATGGGACTGATCCCGGTCGAAGGCCGCAAGAAGGCCTCGGCGGGGCCAGACCGGCCGGCCACCGCGAGTTCGCGGCCCCCCTGCCCCGCCAGGCAAAGGGCGGCCGCGTCGGCGCCAAGAGCCTGCGAAGCATGTTCGACCACCGAGTCGAGGACCTGCTGGGTGTCCTGGAGCGAGGCGATCTTGAGCCCGATCTCAAAGAGCGCTTCGGCTTCCTTGCCGCGTTGCAGCACGTCGCGAAAGAAGTTGCCGGCCTGGATGCCGACGGCGAGTTGGCTGCCCATCGCGGCGAGCAGCCGTTCAGTGGTGCCCGCGTGCAAATTCGTGCCCGGCAGGGCTAGCAGCCGGAGCGAGCCGACGTGGACATCCTGGGCCACCAGCGGGACTTCGGCGCATGTTGCGTGCGTGGCCGACGGGACGCGGTCCTGCCTGGGAGCCGACGGGATCGAGATGATCCTCGCTGCCCGCGGCACATCACCGGACGGCGAGGCAGGGGCCATGTCGTCGCTGGCAAGAACCTCCTTCAGCCTTTGGAGGTGCTCGGAGGGACCGGCAGAAACCGTGAACGGCCCGTCGCGGCCACCGTCGTTGTCGACGACGATTTCGGCGGCGGTTGCGCCTGTCACGCTCATGACGCTGACCAGGGCCGCCGACATGGCTGCGTCAAGGTCATGGGTGGCACTCACGGCGTGTCCAACAGCGTTGAGGGCCGACAGTTCCGCGTTGTGCTGCTCCACTCTCCGCTGGATGCGCTCAAGAGCACCGATGAGAACGACAGAGAACATGACACACATTCCGCCGCTCGCGGCCAACTGCGCAATTTGGCTTGCGACGTAGCCGAACGACTCTTCGAGGTACGTAGAAGTGAGGAATTCGACGCAGGCGATGAACAGGACTGGCATGAGGATGGTGATCCACTTCAGCCGCGTGACGCTCATGCCAAGTGCCCCCTCCTCTGCCGAAGCCCACCCTGCCCGTACGACGGAACGTCCCACGGGCCACCGTATATCCGGCGATGACGCGGGCTACGGTCGAACAGACCTTTAGGCAGGGACAGGTGGCCCGTTTTTCCGTATCGGACGGTGGGGTGTCCCGTCCCGTCGGGCAGCGGGTCGGTGGTGCACTCGCCGGGAAGCGTTCGCCTCACCGTGGCTCGCGCAAGGCGCCGCTTGCGTGGCATCCGGGGCCCTTCGCCCTCATGCGACCGACGCCTCGTCCTGATCATCGCCTACCTGCAGAGTGTGCGTCTTGGGATGCCGGGCCGCCCCGGCAGTCACTCCGGTCCCAGAATGCACACCTCATCGAACAAGGGCCAGATCCCGTCGATAGACCCCGCACATGCCAGGGCCGGGTGCCCAATATGTATCTGAAGTTACTGGGTTGGCATATGCCGCCTTCATAGCATGAGCCCAGAGTGAAACGATGTCGCACCTGGTAAGGGCCGGTCTGCTGCTGGTCGTGGTGGTCATGGGCTTCTGGTACGCCAAGTCTCTGACCTCCGTCGTTTCAGTCGAGTTCATCGGCATCACCCACGCCGACAATCCGCGGGAGTGGGCGGGACGTGCCGTGAACAACCAGGACTCGGCGATTTGCACCGAGTGCCACAACCCGCTGAACACGTCCTGGCAGGGGTCGGCGCATGTGCCCGTCACCTGCGAAGACTGCCACGGGACGACAAAGAACCACATCGTCAAGGCTCGTGCCGGCCAATCGGCCCCGTTGCCGCTTGTCGACGCCCACGACCTCTGCCTGACGTGCCATGCGAAGGTGCCTGGGCGCCCCGCCAGCTTTCCACAGGTCGAACCCGCGCAACACATCGAGTTGCTCGGAGGGGCGCCGGCGTCGTGCACGTTGTGCCATAACCCGCACAACCCGGGGCTGCCCCCAGAGTTCACGCATTCGCTCGAAGGCCGCTCGGCCTGCCTGGCATGCCATGGCCCGGACCAGTGGAAGCCCCTACCGCCTGACCACGCGAAACGGACGCAGGAAACATGCCTCACCTGCCACCGCTCCAAGGAGGGACGGTAGTTGGACGCCTCGCGACGCAGATTCATCAAGCTTGGCGCGCACGCCGTATTCGGCGGGCTGTTCGTCTATACGCTGCGGGGCCTCGTGCCCCCGGGCTCGCCGTCAACAGCGAGTGCGAGAGGCGACACCGCCTACGACCAGTACCGCCCCACCGATCACGAATGGGCCTTCATTGTCGACAGCACAAAGTGCATCGGCTGCGGCCGCTGTGCCCGCGCCTGCAAGCAGGAGAACAACGTCCCCATGGAACCGAGCTGCAACCGCACATGGGTTGAACGCTACCGGATCACCCGGGAGGACGTGGTGCTCGTCGATTCGCCCGACGGCGGCATCAATGGATTCCCCAGCGACGGTTCGAGCGGCGAGGGAGGGGGCTCGAACAGCAGCCTCACCAGGAATGCGCCTGCGAAACCCCAGGCGCGGAAGCGCGAAGAGGAAGTCGTCAAGTCATTCTTCGTGCCCAAGCTCTGCAACCAGTGCGAGCGGCCGCCGTGTGTCCAGGTGTGCCCGGTGGGCGCCACCTATAAGACCCTTGACGGCGTTGTCCTTGTGAACCAGAAGCGGTGCATCGGCTGCCGCTACTGCATCCAGGCCTGTCCCTACGGCGCGCGCTACCTGGTGCCAGATGCGGAAGTCACGCCCACCGGCCAGAAGCACGTCGCCGACAAGTGCACCTGGTGCTATCACCGCATCACGCGGGGCCTGCTCCCGGCATGCGTCGAGGCATGCCCCGTCGGCGCCCGGACTTTCGGCGACCTTCGCGACCCGGACAGCGCAGTGCGCCGCATCCTTGATGAGCATCGCATCGACGTGTTGAAGCCCGACCTGGGCACCCGGCCGCGGGTGAAGTACATCGGTCTCGACGAGGCGGTGGTTTAGCGATGGATGGATACCTCTACCCGAACGAGGCCGAGGTCCAGTGGAGTCTGCTGATCGTCCTCTACCCGTTCATCACCGGGCTCGTGGCAGGGGCGTTCGTGGTCTCGTCGCTCTACCACGTGTTCAACATCAAGGCCCTGAAGCCGGTTGCGGGCCTATCGCTGCTGACGGCGCTTTCGTTCCTGCTGGTGGCGCCGTTGCCGTTGCAGGCGCACCTCGGGCGGCCCGAGCGCGCCTTCGAGATCTTCCTGACGCCCAACTGGACCTCGGCCATGGCGGGTTTCGGCTTCATCTGGGCCATGTACACGATGCTCGTCATCGCCGAAGTCTGGCTCGTTTTCCGCCCCGACATCATCCACTACGCACACACAACCACCGGCCTGAAGCGGCTGGCCTATCGCGTCGCCAGCCTTGGCGTGCTGGAAATGACCGAACAGGGCCGACGAGCGGACGAGCGACTCATCAAGGTCCTGGCGACCGCCGGCATCCCGGCGGCCTGCGTACTCCACGGCTACGTTGGGTTCCTCTTCGGCTCGATTAAGGCGAACCCCTGGTGGTCCACGCCCCTCATGCCCGTCATCTTCCTGATGTCGGCCATCGTCTCGGGCATTTCCCTGCTGATCCTGACGTACGTCGTCGTCTCCGTGCTGCGCGGCAAGCCGATAGACCATGCCTGCGTCCAGTCGCTGGCCCGCTGGATGCTCGGTTTCCTCCTCGTCGACCTCGCCCTGGAGGGGCTCGAACTGCTGAGCATGTTCTACGAAGGCGAGGACACCTGGCCCGCCGTGCAGCGGCTCATCTCCGAACGGCTGATGGTGAGCTACGTGGGAATCCAGGCGATCCTCGGATCGCTGGTTCCGCTCGCCATCCTGCTCGTCCTTGCGATTCCCGGGCCCGTGCCGGGCAAGGGCTGGCTCTACACCTTCCGCGACGTCACGGCCACACGCCTCACTGCCCTTGCGGCTCTGCTCGTGATGGTTGGCGTGTTCGCGATGCGCTGGAACGTCGTCATCGGTGGCCAGCTCGTCTCCAAGAGCATGCGCGGGATCAGCAGCTACACCCCCCCGCTGGGCGGGCGCGAAGGCGTGCTTGCGGCGCTGGTCTTTTTCATGCTGCCGTTCTACATCTTCGCCATCGTCACCAGGCTCATTCCGCCCTGGGACCGTCCTGGTCCCGGACACGGTGAGCCGCCACCGCAGCCGCCAGAGCCCGATCCCTCGCCATTCCCGGTGACCACCCACTTCGGCCTACAGGGCAGTGGCTGGGAGCAGGAGGCGGGCGAATGACGACCCGGATGCGACGCGTGCTCGCGGCCATGACGCTCGCGCTCGGCGCCGCCCTTTTTGGCGGGGCCATCACCGTACTGGGAAAGCCCGCGGACGTGGCCGGAACCAGGCATGACGTCGCCATTCAGGGCGCTTCTCCGTGCACGTCGTGCCACATCCCGTCCGACCCCGAGGGCGAAGCGCTCTGGGCGGGCGCGCCCAACAAAACCGGCCCGCTGGCCGGGAACATGAAGGCCCTCTGCTTCAGTTGCCACGACGGCACCGTGACGGCCGTGGGCAGCTACGCGTTCGACCCCAGCCGCCCGGAACACGTTGGGGACCCGGGAATCAAGGGCGAAAGCTGCGACCGCTGCCACGATCCTCACCGCCCGGGGCCAGGGAAGTTCCTGAAACAGCAGGGCGCCGCGGGCATGTGCCAGGAATGCCACCGCCGCGCCGGCCCTGCCGACCATCCCGTGAACGTGAGCGCCAGCGCCGCGGGCATCACGCCGGCCGACAAGGATTGGGACGCCACACATGGAGACTTCACCGGGACGCGTCTGTGGAACGCGGAAGGCACCGGGCCAGGCGACTACGTCAAATGCCTCACCTGCCATAGCCCTCATGGGGGGCAGCCGGGCACGGCCATGAGCACGGTCGCGTTCAGCGGCTCGCACACCTCCTTCCTGCCCCTCTGCGCGAATTGCCACTCCCGCTGGGCCGCGACCACCAAGGAAGCTCCCCGATGACTTCGATCGCGTACGACCCCTACAATCCCCATCCACGGCCCGCCCGGCGTCTGGCGCCGAAATTCCTGCTCCTCGCCTCGCTGCTGATCACCGGAGGCGCGGTTGCGGGAGTTGTCTTCCTGCCGGCAGAAGTCTCGGAGGAGGCGCATCACACAGCCGTTCGGGGAGTCTCGGACCTTGTCTACCCTGCCGCGCTTGTCGCGCACGTCAGCCAGCCGGGAGAGTCGCAGTGGCTCCTCCCCGCGGCGGTCGTCACCGTCGACGACACCACCTTCGTCCTGGATACGGGAAACAATCGCATCCTCAAGCTCGACGTGGACGGCCGTCTCGTGGCGAAGTTCGACAGCGCCACCGATTCTCGGCTTGGATTGCGCCAGGCCGTGGCGATGGCAACCGACGGCCGCAAGTTGTTCGTTGTTGACTCCTCGGCCCCGATGGTACTGGTCGTGGGCACGTCGGGCCGTGTGGAAAAGGCCATACCCCTGCCCAGCGTCGCGCTTGCCGACAAGCCCCTCCGCCCGATCGGCATCGCCGTTTCGCCCGACGGGAAGATCGCCGTCTCCGACGCCAACAACCACCGCGTGCTGCTGCTCGACGGCGAGGGCCGCCTGCTGAAGGCCGTCGGCATTGGCGCCAGGGCTGGAGGCACCGAAGGCTTCAACGTGCCGGGAAACCTGGCCCTGGACGGTGCCGGGAACATCTACGTGGTCGACATCCTGAACGGGCGGGTGGTCCAGCTCTCTCCCGGCGGCGACGTCATCCGGCAGTTCGGACAGCTCGGCGACACCGCCGGCATGTTGGCCCGGCCGAAAGGCGTTGCCGTCGACGCCGCCGGGCGCGTCTTTGTGAGCGACGGCCTGAAGGCAGCGATCGAGGTGTTCTCGCCGGCGGGGACGTACCTCGGCGCGGTCGGCCGTCGCGACCCGGACGATCCGGCAGCGGGCTCGCTGTTCGTTGCGCCCGCGGGCCTGTGGCTTTCGGGCGACCGGTTGCAGGTGGCGGACCGCTTCGCCGGGCTCGTCACACTGAAGGTACCCGGGCCGGTCCAGCAGGCCAAAGCCGCCACCACGCCGGCAGCCAGCCACTAGCCCCACCCCTCTTCCCATCTCCCCGGTTCAATAGAGCCGAAGCCATTGCGCGCCACGTCATGGTCCGCTTCGGCCGCTCCTCCGTCCAAGCGGAGGGGTCTCGCCGGCGGACCCAGCGTCGTCCGGACCGCCAATCTCGTGTGAGCCCCTGCCGCATGATGGCGACCGGCCGCCGGCGGGTGAGGTGAACGGGGGTCCGAATCGGTGGCTGTCCCGGGCGCGCCCCTACTCCCTCGGCCCGGACGCCTCGTGGCAGCGAGCGCAGAACGGTTTCTGGTGACAGTAGTTGCAGGCCTGCTCCCCTACCGTGCGGATGACGGCTGCATGGCTGAAGAGCATGTCGTCATGCTTGACGCTCTTAGCGCCGCTTGCGTGGCAGTTCGTGCAGTAGTTCTGACTGTGGCAGGCGCCGCAGGACGTGCTGGTGGGACTGTTGGCGCCGGCAACGCTCTTGTGGTCGAACACCCACAGCGGCTTCTCATGACTGGGCGGCGGCGTGCCGAGGGGCGCCGCCGTCAGGCGATCACCCACCGAGGGGAAGGTATGGCAGGTTGAACACCGCGATGGTATCGCCTCGTCGCTGAGGCGGCCGTCGACGATCTTGTAGTGGCCGCCGTCGTGGCAGCGGAAACAGCCGGAAGAGTCGGTGTGGCCAAGCTGGTTGGGGTAGTCCTCGGGAGCGGCGCCCATCTCGGGGTGCGACGTCTGGCGGTAGATGAGGGACAGCGTCTCGAGAGAGCGCCAGAGCCCCTCGGCGTTTTCGAGGAAGACGTTGGGATAGTCGGCGTGGTAGGAACTGGCGAGCCTGCGAATGGCGCCTTCCGCGTCGGCCTCGGAATCGTAGCGGTAGGCGATGGTCTCGAGCCCGCGCTTCTTGACAAACGGGATTGCCTGCGAGACGCGCCCGTCGGCGAGCGCCTGGTTCAGCGCGCGTTCGGGTGTCTTGAACTCGTGGCCGATCCGGTTGTGGCAGTCGTAGCAGCTCACCCGCTTTGGCTCGGAACCACGACGCAGCTCGGTGGCCCGCAGGCCGGCCTGTTCGGATACCTGGATGATCTCCCTGGAGATGAACTGTTCGTACGAGCCGTCCGGCCTTTCCACACCAATCCAGTCGATGGCAAGGGCGTGTTCGTCAGTCGGATCTCTGGGGATGTACTCCACCCTGGACAGGACGTGCCAGTGGATGCCGGTCGTCTGCTTCTGGCTGTTCGGCGCCAGGCGAACCACGAGCGCGACGCGCTGCTCGGTGTTGCCCTCGTCGTCGAGGAAGTGCGAGCGAGTCACCAGGAGGTCATCACGCTGGCGGGTGGGGTCGTGGCAGCGTCCGCAGGTTTCACGCGCGGGAGGCATGCCGTGAGCGGCCGGGGGGATCGGGCGGGCATAGCTGCCCATGAGCAGCTTCGCCGCCTGCCGCATACCCCCTATCTTCGCCTTGGCGAGCCCCACGAGGCCTTCGCCAACGTGGCACTCGGCGCACTCCACGATCTCGTGCGTGGAACGCTCGTGGGCCTCGATTTCGGGGCCCATCGTGTGGCAGCGCCCACAGAAGTCTGCCGTTTCCATCCACGCGAGGCTTTCCATCGTCCCGAAGGTAAAGCCGGCGGCGACCGCGGCCACGGCCACGGTGAGGAGGATTGGCCTGGAGGAAAAGAAGCGGGCGGCCACCCGCAGCGGGCGGAAGGGCAGCGCCAGCGCCGACCTCAGACGGTGGCGAGCAACAGTTTGGCCGCCAACGTCTTCGCTGTCGGTCGCCGGTGGCTCCATGCGTCCCCGCCTGTTCTAGCGCCCTTCCGCCTGGGCCGCCGGTGTTGAAAGGATGCCCTGGACCTTCCGGTCCATGGTTTTCCTCGACATGCTCCCGATTCGCCAGTCGCGCACCACGCCGTCGGCATCGATGAAGTAGTGCGTGGGGATGCCGACGATGCGATACATGGCCGCGACCTCGGTTGTCTGGTCGAGGGCGATGGAGAAGGTGAGGCCGGTGCGCTCGGCGTAGCCGCGAACCGTGCTCGATTCCTCGCCGATGTTCACGGCCAGCACCACGAGACCGCTGTCTTTGTTCGCCTCGTAAAGGGCCTGGATGTCGGGGTTTTCGGCGCGACAGGGCGGGCACCACGTCGCCCAGAAGCTGAGCCACACGGGGTGGCCACGGAGTTCGCTCAGTTGAATCGGCTTGCCATCGAGCCCTACGAGGCGGAAGTCGGGCGCCGGCTTCCCGACCCGGGGAGCTGGGCCCGAAGCCTCGGCCGTGAGGGTGAGGGACTGGCTCGTGACCGTGCTGCCCTGACCGTCCAGGTACCAGACGAGTGCGGCGATGATCACTCCCACGATGATGCTGGTGACGACGTTGCGGACCGGCCCGGGGACGGCCCAGGGAAAGGGCCCTTGCCCGAGCGCCGCGTCATCGGCTTCGTCGTCCCGGTACCCCGCCGGGGGCGGCGCCGGGAGCGGCCCGCCAGGTGGGTGGATCCGTTGCGCATCATCCATAGCTGTGCAGTCCCCCGAAGAAGAGGTTTCCGTAGTACGTGAAGAGCGTCGCGCCGAATCCGCCGATGAGCAGCAGAGCGCTCCGCTGACCGCGCCAGCCGCGCATCACGCGGGCATGCAGGTAACCGCCGTAGATCAGCCAGGTGACGAGCGACGCGGTCTCTTTGGGGTCCCAGGTCCAATAGGAGCCCCAGGCAATCTCGGCCCAGACGGCGCCCAGGATGATGGTGACCGCGAGGAGCGGGAACCCGACGATCACCGAGCGATAGCCGATCTCATCGAGGACGGATTTGCGGGGAAGCCACCGGAGGCTGTTGTCCCGCTGGATGAGGTAGAACACCGCCGCTGCGAATGCCACGGTGAAAGCGCCATAGGCCAGGATGGCCACGGCCACGTGGATTGTGAGGAGCAGGCTGTTCTGCAGGGCCGGCACAAGTGGGTCGATGCCATCCGGGACGGTAGTCGCATAGAGCAGCAGCCCCAGCGCCACCGGCACCACCACCAGCGCGAGGGTGCGCAGGTGGTACCGCGTTTCGAAATAGAGGTAGAGGGCGAGCGCTCCCCACGAAAACGCCAGGGAAAACTCATACATGTTGGAGAACGGCCCGTGGCCGCTTTCGATCGACCGGAAAGTGAGGGAGGCCGTCAGGAAGACGAAAGCGTTGACCGTCAGGATGGTCGCATAACGACCTGACACCGGCCGATCGTCCGAAGCAGTGACGGCGGCGGGGCCACCGGCGAGGCTGAGGCCATGGACAGTTCGTCCAGCCACGGCGCTCACCATGTAGAGGAGGAACGCTCCCGCAAGGGCAAACATCGCGGCGACAAAGGCGTAGTGGGACAGGTCAAGCATCATCGTCTCCTTCGGGGAGGGGGTTCGAGGTGTCATCGGCGCCAAGCGCCCGGGCAACTTTCGACCGCACGCTGTCGAAGTCACCTGCGAGGGTGGTGTCACGCTGTGCGGGCATCCCGAGCAGCACGGTTGTGGTTCCGTCGGGCTGGGCCTTGCAGAGCGCCCAGAGGCGTCGCCTGGGCAGGTAGAAGAGCATCACCATACCGAGGACCATCAGGGCGCTGGCAACCCAGATAATGCTGGTGCCGGGGTCCTTGACGACCTTCAGGCCGGCGAAGCGGCTTTCGCGCTCGAAGGTGAACGTGAGGCCGGCCAGATCGCCCGGCTTCCCCTGCGTCAGGTTCTGCGGTGCGGCGGCGCGCGACTCCTGGCGGTAGACCTCGACGCGCATCTCCCCGGCGGGGATCATCGGGTCGGTCTCGCCGGAGCGTGGCCCCACCACGTACACGGAGAGGTTCTGTTCGGGAAGGTTGAAGCTGCCGACAGGCCGCTGCCCTTCGCGCGTCTGCCAGGCAAGGGGCACGCCGTCGTTGAACACCACCTTGCCGGTCTTGTCCTGCACCTTCATGACGGCCGTCTGCCCGTAGAACGCCTGGTGAAACGCGATGCCCTTGTAGCGGAGAGGCGAGTTCACCTGGACGGTCCCCTGCTTCACCTGCTTGCCGTTCTCGAAGAGGACAACGTCGCTGCGGAAGTCCTTGGGCGGGCCATCGAGGTAGTACTCGTCGGCGAAGTGGTCGAGCCGCACGGAGATGTTCGTCCCCAGGCCCAGCGGGCGAGTCGAGCCTTCCGACACGACGAACTCGGGGTCCTTGAAGCCCCAAACCCCCCCGACGACCGTGCCCGCAAGCAGCAGGACGATGCTCAGGTGGGTGAAGAACGTACCGAACCTGCTCAGACGGTTCTTGTCGGCGAAGAGGGCGACCGACCCCTCGGCAGCATCCGTCTTGAGGTGGTACCGAGAGCCTGAGAGCGCGCGCCGGACGCGGTCGGCGGCGTCGTCGAGGGGCATCGTCGTGGCGACCGTGGCCCTGAAGCGTGCGTGCTGGAAGAAAGGCTCGCCCATGCGGACGCGGGTGTGGAAAACAGTGGTCCAGATCCCATGCCAGCGATTCAGGCTGCAGACGACGATGTTGAGCGCGAGCAGGGCGATGAGCGCGCGGAACCAGAGCGTGTGGAAGACGTTGAAGAGCTGCAGCCGGTCAAAGACGACGGTCCAGCCGCCGTAGCGGCCGCGGGCGCGTTCCAGCCATTGGTCATAGGCGGCCTGATCGGCAATCACCGAGGGAGGCGCCTGGTCGAGCAGCGTGCCGGCGAGCACGACGGCGGCGAGGGCGAGGATGAGCACGAGCGCGAGGCGCATGGAACTGAGGGACTTCCATACGCGGCTGATCAGGTCGAATTCGGCCGGGCGCGGACGAGACGCCCCGCGGGCGACACTCCCGGCGGGAAATGGCGGCCCCTGCGCCCTGGCGCCATCAGCGGACTTCGCCATGGACTGCCTCCTTCCGGGCTACGCGTAGCCCCAATCGAAGAACTGGTTCATCCGGACCAGGCTGTTCGTGAGCATGAGCACACCAACCGTGACGACGAGTGCGCCGCTGACCATTGGGACAGCCGCGCGGAAGCGACGCCGCCGCTTGAGCCACCGCGACGCGGGATCGGCGGCCAGGGCAACGGCCAGGAAGGGGATACCCATCCCGGCCGAATAGGCCACCAGGAGGAGGGCGCCGCTGGCCACGGTGCCGCTCGTGGCCGCGAGCCCGATGATGCTGCCGAGCACGGGGCCGATACAGGGAGTCCAGCCCGCGGCAAAGGTAACGCCCATGATCACCGAGCGGTGATAGGCCGGCCGGCCCACCGGGTCGCCCGCGAACCCGACCTGGCGGTCAAGGAGCGGGATGCGGACGATGCCCAGGAGGTGGAGCCCCATGAAGACGAGGGCCGCGCCTGCCACTTCGCGCATGTAGCGGACGTTGTCGGCGAGCGCAAACCCGAGCAGGCCTAGCGATGTCCAGAACCCAACAAAGACGATGGAGAAGCCCACCACGAAGGCGGCGGCGTGGGCGAGGCTTCGTACCCGTCCGGACTGACCAGGACTTCCGGCCGAAACTGCGACCATGTGGCCGAGATAGGCGGGCACCAGCGGCAGGACGCACGGCGATGCGAAAGAAAGCACGCCGGCGGCAAAGGCGACTAGCAGCGAGACGTTTTCGCCGTCCAAGGCCCCTCCACCTCCTCGTTACCCCTCGACGCCGCCGCAGACCACCCTCACGGCGTGCTCGCCATGCCGCTGAGGTGGACCTGAGCAGTCTTTGCAAGGTTGGAATCGGGCGCGACTTCGACCACTTTCCGCCACTCCTTCGTGGCCGCGCCAAGGTCGGGCGGCTCGGAGTTCGCGTAGAGGAAGCCGAGGTTGTAGTGCAGCTGTGGGTCGTTGGGAGCGATTTCGAGGGCTGCGAGCCAGGTGGCCTTCGCCTCGGCAGTCCGGTTCAGGTTGAATTGGGCCGTGCCGATGTCGGTCCGTGCATGGACGTTCGTCCCATCGATTGCGGTGAACTTCGTGAACCAATCGATTGCGGGTTGCCACTGGCCGGCGAGGAAGAACGACTCCCCCAGTTCGAACAGGACGTCGACGTTGGTCGGGTCCTTCTGGACGGCCACCATCAGTTCATTCACCCGCTTCGCGTCCAGGGGGACAACGACGCCTTCGTCCTGGACTTCCGCGGCTCCGGCGCCGCCGTCTCCGTCGCTGGGCAGGCCGCTCCGTCCAACAAACACCGCCGCCACGACGAGCAGGCCGATGACCGTGCCAAGCACGAGCGGGTTGCGCCTCATGCGCCGAGGCGGCGCCAGTCGGGTCTCCGCAGGCATGCGGGCCTTTCGCGGGGAAGGCCAGGCGGGCTCCTGCGCCGGCCTGGTCGCCTTCCGCGCTGGCGGCCTGGTTTCGGTCCGCTCCTCGGGATCGAGCAGGACGGCGTAGGCTTCGTCGACCAGCGCGGCCTGGCCCTCGGCCCATTCGCGGAGGGCGGCTGGCACGTCGTCGGAAGAAAGGAACCCAAGGAGCTCGCGGCAGCGCTCTTCGAGTTCGTCCTGCGTGGCGTCGGGACTGACGCCAAGCAGGGAGAAGTAGCTAAGCGACTGGGCCATGGCGTCCACCTCCTCGCCTCCTGGCTCGTGCTTCCAGCCTTGCCGCTGAAGGTCGGGGCGTCCATCCGCCCCGGTTCATATCTTGGTTACAGAGCATCGCTCGGCTGGCAGGGTGTTTCCCAGACTCCCTATTCCCTGGGGCATGTATCCAGAGGTACATCTTCGCGAGGGAGGGACTTTCGGGTCCCAGGGGAAGGGACGACTGGTCGTTGAACGGATGGGTGAACCGGCGGACGGTGAGTTCGCCCTCGCGCAGAGGGTGGAGGGTTGTCATGCGAGGTCGCCACGCCCGGCGACGTTACCTGGCGGTGGTTGTGGTGGCGGTCGTGTTGGCAGGTGGCGTTGCCGGGCTGTTCTGGACACGTTCCGGGCACGGGCCGCGAGACGAGATCGACCTGGCATCGAGGCCTTCGGCCGTTGCCGATCGATACCAGTTCGCCCATGCCCACGGCGACCTGATGAAGCACCTGCCCTGTTACTGCGGCTGCGGCCCCACGATTGGCCACCAGTCGCTCTTTGACTGCTTTGTGAACGACCGGGGAGGGCACGCTGCCCACGCCGCCGACTGCCAGGTCTGCCGCGACGAGGCGGAAGACGCGGAATTTCTGCTGGCCGCCGGCGAAAGCCCAGGGGCCATCAGGGCGTTCATCGACGCCAAATACGGCCAACTTGGGCCACCAACCAGAACACCGTAGGAGGCCAGCCCACATGACGCCGACTTCGCGGCAGTCGAAAGAGAACTCGAACGACACGAGGACGATGATCCTCACGCTCGCGGTCGCCGCGCTCGTGGCCGGCGTCGCCTTCTTCGGCATCCGGGCACTGGAAGGCGGGGACGAAATGTCCACGGTCGCGCCCGCGGCGCCGACGGTATCCACCGCCGCCGTCGCGGGTGTCACGGTCGCCGTGCCATCGGTCGACCTCGGGCCGGTGCCGCTAAACCAGGACGTGAACCAGACCTTCACATTGACGAACAGCGGTACGGGGAAAGCACATCTCGGGAAGCCGCGCATCGAGACCCTGGAGGGCTGCTGACCGCCCCAGCCGGTCGTGGGTTCCACGACCATTGAGCCCGGCGGCGAAACGACAGTCTCCGTTTCGATGATCATGCACAAGGGCATGGAAGGGCCCCACCTCTTTCGGATCACCGTCCCCGTGAAGGGTTCGACGGGCGAAAGCGGCGACCTCCAGATGCTGGTGAGGGCGAACTTCCGGTAGGCAGTGAGAGGCAAGAGACCGCCGCTCGACGCGGGTGGCGGCTGCCCGTTCGGACTACTTCCGTTAGCATCCGGTCGTGGCATATGACTTCGACCTCATCGTGATCGGATCGGGCCCGGCCGGGGAAAAGGCGG
>Ga0153916_10001168_pt1 | contig 18587 bp, 16 predicted proteins | sample Opewatmetagenome_FD_109642 | JGI IMG/M metagenome (GOLD analysis project Ga0153916, IMG submission 109642) | Freshwater wetland microbial communities from Ohio, USA - Open water 3 Core 3 Depth 4 metaG | ecosystem: Environmental > Aquatic > Freshwater > Wetlands | place: USA: Ohio, Lake Erie... | reverse complement strand
TACGTGCCGTACCCGATGAAGACTGCCTCTCGGTTGACCGCGAAGTTGGCCGCACCACCATCATTCCGACGCTGCGCCGGCTCCGCATCGGGAAACACTGGCATATACCGTGCGCGTCGTTAGCATCGGCCTGCCGTGCCCGAGACTCCGGAAGCGCTCCACGCCCGTGTCGTCGACGGCTTGCGCATGCCGCCCGTCGATACGTGGGACACGTTCCCGTTCGAGGGCGAGATGCGCCCCTCAGCCTGGATTGCGCCTCCGTCAGAAGGCGGGCTCACGGCCCGGCAGCGGTGTCGCGACGAGCAGCATCGCGTAGCCGCTGCGGCTCGGGCTGAAGCGAAGGCAACTCGCCTTCCTTGTTCCACGGATCCCCTGCCCGGGCTCGGTGGCGGCCGGTCGCGCCCCTCGCGGCCGCCAAGAATTGGCCAACCGCTTGCCCCCCTCTTGCCTTCGCGTCTCTAGGTTTCGCGCCGACCGCTCGCTTTGCCGGCGAGGCGACTCGTCGGCGCCCGACCGGAAGCCAGGTAATGATGCAACTCGATCCCCAGGTTCGCCGAATTGTGACGTTGCTCCCCCGCCCGGAGGAGCTCACCCCGGAGGCGATCCGCGAGCAGCTCGGCCGCCGCAAGGCGGTTGCGGTGGAGCAGGGCGGACGAGGCCCGGCGGGCAACTCGCGCCTCACCGCGACGACGGGCGTCGTGCTGCTCGCGCTGCTGGCCGTCGAGGGTGCCACGCTGATCTCGCTCGGCCCGCTGCTCCCCGCGCACGTCTTCGTCGGGGTGCTGCTGATCCCGCCCGTCCTGCTCAAGCTGGCGAGCACCGGCTACCGCTTCCTGCGCTACTACGCGGGGAGCAGGGCCTACCGGCTCGCAGGCCCGCCCGCGACGCTCCTGCGCATGCTCGGCCCCGCCGTCATCGCCGCCACGGTGGCACTCTTCGGCTCCGGCGTCGCGATGCTCGTGCTCGGCCCCGGCGACGGCTGGGTCGTGAGCGTGCACAAGGCGAGCTTCGTCGTGTGGGTCATCGTCACCGCCGTGCACGTGCTCGGCCACGTCCTGCACATCCCGGGGCTCGCGTCGGCCGACTTCCGCGCCCCTCACGCGCTTCGGCAGGGGTCGGCCCTGCGGCGGGCAGCCGTCGCGGCGGCTCTCGTCGCTGGACTCGTGCTCGCCGTCGTGGCGGTGCAGTACACGGCGCCCTGGCAGGCTCTCGTCGGCTGAGACGCCGCCATGGCGGACCCTCCGCGTCCATCACGCGCGTGAAGACGACGGGCCCTCGCGGGCCGTAGATCACTGCGACCCTGGCGGGAGCACCATCAACGAGGCGAGCGCGCGCGGTCCCCGAGCCGGGGAGCTTGTGCCGCGATCGAGCCGCCGGGATGCTCGAGTGCGGCCCGGAAGGCGTCCACGTAGTTCATGACGAGACGTCGCGGCGAGAACCGCTCCTCGACTGCGCGTCTGCACTCGGCCGGGGTGATGCCGTCGGCCTCGGCGATCGCCGCGGGGATCTCGTCGAAGTCGTCGACGATGATCCCGGTGCGGCCGTGCTCGAGCACCTCGGGTACCGCGCCCCGCCGTGTTGCGACGACGGGTGTGCCGCAGGCGAGGGATTCGATCATGACGAGTCCGAACGGCTCCTCCCAGTCGATCGGGCAGAGGGTGACGCGGGCGTTTTGCAGGAGCGCGACCTTCTCGTCATGCGTGACTTCGCCGAGGTACTCGATCCCGGCTCCGAGGTGGGGCTGAACGCGCTCAGCGAAGTAGGCCTTCTCTGCCGGCTCGCGGCATTTGGCGGCGATCTTCAGTGGGAGCCCGGTCGCCCGTGCAGCGGCGATCGCGTGGTGGCAGCCCTTGTCGGGGCTCATTCTGCCGAGGAAGAGGAGGTAGTCGCCGCGCGCGTTGCTCCACGGGAAGCGTGCGAGATCGATCGCGTTCGGGCAGTTGGCGACCCAGGGTAGGGACGGATGAGGCCGGCGCTGGCTCTGCGAGAGAGAGACCAAACCGACGCTGGGCGCGATACGGGCGATCTGCTCGTAGACGTCTCCGAGCTCGCCGTCGAGCGGGCCGTGCACGGTGTGCAGCACCGGGGTCCCGACGAGCTCGCCGAGCGCGGCCGCGAACGGACCCGTGTGGTCGCTGATCACCTCGAACTCGCCGGCGCGCTCGTAGCAGGCAAGCACGTGGCGAAGCTCCGGTAGCGGCTCACCGATGCGCTCGCTCGGCGCGTGCGCGTACACCGAGGAAAGCCTGGCACTCGTGACCGAGTTCCCGGAGGCGAAGACGGTGAGCTCGTGGCCCGCGTCCTTCAGCCCCTCGGCGAGCAAGGCCACGACCGCCTCGATTCCTCCATAGCGGGGAGGAGGCACCGGAAACCAGACCGGACATAGCAGTGCGATGCGAAGAGACGGCGCCGACGATCGACTGCCCGGAGCCTTTCCCGCCCGGTGCGTCACGGACCGTGTCGCCCTCGCACCCATCATCCCCTCTCGATGCAATCACGCCGATCAATGCCCCGCATCGGGACCAGTGCTGAACGGCAGGTGGGTAGAAACCCACACCCGGGTGTGAGACGAGCTCTAGATCTCCTCTACGCGGACGCGGCCGCCCTCGACGAACACGTCCCAGACCCGCCCGTACGCGCGCACGCCGCTGAGGCGGAGGTCGCCGACCCAGACCGGGAGCTCGTCCTCGACGATCGACCGTAACCGGTGGGCGCCGCGGTTTGGCTCGAGCCCGAGCAGGATGCGGAGCAGCAGCACCGGTGTCCCTGCTGCCCACGCCTGCGGGCGTGCGGCTGTCGGATAGGCGATCGGGAACGGGGTCTCGACGCGCGAGTAGCCGGCGAAGACCTCCGGCAGCGACCAGTCGAAGTGCCCCGTCGCCTGGAGCAGCGCGCGGGTGACTCGCCGGGCCTCCTCCCAGCGCCCATACCGCATCAGCCCCCAGGCGGCTAGCGAGTTGTCGTGCGGCCAGACGGTGCCGTTGTGGTAGCTGAGCGGGTTGTACGCCGCGTCGTCGCTCGCCAGGGTCCGGATGCCCCAGCCCGACCACAGCGGCTCGCCGAAGAGCTGGTCGACGACCGCGTCGACACGCTCCTCCGGGACGATGCCGCTCCACAGCAGGTGGCCCATGTTCGAGCAGCGGCTATCCACGGGCCGCTTCTCCGCGTCGAGCGCGAGCGCGTAGAAGCCGCCGCGGTCGGCCACCCAGAACGCGTCGTCGAAGCGCTCGCGCAGCTCCTGCGCCTCCCGCTCGAGCCTGTCGGCGAGCCCCCGGTCGCGCCAGACCTCGCGGGCGATCTCGGCGAGCCGCCGCTTCGCGTCGTACACGTAGCCCTGCACCTCGGCGGGAGCAACGGGCGGCTGGGCCAGGCGCCCGTCATGGAAGCGCTGCGAGTCCCCGGAGTCCTTCCAGGACTGGTTCTGGAGGCCGTGCTCGGTGCGACGTCGATACTCGACGAAGCCGTCGCCGTCGAGATCGCCGTAGCGGTCGATCCACTCGAGCGCGGCGTGAGCGGGCCCCCGCAGCCGCTGCACGAGCGCGTCGTCGTCTGTCCAGCGCCAGACCTCGGAGAGAAGGACGAGGTACAGCGGCGTCGCGTCAACCGAGCCGTAGTAGCGCGCGAACCATCGTTCCGCCGCGCGACCCTCGCGCACCTCGTGCACGATCTTGCCCGGCTCGGCATCGATCGACGGGTCGTCCGCGCTCGCCTGGAGCTCGGCGAGGGCGTCGAGCGCGCCCACCGCCAGCTCGGGGCCGAAGAGAAGAGTCTGCAGCGACGTGATGATCGTGTCACGGCCGAAGATCGCCATGAACCACGGCATCCCCGCCGCGGGCAGCCGCACGCCCCTGCCCCGCATCCGGAGCGCGGCCAGGTCCGCGACAGAGTGGTCGAACGCGTGGCGTAGGCCGTCCCAGCTCGAGCGCAGCTGCGGCACCCGCAAGTGCCAGACGGAGAGCGCGTCGAGAATGTGGGTTCGCTCGTCGCCGAAGTGCCGCTCTGCGACGTGCCGTTGCAGCTGCTCACCCGACAGAGAGGGGAGGACGTCCAGTCGGAGATCCCAGCGCTCGTGCGGGTCGAGCTCGATCAGGTAGACGACGCGCCCTCCGTCGACCCGGCCCGGCTGCGAGAAGAGCACCTGGGTGCTGGCACCGCCTCCGCTCGCCTCCACCAGCACGATCTGGTTCATCTCCGGATCGAAGCGGGGAGTAGCGGGCACGGGCAGGGTCGGCGCGTGAACCGGGTCGCCCAGCGCGAAGTCGTACTGCTTCACGGTGATGATGTCCGCGAAGTCCGTGGCCACCTCGAGCTCGAGCTCGAGGGAGACCGGTGCCATGCTCTCGTTGCGGACGAAGACATGGTCCTGCATGCCTTTGCCGACGAAACGCTCGCGCGCGATCGAGACGGCGTCCTGCGGCAGCCCGCCCGCGAGCGGGTTGCGCAGGTAGAACGCCGCAGAGAAGTACTCGACGCGCGCGGAGGAGAGGAGCAGCGGCGGCTCGCCGTTGACGCGGAGCGCGAGCCGGGAGAGGAAACGGGTGTCGTGCGCGAAGAGGCCGCCCGTGACGCCACCGATGTCGCCAATCTCGTCGCAGACGCAGAACGTCGACCCCTCGAGAATCGTCAGCGACATCTTCTACTTCTCTGGTGATGGGGCGTGATCGTCGGCACGTTCGCACCCATTGTCCAATCTCCCCACAACGGCAGTCTTTCATGCCGGTCGATGCTCGGCATCGGGACAAGGGCTGACCTGGAGGTGGGTAGAAACCCACACCTGAGATCAGCGCGGCGGCCGTTTCCATCCGCACCGTCGGCCGGAAGGATGACGGGATGGAAGCGCGGATTGCCAAGCCCCTCGAGTCCCGCCGCTAGTGCGGCGTCGGCACCCAGAGGCGCACCTCGCGCTCGAGCGCAGATTCGAGGCGGTCGTGCTCGACTGGGATGGCACTGCGGTCCCCGATCGCAGGGCCGATGCCGGGCGGGTGCGACATCTGTTCGAGGCGCTTTCCCGGGCCGGCTTCGACATCGCCGTCGTCAGCGGGACGAACGTCGACAACGTCGACGGTCAGCTGGCCGCGCGGCCGGCGGGGCCGGGTGAGCTCCACCTGTGCCTGAACCGGGGCTCCGAAGTCTTCGCGGTCGGCCCTGCCGGCCCTCGCGTCGTCCACCGCCGGGTTGCGACCGCCGAGGAGGACGCGGCACTTACCCGGGCTGCCGAGCTCGCCGTCGAGCGGCTCGCCCACCGGGGTCTCGAGGCGAGAATCGTCTCAGAGCGGCTCAACCGACGGAAGATCGACCTCATCCCCGAGCCGGCCTGGGCCGACCCGCCCAAAGCCCGCATCGACGAGCTCGTCCTTGCCGTGACCGATCGGCTCGCAGCACACGGCGTTCACGGCTTGCCCGGGGCAGTCGAGATCGCTCGACGCGCCGCCGCCGACGCAGGGCTCGCGGACGCGCGTGTGACGAGCGACGCCAAGCACGTCGAGATCGGGCTGACCGACAAATCCGACTCGGCGCGCTGGATCCTCGAGCACGTCCGCCTCCGTGGCTTGCGTCCCCGCGACATGTTGCTGGCCGGCGATGAGTTCGGTCAGCTCGGCGGGGTGCCCGGGAGTGACTCCCTCATGCTCGTGTCCGAGGCTGCAGGTGCTGCCGGTGTCTCGGTCGGCGTCGAGCCCGGCGGCGTGCCGCCGGGCGTCATCGCGCTCGGCGGAGGACCGGATGCGCTCCTCGACGTGCTCGAGCAACAGCTGCGTCGGCGCACCCGCCGCGAGCTCCCGCACGTACCGGACGATCAGGATTGGACGCTTGCCATCGAGGGAATCGATCCCGAGCTCGAGCGGGCTCACGAGGCCATGCTGACACTGGCCGATGGCGCGATCGGGACGAACGGCAGCCTGCTGCTCGCGCATCCGGCGACCGCTCCGCGTGTTCTCGCGATGGGGCTCTACGACGGCGAGGGGACCGAGACCGAGCTCCTTCCCTGCCCCGTCTGGACGCAGCTCGCCGGCGAGCTCGAGCCGAGCGACCGGGTGCAACGTCTCCTCGACCTCCGCACGGGCCTGCTGCATCAGCAGCTCTCGCTGCGTGAAGGGGTGTTGCGGGCCGTGCTCTTTTCTTCCGCTGCCCGCCCCGGCACCGTTGCCCTGCGCGTCGAGGGTCCTGCTCAGCGCCTGCAGCGACGCGGCGGGCTTGCTGCTCCGCTCGCACGGGGGGCGCAAGCCGGTGGTGCCGGCCGTCGCCGTTGGCTGTGTGTTGCCGCCTCGCACGGCGGCGTTGTCGCAGCAGTCGCGGAAAGCCGACTCAGCGCCGGAAGGAAGATGGGGCGCCTTGATCGCGTCGGCACCTACGTCGTCGATCATGCTGCGCTGCCAGAGCCGGTGGAGGCGGTAGAAGCCCTTCGGGAGGTCGAGCAGGCCGGGTTCGAGCGACTCCTCGTCGAGCACCGGGCAACGTGGGCGCGGCGTTGGGAGGAGGCCGACGTCGTGATCGAGGGCGATCCGGAGCTCCAGTTCGCAGTGCGGTTCTCGCTCTTCCACCTGATGGCGTCGGTTCCCGACTCCGGCGAGGCGGCACTCGGAGCACGCGGCCTGAGCGGGCCGGCATACCGCGGTCACGTCTTCTGGGACAGCGACGTCTTCGTGCTCCCGTCCCTCGCTGCGACGCATCCGGCCGCCGCGCGGGCGCTGCTCGAGTACCGCGTTCGGCGCCTCCTCGCGGCACGTGAGGCGGCGCGCCGAAGCGGCCGTGCGGGGGCTCGCTTCCCATGGGAGTCGGCCGGAAGCGGGTTCGACGTGACGCCGCCGCTCGCGTACGACCGTACCGGCCGGGTCATCCCCATTCGCACCGGGGAGCTCGAGGAGCACATCGTCGCCGACATCGCCTGGGCCGCGTCCTGCTACCTCGACTGGACGGGCGACGAGGAGTTCGGCAGCGGCTCGGGCCTGACGTTGCTGGTCGAGACGGCCCGCTACTGGGCTTCGCGCATCCGCCTCGACCAACACGGCGGCGCTCATATCGACGGCGTGATCGGCCCCGACGAGTACCACGGGCGTGTCGACGACAACGCGTACACGAACGGGATGGCTCGCTGGAACCTACGGTATGCGGCCCACCTTGCAGCTGCCGCGCACGCGAGTGGTGTGGACGCTGCCGAACGTGACGGCTGGCTCGCAGTCGCCGACGCGCTTGTCGACGGCTACGACGCGAGCACGGGGTTGTACGAGCAGTTCGCCGGCTTCTTCGCACTCGAGCCCCTCGTGATCGAGGAGATCGCGCCTCGACGTCCGGTCGCGGCGGACGCTCTGCTCGGCCACGACCGGGTTCGTGCGGCACAGGTCGTCAAGCAGGCAGACGTGCTCATGCTCCACCACCTCCTGCCGGACGAGGTCGCGCCCGGCTCACTCGAGCCGAATCTCGCCTTCTACGAGCCGCGTACCGCCCACGGCAGCTCGCTCTCACCCGGCATCCACGCCGCGCTTCTGGCCCGCACCGGCAGAACCGAGCAGGCACTCGCGGCCCTCCGACTTGCGAGTCGGATCGACCTCGACGACCTCACCCAGACGACGGCAGGCGGCCTCCACATGGCGGCGATGGGCAGCGTCTGGCAGGCGCTCGCCTTCGGCTTCGCCGGAGTCCGCCCGGGCCGCGAGACGCTTCGCTTCGACCCGCACCTGCCGGACGCGTGGCAGGCGCTCGAGCTACGCCTGCGCCACCGAGGCAGCGTGGTTCGCGTCCGGATCGAGCCAGGAGAGCTTCTCGTCCATGCCAACCCCCCGCTTGCGGTGCGTGTCGGCGATGGAGACCCGATCCCCGTCGGGCCAGCAGGCATACGATTACAGCGTCGCGCACAGGAGTGGACGGAGGGGAATCGATGAGCAAGGTGCTGGCCGCGATCGACAACAGCGCCGCCGCCCGACCGGTCCTCGCTGCGGGCGCGGCGTTCGCCCGGCTTCTTCACGCAGACCTCGAGGCGCTCCACCTGCGCGAGAACGGCGACCGGACCGCCAGAGCCGCCGCCGAGGCGGCCGGCCTCCCCCTGCGGGAGCTGGCGGTCCGGGAGCTACCCGGATCGAAGATCGCCGCCCTCCTCGCGGCAGGCGAGGCAGCCGACGTCGAAGCGATGGTCGTCGGGGCTCGCGCGAGCCGGATCGGCCGGCGGCCGGTCGGGCATATCGCGCTCGAGCTGATCGTGTCGCAGCTCAAGCCGCTCCTCGTCGTACCACCACACGCGTTCGTCCCCGAGCGGTTCCAGCGGATCCTCGTTCCTCTCGACGGAACACGCATGACCTCGGCCGCGCTCGCACAGACGATCGAGCTCGCCCACGACTCGGACGTCGACGTGGTCGCACTCCACGTCCACGAGCAAGACTCGCTGCCGCTGTTCAGCGATCAGCCTCAGCACGAAGTCGAGACCTGGCGGCGCGAGTTCTTTGCCCGCCACTGTCCACATCCCGAGAAGGTGCGGCTCGAGGTACGAGTCGGGATACCCGCTGAGAACGTCCTGCGCGCCGCGAGCGAGAGCGAGTCAGACCTGATCGCGCTCGGTTGGGCTCAGAGCCTCGGAGAGGGCAGGGCCGCCATCGTGCGCGAGGCACTCGAGCGAAGCGACGTGCCGATTCTGCTCGTCCCGGTCGTGCGAGGGGCACGCCACACGACCTCGGATCAGCATGAAGCAGGGTGAGCACCAATGGCCGGCGGGAGAAGGTGTGCCCGACCGCCCGGCGACCCGACCTTCGAGCACCACAAGACGTCGAGCCGGTTTACGCTTTCGTCCACTCCGCCGAGAAACCCGTGGCTTTCGCCATTTGCCTCTTGGTGGAGCTTCAACCTACTTGCGTTCCGGCTCGACCGAAAACCACTGTCGCAGCTGCATGAGTGGACTCCATCCGTGGATCCACTGATCTTCGATCCGTCACAACTGCGCGTTCCGGGACGCTCGGTACTTCCCCGAAAGCGCATGCGCGGATCGTCCGATGCGACGCGGCGTCACGAACGGCCATCGTGGAGGCGAACAGGAGTGCTCTCGTGTCGAACACAGCCCATTTCGACGAGCGTGTCCTCGATCTTCTCGAGAGGGGGGCGAGTGAAGGGTGCCTCCAACTCTCCGAGATCGAGACGCTGATCGAGTCCATCGACCTCGACGAGGAAGCGTCGGCGGCGCTCTTCGATGAGATCGCGGCGCGCGAGATCCTGCTTCGAGACGACTGCGGCCGAGAGCAGCCCGAGCCGACCTACGCCAACGGGTACCTCGCCGAGACCACGACGGACGCACTCCAGCTGTTCTTCCGGGACATGTCGCGCTATCCGCTGCTCACAGCCGCCCAGGAGGTCACGCTCGCCAAACGCATCGAGCGTGGCGATAGCGCAGCGAAGCAGCAGCTCATCAACGCGAACCTGCGCCTTGTCGTCTCGATCGCCAAGCGCTATCAGCGCAGAGACCTGGCGCTGCTCGACCTGATCCAGGAGGGTGTGCTCGGCCTCATCCGCGCGGCGGAGAAGTTCGACTGGCGCAGGGGATTCAAGTTCTCGACGTATGCGACCTGGTGGATCCGGCAGGCCATCCAGCGCGGGATCGCGAACCAGTCGCGCACGATCCGCCTTCCCGTGGAGATCGCCGACCGGGAGCGGCAGATCGGGCGAGCTCAGGCGGACTTCGCCTCGCGCTACGGCCGCCCGCCGTCCGACGCCGAGGTCGCCGAGCAGCTCGGGCTGCGCCTCCAGGAGATCGAGCGAGTGCGCCACGCGGCCCGCTCCGTGGCCAGCCTCGACCAGCCGATCGGCGAGGAAGAAGGAGCGGCGCTCGCCGAGATCGTCCCCGACACGGGAGCGGTGGAACCGACGGAGGAGATCCACGTCAGTCTCCGCCGCGCGGCCCTCCGCCGTGCTCTCACGACCCTTCCCGAAGAGGAGCGCCGCGTGATCGAGCTCCGCTACGGGGTCGATGGGGACGAGACGCCGGTGTCCCTCGTGGAAGCGGGACGGCGCCTCGGCATCAGCGCGGATCGCGTCCGCAAGCTGGAGACGGAAGCCCTGGAGCGGCTCGCGCTCGAGCGTGAGATGGCGGCCCTCGTGGAGGAGGCAGCATGAATCGTGGTGCGGTTGGACGCACCGCGCAGAGCCGGCTCCATGTCGACATCCCTGTCGGCCCGGGGCTGTCCGGCGACCTGACTGTTCCTGGTCGGGACGAGGAGGCGCACCGCGCGAGCGTCTTCGACGTCGGGCTCCTTGCCAGCCATCTCGCGGAGCGCCCCGTGCAGGCACCCGTGCGCAGCGAGGTCGAGTTCGTCGACCCGGTCCACACGCGGTGAGCCCTGGCCTGACACTCGGCGAGGATCGCCGGCCGTGACCGCACGGCGCCCGCACCGGCTCACCGGACGAACGACGACGGGCCTCATGCTCTTCGCCGGCAGGTCGAACCCCGCGCTGGCGTCGGCGATCGCAGGTCGCCTCGGCATCGAGCTCGGCGATGTCCAGCTCGAGACGTTCGGCAACGGCGAGGTGTACTGCCGCTACGGCGAGTCGATCCGCGGCGCGGACGTCTTCATCGTCCAGTCCGGCTCTCCACCGGTCAACGACAATGTCGTCGAGCTGCTCGTGATGATCAACGCGGCGCGGCTCGCCTCCGCGCGCCGGATCACCGCCGTGATGCCGCTCTTCCCGTACGCGCGGCAGGACAAGAAGTCAGCCGCGCGCGAACCGATCAGCGCGCGCCTGCTCGCGGACGTGCTGCAGGCGGCGGGAGCGGACCGCGTGCTGACGATGGATCTCCATGCGGGGCAGATCGTCGGGTTTTTTGGAGTCCCGGTCGACCACATGACCGCGCTCCCGCTCTTCGCACGCCACTACCGGCGCCGACGGCTGCGCGGTGACGGTGTGGTCGTGGTGTCGCCGGATCTCGGCCGGGTGAAGGCGGCACGCCGCTTCGCGCGCATGCTCGACGCGGGCTTCGCGATCGTGACGAAGGTGCGACCGAGGCAGGAGCAGGCGGTGGCGGCTGAGGTGATCGGCGATGTGCGCGGCAAGCATGCCGTGATCGGCGATGACATGATCGTCTCGGGTGGAACGCTTGCCGCTGCGGCGGCCGCGCTCATAGAAGCGGGAGCGCGAGACGTTCGTGCGTTCGCGACCCACGCTCTCTTCACGCCGGGCGCGTCCGAGACGCTTGGCGAGTCAGCTCTCGGCGAGGTCGCGGTGACCGACACGGTTGCGTTGTCCGGTCTGGTGGTGCCGACCGGAGTCCGCGTCGTCAGCGTCGCCGACCTCCTGACGGACACCATCCGCGCCGTGTTCCAGAACACCTCGGTCTCCGCGATCTTCCTCGGCGAGAACGAGCTGTTCTAGCGAGGTCTGCTGCCAGAGCCTCGACGTCTACGAGGCCGGCGCGGGGGTCTGGAGCTCGTCGAGGAGGGCGACGACTTCCGTGTCCTCGACCTGCGTGAAGACGTCGTACCAGAATCCGACGGCCCAGAAGTCCTTCTGTTCGTGCGAGCACACAACCTCGTCCGCCTCCCGGCGGAGGAAGGGGACGCTCTGGGCGGCACCGACCGGGACGGCGACGACGACGCGCATGGCGCCTTGACTGCGCGCCCAGCGAACGGCGGCCACCATTGTCGCGCCGGTCGCAAGCCCGTCGTCGACCAGCACGGCTGTCTTTCCGTGGAGGTCGAGGGGCCGGTGGTGCTCGTGGAGGATCTGGTCGAGCACGTCGGCTTTTGTCTTCGCCTGCTCGATCGCGTGGCGCAACTGGGACGCGTCGAGGCCGTCGTGCGAGCGGATGTAGACGCCGTCCCGGCCCGGCGTGACTGCTCCGATGCCGTACTCAGGCTGCCACGGATGCCCGATCTTGCGCACCGCGAGCGCGTCGAGCGGCAGCGAGAGGTGACGCGCGACCTCGGCGGCGACTTGAACCCCTCCGCGCGCGAGACCCACGACGACAGCATCTCCGAGATGCCTTCGTTCGAGCTCCGCCGCGAGCTGCCGGCCGGCGTCGAAGCGATCGTGGAAAAGAGCGGCCACGACATCGATGTTGACTGTCTGGCTCGCCCCGTACATCGTGCGAACCACTGATCCTCCTGGAGCAATTACGGAATGGCCTCCATCTCCGGCCGATGACTCGAACGCCTGCTCTTCCTCCACGCACAGCCCGGCCCCGGAAGCGGCGACCGGACCGGTGAGCCACGTCGATCGCATGGTTCAGTCGGTCAGTTGAGCCGGCGACGTGGGAAGCTGCGCCGGTGAGGTTCGCTGCAGGCATCGGGAGCGGGATCCTCGACGCAAGCGCTGCGGTTGACGCCGGACCGACGATGCGCGGCAGGACGACCTGGAGCCCGCTGTTCGTCGACCTGTACGAGCTGACGATGGCAGAGAGCTACCTGGCCGAGGGTCTGGCCGAGCGGCAGGCGACGTTTCAGCTGACCTGCCGCCACCTTCCGCGCGGGTGGGGGTACCTCCTCGCCGCGGGCCTCGACGACGTGCTCACGTTTCTCGAAGAGCTGCGCTTCGGAGAGGACGAGCTTGCCTATCTCGACTCGACCGGCCGCTTCAGCGACCGGCTCCTCGAACGACTGCGCGCGCTCCGGTTCACGGGAGACGTTCGCGCCGTTCCCGAGGGAACCGCCATGTTCCCCGATGAGCCGTTCATCGAGGTCACCAGTCGCGTCCTGGAGGCGCAGCTGGTGGAGACGGCGGTTCTCAACCACATCCACTTCCAGACGGTGGTCGCCAGCAAGGCCGCACGATGCGTCGAGGCCGCGGCGGGAAGGCGCCTCGTCGACTTCAGCCTTCGCCGCACCCACGGCCTCGAGGCGGGGCTCAGGGTGGCCCGCTCGAGCTGGCTGGCGGGATTCGACGCGACCAGCAACGTGCTTGCCGGCCGCCTGTACGGCATTCCGACCGCGGGCACGATGGCGCACTCGTACGTCGAGTGCTTCGCGACGGAGCTCGAGGCCTTCGAAGCGTTCGTTCGCAGCTTTCCGGAAGGGAGCACGCTCCTCGTCGACACCTACGACTCGCTGGCGGGGGCGCGTCGGGCGGCGGCCGTGGCGACGCGCCTTGCGGAGCGCGGCGGCCGTCTCGCCGCGATTCGACTCGACTCGGGCGACCTCCTCGCTCTCAGCGTGCAGTGCCGGGCGATTCTCGACGAGGCCGGGGTCCAGGACGTGAGCATCTTCGCGAGCGGCGGCCTCGACGAGGTCGAGATCGCGCGCCTCCTGACCCACGGTGCGCCCATCGATGCCTTCGGAGTCGGATCGCGGCTCGGAGTGTCGGCGGACGCGCCGTACCTCGACATGGCCTACAAGCTCGTCGAGTTCGACGGAGAACCGGCGCTCAAGCTCTCAACCGGAAAGGTGACTCTCCCCGGAAGGAAGCAGATCTGGCGCGAGACGGAGGCGGGAACGCTCACCCGGGACGTGCTCGCCCTCGAGTCAGAGCCCGCCCTCGCCGGAGGGAGGCCGCTGCTCCGCCCTGTCATGCGCGGCGGCGTCCGAGTCGAGCACGAGAGCCTCGGGGATGCGCGCGAGCGTGCCGCACGCGAGCGGGGCGCGCTCCCCCCGGACCTGCTCCGGCTCGACTCTGCCGGTCAGGCCGTCGCGCTGAGCCCGGGCGTCGTCGAGCTGCGTGACCGGACGATCGCGAAGGCGAGATCCCGCAACGTCTCGTAAGCAGACATGGAACGGCCCCTCGCGGGGCCGCTCCATGTGCCGGCAGTTCCGGAAAGCCGAAGACGTCTCCGCGTGTGCCCCGATGCGCCTCGCGTGTCCGGGTGCGACGATGGCGGGGATTCGAGGAAGGAGGCTTGCGATGAAGGTGCTGTTGGCGTACGACGGCCTCGAGCGCTCCCGCTGTGTTCTCGAGGAGGCAGCGAGCATGGCGCCGGACGTCGACCGCGTCGTCGTGATCACGGTCGTGTCGTCGGCCGGGACGGCCACACGCAGCGATGGTCCTGCCGAGCTCGCGACGGGGGGGACGGCCTGGGAGGGGCAGGCGCCGGAGCAGGCGCTCGCCGATGCCCAGGCATTCCTCCGCGACCGCGCGATCGAGGCGGAGGTCGTGCTGCGGCACGGAGATCCCGTCGACGTCGTCGTCGCGGAGCTCGCCGAGGGCGGATACGACCTGCTGCTCGTCGGGACGCGGCTCGGTTCATGGCTCGACCAGATGCTGCTCGGCAAGGTGAGTCAGCAGCTCGCCGAGCGTGCGCCGTGCCCCGTGCTCGTGGTCGGCGACACGTGGCGGGTGCGCGTCGAACGGCGTGCGCCCGCGGGTGCAAAGCCCCCCGAGCATGTTCGTGTGACGGCGGTCGGAGGCCTGCCTGCGTAGCGCCAAAGGCGTGCGTGAGCCGCGGGGCGTTGAGGTGCCCGGGGGCGCGAACCGGGGGTCGGGGCGAGCGGCTCGAAGCGCGCCAGTTGGCGGCACGACCTCCGAATCTCGCGCCCTCGGGTCTTGTCGGAATTGTCGGGCCGCTCGATCTCATGGGTGTGGGTCGCGCGGCTGCCGTCGTCAGTACACAGCGGCGCGACCGTTCAGCATCTGTTCCACAGACGCAGAAGCGGCCCCTCACGGGGCCGCCTCTCTTCGTGGATACGGCGTGTTCCCTGGTGTTGCGGTGATGGAGCGTGCCGGGCTCGAACCGGCGACCCCCAGCTTGCAAAGCTGGTGCTCTCCCAACTGAGCTAACGCCCCGTGCCGCCGAAGTGTAGAGCCGATCCGGGACGTTCGACGACTGACCGGCACGGGTCGGGATGGCTCAGCTGCCGGACTTGCGGGGTCTCGTGCCCTGCTGCTGCAGCTTCTTGAAGCCGCCCGAAAAGCCCTGCGTCTGCTCGCTCGGATGGTGTTGCTGCTGCTCGAGCCTCTGCAGCCTCGCCTCCAGCTCGCTGAGCTGCGGGCGGGACGAGCCTGCGCTGTCATCCCGCTCGTCCAGCTCGCGCTCGCGCTGCGTAGCGAGCCGCTCGCGCGCCGCGACCGCCTCGCTGCGCCCGGCGAGCTCGTCGCGGGTGCGCATGAACAGCTTCTCCATCTCCTTCAGCTCGGCCAGCCGCGCCTCGATCCGGGCGAGCTGCGCCTCGTCGGGCGCCGCCGCCGGCTCCTGCGTTTCTGCCGCGCGTGTCTCGAGCGCTGCGGCGAGCGAGGCGAGCTCGCCTTCCCGGGCGGTCACCGCGGCCTCACGCAGCTCCAGCTCGTGGACACGTCGCTCGAGCTCGAGCGGGTTCTCATCCGTGTCCGCCTCGTCGATCGGGGCAGCCTCACGCTCCGCGAGCGCGCGCTCCCGCCGGTCGAGCTCCGCGGCCCGCGCTGCCAGTGCAGCATCCTGTGCCGGCACAGGCGCCGCCGGCGCGGCGGCCGGAAGCTTCCCCCGCTGCACGTCGGCGATCGCCTGTTGCAGCTCCCGCTCGCGCTCCTGCACCGCCTGCACGCGCTCGGAGAGCTGGTGCTTCAGCTCGTCGAGCGCCAGCTGCTGCTGGCGCAGCGCCTCGCGCTCGTCCTCGATCGAACCCGGGTCTTCGCGGCGCTTGAACGGCATCGCGCAAATATACGGCGAGGACGCGGCCGGGCTCGCCGCGCCCTCGACTTCGGTGTTCGGCTACGCCGCGCGCTCGAGGCGCTCTTCGGCGCGGGCCCGCTTCACGATGTGCTCCCGCTCGCCGAAGCGGATGCGGGCGCGCTCGGCCCGGTGGGCGTCCCACAGGGAGTCGAGCTTCGCGTCGAGTGCCTTGATCTCGGCGACCAGGTCAGGGTTGCGCCCGAGGGAGAGGCGCTTCCACAGCTCGGTCCGCTGCTCGCTGATCCGGTCGATCTCCGCATGGATGGCCGCGATGATGTGCATGCACATAGAAACGCTCGACCCAAGCTGGACATTCCTCAGCGTGGGCGGCTGAACAGAAACGCAACAACGACCGCCGCCCCGACCGCAAACGCCGCCCACGTGACCGGCTCCAGGAACGCGTTCACTCGTACCCAAGCTCCGCGAGACGCTCCTCGTCGAGGCCGAAGTAGTGGCCCAGCTCGTGCAGCACGGTGATCCGGATCTCCTCCACGAGCTCGGCCGGATCCGGGAACTCCTCCTCGAGCGGCAGCCGGTAGATGGCGATGCGATCGGGCAGCGTCCCCGCCATGTCGCCCCGCTCGGGCAGCGGCACGCCCTCGTACAGCCCGAACAGGTCGGGATCCTCCGGGTGCTCGTCCTCCACCACGACCGCGACGTTCTGCAGCGCCGCGGCGAGGTGCGGCGGCAGCAGGTCGAGCGCCGCCCGGACGTGATCGTCGAAGCTCACCGGATCACGAGCGCCATGATCGCCTTCTGGGTATGGAGGCGGTTCTCCGCCTGGTCCCAGACGAGCGAGCGGGGTCCGTAGAGCACGTCCTCGGTGATCTCCTCACCGACGTGCGCAGGCAGGCAGTGCAGCACGATCCCCTCGGGGTCGGCGAGCCCGAGCAGCGTCCCGTCGATCCGGTAGGCGTCGAGGTCGCGCAGGCGCCGCTCGCGATCCTCTTCCTGCCCCATGCTCGTCCACACATCCGTGTACAGCACGTGCGCGCCGGCGGCCGCCTCGCGCGGATCGCGGGTGAGCGTGACGCTGCCGCCGGTCGCCTCCGCGTCGGCGCGGGAGGCCGCCGTGACCCTCGCGCTCGGCGTGTATCCCTCCGGCGTCGCCGCAACGAACTCGATGCCGAACCGGCCCGCGATGCGCATCAGCGAGTGACAGACGTTGTTGCCGTCGCCGAGGTAGGCGACGCGGAGCCCGGCCAGGGTGCCGAAGCGCTCGCGGATCGTCATCGCGTCGGCGAGGGCCTGCAACGGATGCGACTCGTCGGTGAGACCGTTGATGACGGGGATCGTCGCGTGCTCCGCGAACTCGTCCACCTCGGCCTGGGCGAAGGTGCGGATCATCAGCGCGCTGAGGAAGCGGGAGAGGACGAGCGCCGTGTCCCGCGTGCTCTCGCCGCGCGAGAGCTGCAGGTCGGCGGCGGGCACGTACAGCGCCATGCCGCCGAGCTCCGCGATGCCCACCTCGGAGCTGATCCGCGTGCGCGTCGACGGCTTGCGGAAGATCAGGCCGACGGTGCGGCCCGGGAGAATACGGAGCTCCTTGCGTCGTGCGCGCTCCTGCTTCAGCTCGTCGGCGAGGTCGAGCGCGGTCTGCAGCTCGTCACGCGTCCAGGAGCCGACCGTCGTGTAGCTGCGCCCCTTGAGGCTGTCGGGGATGCCCGCCATGGGGGAATGGTAGGCCATCATGGCGATATCACGATTTGACAGAACAAGACTCAGATTACATACTTGGTTCTCTAGTAGCTATCTCTCTCACGAAGGAGGAACCGTCATCGTGGCAACTCTTGTTCGCTGGGAGCCGTTTCGCGAGCTGGCATCGCTGCAGAGCGAGATGAGCCGCTACATGAACGGCCTGCTCGAGGGCACCGGCCGCACCACCGAGGCGTGGGTGCCGGCACTCGACGTCTGGGAGAACGACGCCGAGGTCGTCTACGCGTTCGACCTGCCGGGCATCCCGGAGGAGAAGATCTCGAGCGAGGTGCAGGACGACACCCTCACGGTGTCGGCCGAGCGCGTGAAGGAACAGGAGGAGGCGGGTGACCGCTTCTACCGCTTCGAGCGCCGCTACGGCACATTCAGCCGCGCGGTCGGCCTGCCGCAGGGTGTCGACGAGTCGAAGATCGTCGCGTCCTACAAGGACGGCGTGCTCGAGGTCCGAGCGCCAAAGCCCGAGGAGCAGAAGCCGCGCAAGATCCAGCTCGGCTCCGCGGTCGCGGACATCGAGGCCTGACCGGCTCCACACGCCACGTCGCACGCGGAGAGGGCGGCCCGCCGGCCGCCCTCTCCGCATCACGTCATCGGGAACAGGTCACTCCAGCACGACGATGTTCCTCGCCGCGCACATCTCCTTGAGGATCTGCGGCCACACGGTGACGCTCACCTCGCCGAGGTGCGCCTTGCGCAGGAGCAGCATCGCCACGCGCGACTGGCCGATGCCGCCGCCGATCGACAGGGGGATGCCGTCGTTCATGATCGCCCGGTGATACGGCAGCTCGAGGAGCTCGAGCTGCCCCGTCAGCCGCAGCTGCTCCACCAGCGACTCCTTCGTCACCCGGATGCCCATCGAGCTGAGCTCGTGACGGCGGCGGGTGACCGGGTTCCACACGAGGATGTCGCCGTTCAGCCCGTGCATCGGGGTGCCGTCGACCGAGACCGTCTCGGTGACCCAGTCGTCGTAGTCGGCGGCGCGGAGCTCGTGGGGATACCCGTCGGCGAGCGTCCAGCCGATCCCGTAGATGAAGATGGCAGGGTACTGCTCGAGGATCGCCGTCTCGCGCTGCTTGCGCGGCAGGTCGGGGTACATCTCGAGCAGCTCCTCGGCGTGGACGAACATCAGCTCGTCCGGCAGGCTCGGGTAGCGGGGGTCGCGCAGCTTCGGGTACAGGTCGAGCAAGAGGTCCTCCGCCTCGCGCAGCACCCCCCAGATCGACCGCACCGTCGCGGTGAGGTAGGCGAGTGTCCGCTGCTTGGGCGTGATCACCTTCTCCCAGTCCCACTGGTCGACGTAGGCGCTGTGATCGTGGTCGAGGAAGTAGTC
>Ga0153916_10001167_pt1 | contig 18591 bp, 17 predicted proteins | sample Opewatmetagenome_FD_109642 | JGI IMG/M metagenome (GOLD analysis project Ga0153916, IMG submission 109642) | Freshwater wetland microbial communities from Ohio, USA - Open water 3 Core 3 Depth 4 metaG | ecosystem: Environmental > Aquatic > Freshwater > Wetlands | place: USA: Ohio, Lake Erie... | reverse complement strand
CTTCACGGATGGCCAGAAGACCGGTGAAGGCCGTGTCGAGATCACCCACCCCTTCATCTATTCCCCCGACGAAACGGTCGACGTGGGCTGCGAAGCGGGCTCGCCGGTCTCGCCGGACTATGGGCCACGTGACAACGCGTTCAACGGCGAGGTCATTTGGGTGGAGATCGACGTCGACAAAGAAGCGCTGGATGCCGATCACTATCTCACCAGCGCAGAGCGCGCTCGAGTGGCACTGGCTGTACAATGAGTCGGTCATTCGGTGGAAATGCACGAGGCATGTGGCGAGCGAAATCGGCAGAAGTTCAGGCTCTCCTCGCCACCGGTGTCTGGGCGGGCGCACGTAAGGCGCATCGCGTTCGCCCAGCCGGCGTAGATGGTATTAGCATGGCGAGAGCTTCATCGCGGACCAAGAAGAATTGATTTCGGGGGTTCAATTATGATCGCAAAAATCGCCAGACATACGTTGGCATTGCTCATGGTGCTGTTGCTTGGCGTGCCGACCGTTCTCAATGCGCAGCAGCCCGATTCCGCTCCGGTACTCAAGCAGGAGGAGCTGGAGCAACTCCTCGCGCCGATCGCGCTGTATCCCGATTTGCTCATCTCGCAAATCCTCATGGCCTCCACCTATCCGCTGGAGGTCGTGCAGGCGGAGCGCTTCGCGAAGCAGAACAAGGATCTCAAGGGCGACGCGCTCACAAGAGCTCTGGAACAGCAACGCTGGGATCCCAGCGTCAAGTCACTCGCGAATTTCCCGGAGGTGCTCACCATGATGAGCGAGAAGCTCGACTGGACGCAGAAGGTCGGCGACGCCTTTCTCGCGCAGCAAAATGCCGTCATGGCCACGATCCAAAATCTTCGCGCCAAGGCCAGGGCGGCGGGCAATCTCGAAACGACCGGTCAGCAGAAAGTGATCGTCGAGGAAAAGATCATCAGGATCGAACCGGGCAGTCCGCAAATCGTTTACGTGCCGACCTACAACCCAACAGTGGTTTATGGCGCCTGGCCTTATCCTGCTTATCCGCCCTACTACTACTATCCGCCAGGATACGCGGCGCCGGCGTCCGCCTACGCTTTTACGGCGGGCGTTGTGCTCGGCGCGGCTTGGGGATACGCGTGGGGTCACTCTGACTGGCATGGCGGAGACGTCAATATCAACGTCAATCAGAACTACAACTTCAATCAGAACATTGACCGCGACAGATACAAGCAGGAATTCCAGCAAAAAGGGCAGATGGATCGAAACGGTCAGGGTCAATGGCAACACGATCCCGAACACCGCAAGGGCGTGGCCTATCGGGACCAGGGAACCGCGCAGAAATTCAATAGAGCGAGCACGCCTGAAGCTCTGAAGTCGCGCGAGGCTTATCGCGGGCGGGCGGAGCAGGGAAGGCAGGAATTGGCCCGGGAAGGACCGGGAGATCGCGGCGGCTCGCGTGATCGTGGCGGTGCAGGAGACCGCGGCGGAATCGCAGACCGCGGCGGCGCCTTTCACGGCATGGACCAGGGCGGGGGGGCCGCCAGGAACTTCAGCGAGCGCGGGAGTGCCAGTCGGGGCAGTCTTGGCGGTGCCAGACCCGGCGGCTTTGCCGGCGGAGGTCGTGCAGGTCGCAGGTAAAAGAGAATCCGGGCTTCATGTCGACTCTGGGATCAAATCCGAAACACCTAAACGAGTGATGGGGCGAGAAATGGCAAATTCGTACAAGATACATGATGAGACAACGCGTGTTGTCTCCGGATTTCGGGGCACGCTCATTGCAGCGATCATGCTGATCGTCGGGTCCGGTGGCACCTCCTTCGCAGCAACACCACAGCAAAAGAGTTTTCGATCCGCCGAGGAGGCCGTCAAAGCGTATGTGCATGCCGCGAGGACGGACGACAATAAGGGACTGATCGCGATCTTTGGTCCAGCCGCAAGGGAACTCATCTTCTCGGGAGACGCGGCGGCCGACGCGCACCGGCGTGCGCAGCTCCTCAAAGCTTACGATGAAAAGAACCGCCTCGATCAACAGGGAGACAGAGCGGTCCTGACGATCGGCAATGGCGATTGGCCTTTTCCGATTCCGCTCGTCAAGAAGGGCGAAACGTGGGTTTTCGATACGGAGGCTGGAAAGGAAGAGATTTTGAACCGCCGCATCGGCGAGAACGAATTGCGCGCGATTCAGGTCTGCCGCGCCATTGTCGATGCGCAGCGTGAATACGCGATGAAGGATCGGATGAGCGATGGGTACTTGCAGTACGCGCAGAAGTTTGCGAGCGATCCCGGAAAGAAAAACGGTCTGTACTGGAAGACCAGCGAAGGCGAAGCACAGAGCCCTCTGGGTCCGCTGGTCGCGGCGGCCGTGCGAGAAGGTTACAAGAAGAACACTTCCGACAAAACGCCGATTCCCTACCATGGCTACTACTACAAGATTCTGAAGTCGCAGGGAAGGAACGCCTCTGGCGGCGCCTACAGCTACCTCGTGAAAGGGAAAATGATCGGCGGCTTTGCGCTGGTTGCCTATCCGGCACAGTACGGAAACTCGGGCGTGATGACTTTCACCGTGAACCATGACGGCAATGTATTTCAGAAAAATCTGGGTAAGGATACGGCTTCAGTGGCGGCGGCAATGACGCAATACAACCCTGACTCGACATGGAGGGAGGTCAAGGAGTGAAGAGTGCCTGGCTCCTGTACTGGCCACTTTAACCGTGGTTCGACAAGACCTCGCGTCCAGGAGAGATCGACGAGTTCAACTGACGCGAACAACGAAATGGCAAGAAAACCAGAGCAATTCTCGCTGCTCGGGGGGCCGCTTCACCGGTTGGGATGCCGCCTGGGTCTCGTCCGTGGAGGAACCAACACTGTTGCGCTGGGGCTGGCGCTGGGCGTGTCGTCATGGACCGTCCTGTTGCTGCTGGCAGTGATCGAGGGCGTCAGTGAACAGGTTCTTTCGCTCTCGGTGATTGGTGAGCATGTTCGCTTGCTGATTGTCATCCCGCTGCTCTTCCTGTGCGAATCGCTGCTGGATCCGCGGGTAGCGGTGTTTGTCCGCACGATCGTACGTTGGGAGGTCGTGCCTGAGATTGCATTGCCGGCCCTGGAATCCGAGACCGCACGCATCGGCCGGTGGAAGGACTCGAGGCTGCCTGACGCGGTGTGTCTGCTGGCGGCCGTGCTGATGTCGTTGATCGCGCCGGAACTGTCTCTACTCGGGACAACGGCGGCATACTCCCTGAACCGCACGGCCGGTGGCCCGACATTAACGGGCCTGTGGTATGGGATGGTGTGCCTGCCGCTGTTTCGCTTCCTCATGTTCCGTTGGCTGTGGCGGCTGGGCCTTTGGTGCTGCTTCCTGTGGCGCGTGTCCCGATTGGAACTCAACCTGGTGCCGACTCATCCGGATGGCGCTGCCGGGCTGGGATATCTGGAAGTGGTGCACGCCGAGTTCGCTACGTTGATTCTGGCGATCTCGGCTGCAGCCTCGGCAGCCTTCGCGGAGGGCTTGGTTGCCGGCACGACGAATTTTACGGCGCTCTACCCGGCGGCCGCGCTCATGTTGGGCATCGATGCGGCGATGTTTCTCGGCCCCCTGTGCATCTTCGTCCCCAACCTCTGGCTCTCCCGCGTGACCGGCCTGGAAACGTACATGGGTCTCGCCGCGCGTTACGTGAACGATTTCGACCGGAAATGGGTGGGTGCCGCTCGCCGCGAGCAACTCCTGGGCAGCCCGGACGTGCAGGCGTTGGCTGACTTGTCCACCAGCATCCGCGTCGTGAGGGATATGCGACTCGTCCCAGTGAGCCGGCGCCTGGTGCTCATTCTCGCCGCGGCCGCGCTGCTGCCGCTGCTGCCGCTGCTGCTGTTGCGGTATCCCATCGCAGAGTTGGCCCAGAAATTGTTCAAGATGCTGTTCAATTTGTGAGCATTGCGCCGGACGGCAAGCGACAAGCGCCTGAACCAACATGCGAACGCAAATGTACGGCATAAAACCAGAAGGGGACGGCGATGCCAGCGGACGCCTAATCCTATTTTCGCCCGCCGAAACTGGCCAGACCTCGGCCGTCCCGATCGTGACAGTGCCGTCGCGATGATCCGGATCGTCACCGTTGCGGCATTCGCGCTGCTGGGTTTGATGACGGCAGTCACTGGTGGCTGGGGCGCGCTTGCCCTCTTATATTCAGGACCGCATGACGATGCCGTGCGCAACATTCTGGCCGCTGCATTTATCCTCGTATCGCTGACGGTGCTGATTGCACTGGGCTTTCGCCGTTGGCGCTGGCGTGCCCTCGCCGCTTACCTCGTGCTGTTCGTGGTACTGGTGGTGTGGTGGCGCGGCATCGAGCCGTCCAATGAGCGCGACTGGCAAGCGGACGTGGCGGTGCTAGCCTACGCGGAGATCGAAGGTGACCAGGTCACGTTGCACAACATCCGGAACTTCGACTACCGCAGCGAGACCGACTACACTCCGGCCTACTACGATAAACGCTTCGACCTGCGCAAGCTGGAGGGCGTCGATTTCATCGCCGTCTACTGGATGGGACCGGCCATCGCGCACACCTTCGTGAGCTTTGCCTTTGCCGGCGGCGACCACCTCGCCATTTCCATCGAGACGCGCAAGGAGAAGGGAGAAGGTTATTCCACGATCAAGGGGTTTTTCCGCCAGTACGAGCTCTACTACGTGGTGGCCGATGAACGCGACGTGATACGGCTGCGCACCAACTATCGCCGCGATCCGCCCGAGGAGGTCTATGTCTACCGCGTGCAGGGTCCGATCGAGAACGGGCGGCGGGTGTTCGTGGAGTACATGAGGCAGATCAACGCCCTTAGGACCAGCCCCGAGTTCTACAACACCCTAACCACCAATTGCACGACCGATATCTGGTATAACACCCTGGTTAACGCGGAACATCTGCCGTTCAGCTGGAAGATGCTCGCAAGCGGCTATGTGCCCGAGTATCTGTATAAAGCTGGGCGGCTCGACACCAGCGTTCCGTTCCCCGAACTCAAGCGACGAGCCCACGTCAATGCCCGGGCGCAGGCTGCGGACACGGCAGCGGATTTCTCGCAGCGCATCCGGGCGGGCCCGGACACCCACGCAACCGCCGGCGCCGGGCGAAGTATCCCGTGACGATCGGACCGCATGCACGAGCATCGTGCGCCAAAACGGCTGCATCGCGGATTCAAGATGGGAGTGAGCGAAATGATGAAGCGACGTGATTCCAGAGCATTCATCGCTGCTGCATGGCTGGCTGTTGCCGCAGTAGTGCCTGCCGCAGCGCTCCCGGCCGAGACGGAAGTAACGCCTCGCGCAACCGAGAGCGTCAAGCGCCCAAAGATCGGTCTGGTGCTAGGCGGCGGGGGGGCGAAGGGGGCCGCCCACATCGGCATCATCAAGGTGTTGGAAGAAATGCGCATCCCGGTCGACTGCATCGCGGGCACGTCGATGGGCGCGATCGTCGGCGCGGCTTATGCCGCCGGGATGTCGGCACTGCAGATCGAGCAGGTCATCACCGCCGTGGAGTGGAAGGAGATTCTCGCGAGCGCCCCTCGGCAAGACATCCCCGCGCACCGCAAGGGCCTCGACTTCATCTTCACGCTCGGCTTGGAACTGGGCGTAAAGGATGGCGGCCTTGTGACGCCGGGCGGACTGGTGCCCACGCATCAGATCGAAGCCCTGTTCCGGCGCATCGTCGCAGGCGCGGGCCAGGTGTCCGATTTCAACCAGCTGCCGATTCCTTTCAGAGCGGTGGCCACCGACCTCGAGAGCGGTGCGATGCAAGTGTTCGATCGCGGCGACCTCTCGGTTGCCATGCGCGCGAGCATGGCGGTGCCCGGAGCGTTCGCCCCCGTGGATTACAACGGCCGGCTATATGTGGACGGCATGCTCGTGCGCAACCTGCCGGTCGATGTTGCGCGCCAGATGTGCGCCGATGTCGTGATCGCGGTGCCGGTGGCCAACCCGGCCGCCACGCGTGAGAGCCTGGGCACCATGATCGGAGTCGCCGGCCAGGCGATGAATATTGCGATCGCGGCCAACGAGAATGCCCAGATCGCGACGCTCACGACCAAGGACGTCGAAATCCCGGTGATTCTGCAGAACGTCACGTCCGCGGACTTCGCCAAAGTGCCTGAGGCAATCCCGATCGGCGAGGCCGCAGCGCGCAAGGCGGCCGCTGCGCTGTCGCGCTACAGCCTGCCGCCGCGTGAATACGCGCAGTGGCGAGCGAACCTCAGCAAAGTCGCTGCGGTGCCCAAGGTGAAAATCGACGAAGTACGGTTGGTGGGTTTCCACACAACGAACCCGGAAGTCATGAGGACGTTCCTGCAAACCAAACCGGGCGACATCTACGATCCCGCCAAGGCGGACGCGGACACGACGCGGCTCGTAGCGCGCGGCGACTTCACCGCAGTGAACTATCAACTCATCACGGAAGAGGGCCGAAACGTGCTCACTTACACGGCACTGGAGAAACCGTGGGGCCCGAACTACCTGCTGCCCGACGTCAACCTCAGCACCGACTTCAAAGGCGACACGGCATGGGGCTTGCGCGTGGATTATGAGAAGCGCTGGCTCAACTCATTGGGCGGCGAATTGCGCACGTCATTTCAGCTGGGCCGCCCGAACCTTTTCGGCGCAGAATTCTATCAGCCCGTGGACAGGCACCAGCGGTTCTTCATTGCACCGTCGGTGTTTGGGTATCAGACACTCGAATATCTGTACAGCGCGGGTACGCGGATCGCGCAACTCGATACGCGCCGCTACGGGGCCCGGCTCGATGGCGGGGTCGCACTCGGAACATGGGGAGAATTTCGGCTCGGCCTGATGCGGGGTAGCGTGGACCTGAGCACCAATGTCGAAAATCCCGGGCTTCCCGATCTTGGCTCGAGCGCGCTGGGGGCGGGCACGATGCGGTTCGTCTATGACTCCCTGGACAAGCGCCTGTTCCCGACCGAGGGTAGTTACGGAATCGTGTATGGCAATTTCTCCAATACCGGATTGGGTGGAGAGCGAACCTACAAAACCATGTCGTTCCACGCGTCCACGGTCCGCACTTTGGGCCGCAACGTCTGGACAATCGCGCTGCGCGGCGGCTCCGACCTCAACAGCAATGCGCCGTTCTACGACCAGTTCAAGGTGGGAGGTCTGTTCAATTTCTCCGGCTACCGGCCCAACGAGCTGATCGGCCGCGAGTATGCGTTAGGGGTAGTGCAGTATCGACGCAGGATCGCGGATATCATCGAAACGTTGGGCACCGGGGTTTATGCCGGAGCGACGCTCGAAGCGGGTAACGTGTTTCAGCGCCTTGATGGCACGGCGGCGCGCGGGGCGTTGATCAGCGGGTCGCTGTTCCTAGGCGTCAATTCGAAGCTCGGCCCGGTGTACTTGGGGTACGGCCACTCCGAGGGCGGCCGCTCGGCGCTCTACCTGTATCTCGGCTCCTCGCTGGAAGCGTTCTGAGACCCCCGGTGCGCGCTCAAATGCAACGTTTCAGGATCGATGTTGGGACGGGTCCGAGCGCGGAACCGTTGGACCTTGGTCCAACGCGAGAACTTATCGACGAAAAAACTATGGATGTGCATGCGCGGAGCCTCCTCACTCAGACTTCGCTGGCCCCATATACCTCGGTTACGGTCGCGCAGTCGGCGGGTCCAGCAGCTTCTACTTTTACGTCGGAAGACCGTGGTGAGATGTACGTTCCGGGTTACCTCGCCTTGATTGGACCAAGGTCCACTGTGCCTGAAGCCGCACACGCGTTAGCCTACTTCCCTCGCAATGAATCTTCGACGACTATTCCGCTGGAAATTTGATTGCGATCCACAACGTTCGTAGACAAAACGGGAGACTACAAATGAAGTTATTTCACCTCGCGATCCTCGCTCTCGTTTCCGCTCTGACGCTTCCCGCGTTTGCCCAGACGAAGCCGACTGCGACCGACATGCAAATCTTTGCGCACAAGGTCAAGGCTGACAGAAAACTCCTCGTTGCAACCAACATGCAGCTTACCGAGGTCGAGGCGAAGGGATTCTGGCCGGTGTATGACGCCTATCCTCGCGCGGATAAAGCCCTGCTTACGCCATTCGGCAAGCTGGTCTTCCGGGCGCCGGTTGCCGCCAGTCAGACTCTGGATTTCGGTGGAGGATAGGATCATCTCACGCCCTATTATAGCTGGGAGTGTATGCGAGGCTCAGGCCGGAACAGGTGTCTGGCGGCATTTTTGTGGTTACTTGGGCTGTGGCCCAAGCTCACCGAAATGACAGCGTTAGAGGGAGAAATCTCAGCTTGATCTGACAGACAATGTCCGGCCAAGAGAAGACGGTCGAGTAATTCCCCCATTGCAGTCGCTCGATCACGTTATTGGTCGGCGGAGCTTGGTCTGTGGCCCACGGCCAACCAACAGTCGCTCACCCATGGCAGCGCGACGCGCTTAGCGTTCCTTGGTCCGTGGGCTGAGATGCCGACGTCGGCAGGCCGCATGAACCTGGTCCATCAGGCGCGGCGACAGTGTTGCCTTGGGGGACGGATGGCCGATCGGACTCCAATAGGGTCACTCCTCGTTGAGGGTTAAAGCCTCCACAGGACGCTGGCATCATCGGTCCGGGCTTTCATCACATACGTGGACAGACAACCTCAGAGCACCCACAATGAACCAAGCAGTTATTGTGCATCGGCATGTTCTGAGAATTTCAACAGTCCTGACCGGCCGGTCTGGTGAATAACTGTTAGGCTTCCGCGCATGCGAAACGAGCCGGACATCAGATGGATCGGGCAGACCCTCCGGGAAGCGGCTTGGGCTCCGCTACTCGTGCTCTGCCCGGTTGTCCTCGCCGACGGGATCTTTGACGCGTTCGCCCGGTTTTCATGGTTCGACATCCCCGCGCATTTTTTGGGTGGCATCGCCGCCACGTACTTCTTCTGGTGTGCCGCCGCCAACGCGCGGTCTCTTGCCGGCCATTTTCCAAAGGTGAGTCACGCGGTCCTTGCATTAGGGTGTACGGCAAGCACGACGATCCTGTGGGAAATCTTAGAGTTTCTTTCGGACCGCTTGCTGCGGACCCATATGCAGCGCGGCCCGGGAGACACGTTGTCGGACATTGTGTTCAGTTTGGCTGGTGGCGTGGCGTATCTCGTCCTGCGCCGTGCATTCGCGGCGCCCCCTGGCGCACATGCCTCACGCGAGCCACCGGATGAGAGGGCCTAACGGCACATTCAACCGGGCCTGGGATCGTCGAGATAGATGGCTTCTGTATATGCGTCCGAGCGCGAACAATCTGTTGACCTAGGTCAACGCGTCCAGTGTCTTTCGGGTTAGGCTTGATCGCGTGTATGCCTGCATCAGGCATGAACGGAAGGACTGCATGAATACCTTGACCAAGCTTGCACTCGGCATGATGGGGCAATTGCGGCCCAAGCCTGCCGAAGGGGACCCGGCAACTTCGATTTCACTGCCGCCGCCCGGGAAACACGGTGGTCTCCCGTTAATGGAAGCGCTGGTCAGACGTCATTCGTCTCGCGATTTTGCGCCTGACGCACTGCCTTTGCCGCTGCTTTCCGGCCTCCTCTGGGCGGCCTATGGATTGAACCGGACTGATGGCGGACGCACTGCTCCCTCAGCGTTGAACGCGCAGGAGATCGACGTGTTCGTGGCGCTGCCTTCGGGGGCTTACCGTTACGGCGCTGCGGCACACGAATTGCGCTTGGTGGCGGCGAGCGACTTGAGGCGCGTGACGGGGTATCAGGACTTTGTGGACGAGGCGCCGATGGATCTGTTGTACGTGGCCGATCACGCGCGGATGGGCCTGGTGCCGGTAAGACAGCGCGAGTCCTATGCGTCGGTTGCGGCCGGCGCTATCGCACAGAACGTGTACCTGTTCGCTGCCAGCAATGGCCTGGCTACGGTTATCCGCGCCTGGATCGACCGCGCGGCGATTGCCGATGCACTCGGGCTGACGCATGACCAACAGGTATTGCTGTCACAGACAATCGGGTACCCAAAGGCGGTTCCGTAGTGTCAGGTTCCGGTCGGCAAGCGTCTATCCTAAAGACATATCGCCCTTGGAGTGGTAGCGCCACTTCGGCGATAATTGTTCCATGTGCGGCCGCTACGCGCTCTACGGACCCCATTCCCGTTACCGGGACCACTTCGGCACCGCCAATGATTTGGACTTGGCGCCGCGGTTCAACATTGCCCCGTCGCAGGTGGTGCCGATCGTCCGCCAACTGCCGGATCGTCAACGCGACTTCCTGCTGGCCAAATGGGGCCTGGTTCCTTCCTGGGCCAAGGATCCCGGTCAGCTCAGCCATCCTATCAATGCCAAGGCCGAGACGGCGGCAATCAAGCCCATGTTCCGCCACGCCTTCCGGAAAAGCCGCGTCCTGGTCCCGGCGGATGCCTTCTACGAGTGGAAGTTGGTCGCCGGCAAGAAACAGCCTTACCTCATACGTATGCGTGACGAGTCCCCTTTCGGCATGGCTGGGCTACTGGAACACTGGCAGGGACCAGAGGGTGAGGTTGTGACCTTCGCGATCCTGACGACGGGACCCAATTCGCTCATGGCGGAGCTTCACAACCGCATGCCGGCCATCATTCGACCGCAGGACTATGAACTTTGGCTAGACCCTAACCTGGCGGACGTGGAGAGGCTGCAAGCGATGGTAGGGCCGTATCCGGAACGGCTCATGGAGGCCTACCCGGTCAGCCGGAAGGTGAACAGGCCGGCGACTGACGGACCCGACCTGATTGAACCGCTGGCGGAAGGTCAATGATGCGCAAACTCTTCCCGCTATGGCTGTTGCTGATCGTGAGGCAGACGGTTTGGGCAGATGTTCTTGTCGGCCGGGGAGTCAGCATCGCCGATGGGGACACCCTGGCCCTGTTGGAAGCGGTTGAACCGTCACCTGACGATGATCCCGGCCTGGTCGAACCGGCGTTCGAAGCACCATCCGGATCATCTTCGTTCGCCACGGCGAGAACAAGCTAATGACAATCCACGAGGAAACACTGATGAACGCGCACCAAGAGTCGACCGACCAGCCCTCGACGGCTTACCTTGCGCGACTGAACGAGGCACAGCGCGAAGCCGTCGTGTTCGGTTTCGGGCGCGATGGCGACGCTGATCAGGATCGGCCTTTGCTGGTGATCGCCGGCGCGGGTTCGGGCAAGACCAATACGCTCGCGCACCGGGTCGCGCATCTCATCGCGCGGGGTGCCGATCCCGGCAGGATCCTGCTGCTCACCTTCTCGCGGCGGGCGGCCAACGAGATGACGCGGAGAGTCGATCGCATCATTGCGCAGCAATCAAATGCTCATTCGCGACTTGGCTGCGCGTCGCTCGCCTGGTCCGGCACCTTCCACAGTGTCGGGGCGCGGCTGCTGCGCGAGTACTCCGGGCGGATCGGGCTCGATCCGGGCTTCACCATTCATGATCGGGAAGATTCCGGCGACCTCATGAGCCTCGTGCGCCACGAACTCGGCTTCTCGGCCAAGGCAAAACGCTTTCCGATGAAATCGACCTGTCTCGCGATCTACTCGGCGGCGGTGAACACCCAGGCCGCGCTGGGTGAGGTGCTCGCCTCCGCCTATCCGTGGTGCGTGGAATGGGAAGCGGATCTGAAACGGCTCTTTCTCGGCTATGTGGAAACCAAACAGGTCCAGCAGGTGCTCGACTACGACGATCTCCTGCTCTACTGGGCACAGATGGTGACGGAACCCGAACTAGCCCGGGAACTGGGCGAGCGCTTCAGTCATGTGCTGGTCGATGAGTATCAGGATACCAACCGCCTGCAGGCGGCGATCCTGCTCGCGATGAAGCCGGATGGGCGCGGGCTCACCGTTGTCGGCGACGACGCGCAGTCGATCTACGCGTTTCGTGGCGCGACGGTGCGCAACATTCTCGATTTTCCGGCGCACTTCGATCCGCCCGCGCGGCAGGTGACGCTGGATCGCAACTATCGCTCGACGCAACCGGTACTCGAAGCCGCCAATGCCGTGATCGCGCTCGCCGCCGAGCGCTTCACCAAGGATCTGTGGTCCGTGCGCGCTTCCTCACAGAAACCCAGGCTCGTTTCGGTACAGGACGACGCCGATCAGGCGGGGTATGTCGTGGAGCAGGTGCTGGCGCGGCGCGAGGAGGGGGTGAAGCTGAAAGCACAGGCGGTGCTCTTCCGGGCGGCGCATCACAGTGTGCGGCTGGAACTGGAACTCACCCGGCGCAATATCCCGTTCGTGAAGTTCGGTGGGCTCAAATTTCTCGAGGCGGCCCATGTCAAGGATGTGCTCGCCGTGGTGCGCTGGGCGCAGAACCTGAAGGATAGGGTTTCCGGATTCCGGGCAATCCAGCTTCTTGCCGGCATCGGACCGAAGACGGCGGGGCGGGTGCTGGAGAACGTCGCGACCGCGAACCCAGGTTGTGCGCTGCTCATGGAGCAACCGGTGCCGGAAGGGGTGAGGACAGCGTGGGTCGAGTTTGCGGCAGTCATCGAGGTGATAGGACAATCTGGCTCTCCCTGGCCGGCGGTCATCGAGCAGGCTTGCCGCTGGTACGAAGCACAGATGGAGCGGCTCTATGAAGATGCGCTGATCCGGCAGGCCGACATCGAGCAACTCGCGCGGATCGCCGTAACCTATCCGAGCCGGGAACGGTTTCTCACTGAGCTCACACTCGATCCGCCGGACGCGACGAGCGACGAAGCGGGCGTGCCGCTGCTCGATGAGGACTATCTCATCCTTTCCACCATTCACTCGGCCAAGGGGCAGGAGTGGACTGCGGTGACGCTGCTGAACTCGGTCGATGGCTGCATGCCTTCCGACATGGCGACCGGTTCATCAGCGGAAATCGAGGAAGAGCGGCGGCTCCTCTATGTCGCGATGACCCGAGCGAAGGATCAGCTGGACCTCATGGTGCCGCAGCGCTTCTACGTTTCCCAGCAGTCGGGGCTGGGCGATCGGCACGTCTATGCGAGCCGCACACGGTTCATTCCCAATGCGCTATTGAGTCATTTTTCGCAGGTGTCGTGGCCGGCGCCGGAAGCGCAGATGCCGGGCAGTCCGGAACCGAGGAAGACGGCGGTGGATCTGGCGGCGCGGATGCGGGCGATGTGGGGGTGAGACCCCGACGCTTGCGACGGATCACCGCCTCAATGGTCTGCCCGCCCGCCTTCAACAAGCCCCGCGACACTGAATCGAGTTTCCATATCGCTTGATGAACTTCCTCGCGCATGCCGTACTCGCGGGTCCCGACACCGCATTGCGCGTGGGCGGGCTGATGGGCGACTTCATCAGGGGGCCGTTGCCTGGCCGTCTGCCCTTGCAGATCGCGGCGGGGGTGGAGCTGCATCGGCGCATCGACGGTTTCACCGATGCGCATCCCGCCTTTCGCAGAAGTTGCGCGCGGGTTGGGCCGCTGCGGCGGCACTGTGCCGGCGTGATGGTCGACATGTTCTGCGACCATTTTCTGGCGAGTCACTGGGCGCGGTTCAGCGACGAGCCTCTTGATGCGTTTGCGGCGGCCGGCTAGCCGTCGCGCTCGCGCCTACGCGGTGGCCAATCGCGCGATATGGCTCAGCCCGGTCTGGTAGCGCGGATCGTCTTGCAGCGCTGCCCAATCGCCGGCTGATAGCGCCGGCAGCAGGCGTTCGGTACGCTGCACCCACACGGCATCCAGCGTCGACTGCCAGCGCTCTCGGCCAATTTGGCGACCCGGCCGCCATCCCGGCCCTGGAAAAGACACTCGACGACCAAGACACCGACGTGCGAAAGTCGGCGCAATGCGCGCTGACCCAGATTCGCGCAACTGTGTAGTCCGCGCGAGCCGCGGACGGGCTTCGTAACAGTGCCGCCCCACCCTTGGGGTCCGTTGAGCGTCTGCTTCAGAAAAGAGTGACCGGCTGGGTCAGGTGCGGAAGCTCATGGCCGTCGAAAGCAGCCGTTGATCTCAACGTGGTGATGACAGGCAACTCACCGTCAAAAGCGGCCTCTCGGAAAAGCATACCGGGCCTCCCGGCCGGCGCGCCGAAAATCGCAAGCCGCGCCGCCCCCAAGATTCGAGACGGGCGTTCAATCGAAAATCGGGTTATTCTATGGCGCACGCAGTTCGACATAATCATCGCAATGGAAAGGAGGGCATATCATGAGTCTCGATCGTCTGGTGTTTGCGATTGCTGGCGTGTTCATTCTGGTCAGCCTGCTGCTGTCTCAGGTGCATCACGTCTACTGGCTGTGGTTCACGGCTTTCGTGGGCGCCAATATGCTGCAGGCGGCGTTCACGGGCATCTGCCCGCTTGCCAAGATACTCGAGGTGAGCGGCGCCAATCCGGGACAAGCGTTTAATTGAGTCGCGCGGCGCGATTTTTTAACAAGTAAGAAATTGCAGTGCACGATTTGCGCCTGATAACGTAGGGAAAACGTGAGGCCTGGCGAGCGTTGGCGTGTGTAGGCGAGTAAGGGCGGGCCACGAATTGATTAAAACACCAACTTTTAATCTGTCGACTTTTAACGAGAAGCAGAAAGTAACCGATGACATTGAGGTTTCTTCACCAACTGCATAGCTCTTTTCGCGAGTTGAATTATTCACTTAGCCCCCCAAAGGCTCCCAACGCATCACATTCTCGAACCGCATAAGCTCGAGTGCGGTGGCCGCACGTCTGCTTCGCTTGTGGGTTTAATTCTTTAAACGCGGAGACAAGTATGGATGAAATTAAAACGGATGCCAGTCCAAGGGCAATGCTGGAATGCATGATGCTGATCCGGGCATTTGAGGAAAACAACAAGGCATTGAACGCGGCAGGCAATTTTCCGGGAACCTGCACCTGCATTGGCCAGGAAGCCTCCGCCGTAGGTGTAGTCAGAGCGCTTGCTAAGAATGACCTTATTCTGACCAATCATCGAAGCGCGGGGCACCTGATTGCCAGAGGGGCGGATCCAGCTCGGATTCTCGCCGAGATCATGGGCCGCAGCACCGGCTACTGCAAGGGCAAAAGCGGAACCCTGCATGTGTCCGCAAAAGAGCTGGGAGTGATCCTGACTTCCACCATTGTCGGTGGCGAACTGTCGCTTGCCACGGGTGTGGCGCTATCACAATCCATGCTCAAACGTCAGGGTATCGTGGCCTGTTTCTTCGGCGATGGCGCAGCCTGCGAGGGCATTTTCCACGAATCGCTCAACCTTGCCGCCCTGTGGAATCTGCCTATTCTGTACGTATGTGAAAACAACCAGTGGCAAGCATACGTGCGCAGGGACGAGACGATGCTCACCGACCATATTAGCAAGCGTGCGTCAGCGTACGGGATCGAGGGTATCACTGTGGACGGAAACGATGTGGAAGCCGTATGTGCGGCAGCGAGGGATGCATCTGCCAAGATCAGAAACACCAAAAAACCGATCCTTCTGGAAACCTACACCTACCGGCTAAGCGGACATTTCGAGCCGGACGACATGGCTTATGTCAATCCGGAGGAACTTGCCGAATGGAAATCCAAAGACCCGATCAGCCGCCTGAAAGCCAAGATGCTGGAAAGCAAAGCGCTCACGTCGAACGATGCCGCGCAGATGGAACAACGCATACTGCGAGCTGTTTCCGATGCCGTATTGTTCGCCAAGGCTTCGCCATTTCCCGAGCTTAGTGAGCTCACCACCGATGTTTACGCATGAGGTAGCACCATGTCAGAGATGATAGTCAACCAGGCGATCGGCGAAGCGCTGGCGGAAGAAATGCGGCGCGACCCGACCGTCATCATGTTCGGAGAAGGCGTCGCAACCAAGCGGAAGGATCTCGTCGCAGAGTTCGGGTCGCAGCGCGTGCGCAACACGCCCCTGGCTGAAGGAATTATCGCCGGCACCGCCGCCGGTGCCGCAGCTACCGGCTTGCGTCCCATCGTCGACTTGCTGTTTGCGCCATTCCTCTGTTTAGCGATGGAGGAGATCATCAACAGTGCCGGCAAGCTGCGCTATATCTCTGGCGGCCAGTTTTCCTTCCCACTTGTCGCCATCGCCATGACAGGCGGTGGCTGGACCGTCGGCGCACAGCACAATCACAACAACGAGTCCTGGTTCGTGCATAGCCCCGGACTGAAGGTGGTCATGCCGTCTAACGCCGCAGACTTTAAAGGGCTGCTCAAATCCGCTATTCGCGACGACAACCCTGTGATCTTTTTCATCGACATGCCGCTGATGTATCAAGCGGGTGAAGTTCCGGCCGGCGAACATATCGTTCCGCTCGGCAGGGCCGCCACCCTGCGCGAAGGCAAGGATGTCACCATTATTTCCTACGCAAAAATGGTCCACACCTGTATGCAAGCAGCGAACACGCTCGCACAGATCGGCGTTTCAGCAGAGGTCATCGATCTGCGCTCGCTCAAACCGCTCGATGAAAAAGCCTTCATCGACTCGGCGCGCAAGACTGGGCGCGTGCTCATCGTCCATGAGGCGAGCCGGATGTGCGGCGTCGGGGCGGAGGTTGCGGCGATTGTTGCTGAACAAGCGTTCGATACGCTCAAGGCGCCGGTGCTCCGGCTAACCGGCCCGGACGCCCCTGCGCCTTCCAGTTATGTGCTGGAGCAAGCCTTCATGCCTCAGCCGGATGGGGTGGTTGCAGCGGTTAAAAAATTAATGGGCTAGCGCGGTAATACTCCGCGTTTCGCTTAACGACAATCAACAGTTACGTCGCCTACGTAGGGATGATGGTCTGGTTTGGAAGATTGGCTTAATCGTTTTGAAGGACCGAAACCGCTCAAAACCGGACAGTGACGACAGGTTTTCGTCAGTTCTTGTCGGTTGATATAAGTCATGGTAAGAAGCACGATCCAATCAGCCCCCGGGAAAGCAGATCCGTTGACTAACGTGCAGTATTAAAAGGAGGGGAGCCATGCAAAAGAGACACGCATTAAGAGAACTGGCTTTGGCGATCATACTTGCGATTGGACCGTGTCTTGCCAATTCTGCAGAGATTCAAGCAACCAAGTCTGGATCGGGCAAGCCGTCGGCGACGCAGATCGAGCGCGGGCGGTACATGCTGACAGTCGGCAACTGCAATGATTGTCATACCGCCGGCTTTGCGCAGAGCGACGGCAAAACGCCGGAAAAGGAATGGCTGCTCGGCAGCGGCCCACTCGGTTTTCGCGGCCCGTGGGGAACGACTTACGCGTCCAATCTGCGTTTGACCTTGTCGAAGATGACCGAAGACGGGTGGGTCAAGTACGCAAAGGTGTTCAAGACACGCCCGCCCATGCCCTGGTTCGCCGTCAATCGGTGGTTGGATTCGGACCTGCGGGCGTTCTACCAGTACGTGAAGCAACTCGGCCCGGTAAGCGGGCCGGTCCAGGCGTATCTCCCGCCGGACAAGGAGCCGAACCCGCCGTTCATCCAGTGGCCGGCGCCACCTAAGTCTAAGTAGGGCTGGAGACGGGCAAAAAGGCTAGCCCACCCGCTAGCCTTTTTTATTTCGTGGCTACCCGGGGCTCGAATCAAGAATGTCGCACCCCCACGACTCGATTAATGCGGTATTGCCATCCCGCAGCCCGAAGTTTTACCGAACGAAGTCGGCCATGCCGCTGTGATCGGGTAAACGGCCGGAGTCGAACCTGAGTTGCCGCTGGTCGCCTCAGCACCCGGATGACCGGTTTCACCCCGTTGCGGTCATGCGATGTGACGTTTATCGTTTGACCGTCCCCGCCCATCAACGGACGTTCATCCGGTGATGGGAAGCGAAAGATGAATTGTTTCGCCATACGACGTTGCCTGAACTAATGCCGCCTGTAGAGGCGGCGAACTAAGGACGGGAGGTAAATCTGCGCGGCCGCCTTCCCGCCGCTGACCATCGGTAGAAGCCCTGCTTGGCCAGCTCAACAATGAAGAGATAGACAAGCACCATGGCCCCGAGGATGAAATAGAACCTGGCCGGCGGTGGCACAAAGCCGAAATGCGTACCCAGCGGCGTAAACGGCAAGAGCACGGCGATGGCCACAACAGCCAGCGAGGTAGCCGTCAACAGCGTATGAGCGCGGCTTTTCAGCGGATTCCCGCGGGTACGGATGATGAAGATCACCAGCACCTGGGTGCACAGCGATTCGACGAACCAGCCGGTCTGAAACAGTTTCTCGTCGGCCCGCAGCACAACCAGCATGATGTAGAAGGTCATGAAGTCGAACAGCGAACTGATCGGCCCGATCACGAGCATGAAGTTGCGGATAAAATTCAGGTCGAGCACACGCGGGCGGCGAATTTCCTCAGCATCCACCTTGTCCAGCGGGATCGGGACTTCCGAGATGTCATAGAGAATGTTGTTGAGCAGGATCTGCGTCGGCAACATGGGCAGGAAAGGCAGAAACAGCGCAGCGCCGGCCATGCTGAACATGTTCCCGAAGTTGGAACTGGTGCCCATCATGATGTACTTCATGATGTTGCCAAAGGTGCGTCGCCCTTCCAGAACGCCCGCATGAAGTACATGCAGATCATGTTTCAGGAGGATTATGTCGGCCGCCTCCCTGGCCACGTCCACGGCCGAGTCCACCGACAGACCGACGTCCGCCGAGTGCAAGGACGGCGCGTCGTTGATGCCATCGCCCAGATAGCCGACCACGTGGCCACGGGCCTTGAGCGCCAGGATCACGCGGT
>Ga0153916_10001166_pt1 | contig 18595 bp, 14 predicted proteins | sample Opewatmetagenome_FD_109642 | JGI IMG/M metagenome (GOLD analysis project Ga0153916, IMG submission 109642) | Freshwater wetland microbial communities from Ohio, USA - Open water 3 Core 3 Depth 4 metaG | ecosystem: Environmental > Aquatic > Freshwater > Wetlands | place: USA: Ohio, Lake Erie... | reverse complement strand
TACTCCCAGATCATCAAGACTGGTTTTTACCTTATTATAGGCTGTCGTCCAGGATTTAAGCTGGGATATTTCCCTTAGTTTTTCTTCTGCAGTTTGAGTATCCTTCCAGAAATCAGGAGCATGAGTAAGCTCCTCGTTTTCTTTGATAAGAGCTAATTTATTATCGATGTCAAAGATGCCTCCTCAGCGAATTCTCCCGCTTGATCAATTCTTTAAGCTGTTCTGAAGTTATCATATTGTAGAAGTTATAATTTTGTAAAATTATAAAATTAACTTATTAATCACTTTGTAAATAATTTCGTATTCAAAGCCTCGCTGGGTGGCAAACTGAATAAGTTTCTCTTTTTGGTTGTATTTATCCTGCGATTTAAGTGATTTCATCTTTTTCCGCAATTCCGAGGTCAGTATACTAAGATATTCATCTTCATCTATAAGAGATATAGCTTTTTCAATAATATCTTCAGGTATTTGTTTCTGCCTCATCATCCACCTGATCTTGATCTTTCCCCACCTGTTGAATTTGAATTTATCATTTGCGAAAGAGCCAGCATATCTCGAATTATCAATAAATCCTTCTTGTTCAAGAGTTTCCAGTATTTGTTCCGAATCTGGTTCACTGACATCCCATTTTGACAATTTAAATAAGATATCCTGCCGGCATTGTTCCTGACGGCTGCATATAGAACGAATTTTAGACAGAGCTTCTTTTTTGTTCATTATCTATAACATTTTACCATTCTGTTTTTTCCGTTAATATCCTTTCGAATAGTGACATTACTGTATCCGTATCCTTCTAATAGCATTTTGACAGCCGGACCTGAACTTTCATGTATCTCGAAATAAATTTGTCCGTTTTTTTTAAGGTGATTTAATCCAAAAGATGCAATAAACCTGTAAAATATCAATGGATCTTCATCAGGGACAAAAAGTGCATTTTCAGGTTCAAAACCTGAAACATTTATGTTAATAGACGGTTTTTCTTTTAACGGTATATATGGAGGATTGCTGACGATAATATCGTACAAATTATCAGCTGGCTCATTATGGTGTTTTAAAAGACCGTTAGTGAAAATATCCTTATGAAAAAAAACAATATCAACACTTTGCGATTTAGCATTTTCTTCAGCTAGTTTCAAAGCTGCATCAGAAACATCACATGCATAAATCTTGGACTGTGGAAGGTTTTTTTTCAGGGCAATAGCTATGCATCCACTGCCTGTTCCTATATCAAGAATAACAGACGATTTTCCGGGCTGGTCGTCGATAATCCATTTCACAAGTTCTTCAGTCTCAGGCCTGGGGATCAAAACTGCCGAGGAAACACGTAGATTTAATCCAAAAAAATCAGTATATCCAAAAATGTACTGTATCGGCTTCCCAAGCTTGAGTTCCCCCACTATTTCAAAAATCCGGAGTTTGTTATTATCATCAGGTATCTTACCTTTTTCGATGTGGATTTCATGTTTTGGAATACCTAGAGTGTGAGAAATTATAATATCCGTGAGATTGTGAATTTCCCTTTCTGAATATAGCCTGTTGAGTTCATTTTTGATAAATTCGCATATTGTTCCTATTGTTTTGAAAGAAGGATTCATAAATCAAAGTTAAAATATATATCATTTGAGCATTTCAGACGAGCATGAAAAATATATGAGACGGTGCCTGGAGCTTGCCGCCAAAGGATTGGGCAGTACTGCTCCAAATCCAATGGTGGGCTGTGTAATTGTCCATAAAGATCGTATCATAGGAGAAGGATTTCACAGGATATACGGAGGTCCACATGCTGAAGTAATAGCCATAAACAGCGTTTTAGATATAACCCTGTTAACAGATTCTGTTCTTTATGTAAACCTTGAACCCTGCTCTCATTTTGGTAAAACACCCCCCTGTACTGGCCTGATCTGCGAAAAAAACATTCCGGCAGTTATCAGCGGCACATTGGATCCAAATCCCATTGTTAGCGGAAAGGGAATTCAATTCCTTAAAGAAAAAGGCATGAATGTTGTTACTGATATTCTGAAAGCAGAGTGCATTAATTTGAACAAAAGATTTTTCACATTCCATATGAAAAAAAGGCCTTTTATTATTCTAAAATGGGCGCAAACAAAAGACTGTTTTATCGATGTCGACAGGCAGGAACATGAGACAAAAAGGATTGCCTGGATAACTGATGAAGCTTCCCGCCGCCTGGTACATAAATGGAGAGCTGAGGAACAGGCAATACTGGTTGGTTCCCGGACTGTTATGATGGACAATCCCCGGCTGACAACCAGGAACTGGCCAGGAAAAAATCCATTGCGGTTGGTGATTGACAGGGAAGGTAGTCTGTATGGTAATCTGAAAATTCTGGATGGCTCTGTCGAAACCGTGATATTTACATATAAACCGAAAAGAAATCAGACAAATCTGAAATATTTTTTGCTTGATAGAAATAAAGATAGTATATCAACCGTACTTGAATTCCTTTACACTAACAATATACAATCCCTGATTGTTGAAGGCGGGAAAATGCTGATTGATGAATTTCTTAGGCAGGAGATATGGGACGAAGCCAGGGTATTTACTGGCAATGTTACTTTTGGTAAAGGAATTAAGGCACCGGTACTTCTTTCTGAGCCGGTAGAACAATTTGAATTCGCAGAAAGTTTACTGAAAATTTATAAAAACAGCGATTCATGTTAAACAAATCTGTTAGACTGAATGAATTTGTTAGACAAAATAAATTTGTATAACTCGAAGATTTTTTGCAACTTAGGTGGTTATCAACACGTATAATAATCTTGATTTTAATTAACATATAGTAAAGTATGAAAACCATGAGGAATTTTATTTTCGTTTTAGTTTTATTTATCCCTTCCATTGTATTATCACAGAACGCAAAAAAATATTTTAAAACAGGGGAGGAGTTTGTTTCAGCAGGCAATTATAAAGATGCAATCGAGCAATTCACGAAAGCGATTGACCTGCAGCCTGATTTTGCCGATGCATACATATTCAGGGCAAATGCCTATGAAAAACTTAATATGTTGAAGGAAGCGGCTGAAGATTATGACAGGGCATCAACCTTCCTGAGTAATAATACTGTTGTCTTTTATCAGGCAGCAAGGTTAAATTACCTGCTGGGTGAATATCAGAACGCAATCGAGAAAGCCGATGCTTCAATTATTCTGAAGAAAACTAATCCAGATGCATATGTGATTAAAGCAAAAGCTCTTATGGCTCTTGGCAGATATGAAGAGGCTATGGCGACTTGCAATACTGCTCTTACCCTAAAGGAAACAGTTGAGAACTTTTATCTGCGTGGCTTGATAAATGTTGAATTAGGGAGGTTTAGTGCTGCGGAAGAAGATTTTATAAAAACGGTTGGGAAAGATCCCAGACATGTAAATGCGTATATATCGCTTGCAGAGCTGCGGTTGCAACTTGATAAAGTACAGTTTGCGCTTAACCATGTGAATAATGCCATCGGGCTGGATCCTAATAATCGAAGAGCCTATCTGATAAGGAGCAAAATATATATCAAGCAATTGGATTATCCTAAAGCAATTGATGATATATCAAAAAATATCCTGATGAATCCGGACGATGAGGAGATGTATTTTATTCGTGGCTGTTATTATCAGGATTTCACACAGCATCCTAACGCTATCAATGATTTCTCAAAGGTTCTGATGATAAATCCGAAGAATGCCGAAGCATTATATAAACGGGCATATTCCTATGAGCAGATAGTCAATTTCAAAGCAGCTATCAAAGATTATGAATCCCTTGCAGCATTATCGGAATATGACGTTCAGGCCCAGAAACTGTTGAAAGAAACGCAGGGAAGACTATTTGAATTATATCGTGAAAGTAATAAGCCTGTTATCGTAATTCTTGATCCACAACTGAAAGATGAAGCTTTACTACAATTTCCCAAGGGTTCAACGATCGTGACCATGAAAGGGAAAATAGAAGATGAAAGCGATATTAAATCATTAATGATCGACAACCAGCAGATACCTATTAGCAAGAATGAAGAATCAGGAAATTATGAATTCCTTGCAGCACTGGATATATATGGGAAAGAAGACCTTATTATTACCGTTACTGATGTATATGACAATACAGAATCAGGCAGGTATGCGATCAATTTCACAGAAGTAGGTATTCCTAAAGTTTATATTATAGCTCCCTATGCATCGGATGATGGTCAGATATATCTTGATTCAAACAATCCTACCATTTATGTAGAAGGTAAAATTGAAGATGAAAGCCTTATTAAAAGTATACTTATCAATGGAGTTCTGGCAAGTTACATACCTGATGAGATCAATCCTTCTTTCTCCGCAAACCTGGATGTACTAAACAAAAATAAAATCACAGTTATTGCTGCAGATGTTTATGGTAACAAAACCGAAGCTGAGGTGACAATAAACCGGGATGCAGCTGTTATCTCCACAACCAATCCCATGGGCAAGACATGGGCGGTTTTCATTGAAAATTCGGATTATGAGACATTTCCAAGCCTCGAAGGACCACCAAAAGATGTAAGCCTGATGAAATCAGCTCTGGCAAAATACCAGGTCCATAACATTGTGCATAAAAAGAACATGACTAAAAGTGATATGGAAAGATTTTTCTCCATTGAACTGAGAGACCTTGTCAGAAGCAACCGGGTGAACTCAATACTGATCTGGTATGCAGGGCATGGTAAGTTTATCAATGAAACAGGTTACTGGATCCCCACAGATGCCAAAAGAGAGGATGAATTCACCTATTTTAATATCAATGCGCTGAAAGCTTCCATGCAATCCTATGCCAATTATGTAACCCATACGCTGGTTATTACGGATGCCTGTGAATCGGGCCCCAGCTTCTATCAGGCCATGAGATCGGATTTGAAAGTGCGGAGCTGTGATGACTGGCAGGCGACCCGTTTCAAATCTTCACAGGTCTTTTCTTCAGCAGGTTATCAACTGGCAATTGATAATTCCCAATTTACAAGGACATTTGCCAATTCACTCGCTAACAATCCGAATACATGTATTCCAATTGAAAGCATCGTAACCAAAGTTACTACGGCAGTAGTCAAAAATAACCAGCAAAAGCCCCAATTTGGTAAGATTGACGGATTGGAAGATGAAGACGGAACATTCTTCTTTATGTTAAAGTAAAACTAAGCCTATATTTATGATACATGAAATTACGGGATTCAGAAAAGCTATCCGCAATATGTGTCGGATAGCTTTTTTTTTAGTATTCTTTTTCCTTTCACAAACTTCTAAAACACAAACCTATTTCTTTGACCTTTACAGTGTTCAGCAGGGACTTGCTCAGTCTAAAGTTTATACCATTATCCAGGACAAGAATGATTATATATGGATAGGAACCGACGCCGGAGTATCACGTTTTGATGGGATTTTATTTGAAAATTTTACTACCGAGGATGGCCTTGCAGTAAATGGTGTTCAGGCAATTATCCAGGATAATTCGGGGAAAATATGGCTTGGACATAAAGGGGGAGGTATAACCCGTTATAATGGAAGAAATTTTGAACAGCCTGAACAAATCCCCTTAATCCTTGAAAGTGATATTACTTCCTTTTCAATAGACCAGGATGGCAGATTATGGATCGCAACATCAGGTAGTGGTGCAGTATGTATCTGGAATCCTGACACTTTGATGACGGAACTCAGATATGAACAATACCTGGGAAAAAGACTCAGCGACCAGGTGTTCAGATCATATATTGGAAGAGACAGCACATTATATTTAGTAACTGATGTCGGTATAAAAAAATATAACAGGAATACTAACGATTTTGAACAGTTTGTTATAGAAAAGATGCCGTTGTACTTCCAGATCATTACCCTTTTGGAGGATTCAAAAGGGGATTTCTGGTTTGGTACCCATAATGGCGGGCTTTATAAATATGAGATAGCTAGAGATACTTTTTTATTTTATACTACCCGTGACGGACTGGCGAATAACGTAGTTAGTTCAGTCTTTGAGGACAGGTTGGGTAACATCTGGGCAGGTACCTGGGGTGGCGGAATAAGCAGGTTATCCGGCAACAGGATACTTACTTTCAATACTGCAAATGGATTACCCGATAGCAAGATACGATGTATCACGGAAGATGTTGAGGGGAATATTCTTATAGGAACTAATGAAAATGGCCTGGCTATCTTCAAGGGTGATCATTTCATTAGTTATTCCACACGTGATGGCATCATTGATAATCAGGTCTGGGCTATAATCCAAGACCGGTCCGGAAATTATTGGTTCGGTACAAATGCAGGCATTACAATTTTTAATCCTTCCCTGATCAGGGAAAAACAGTTCAGGCAGCTTACAGCGGATAAATACCTGATGGGAAACCAGATACGGTTTATTAAAGAAGATAGGAACGGCCATATATGGATTGGAACCAACGATGCAGGTACATTCGAATATATAACTTCGCAAAGTAAATTCAGCTTTAATTTTCTTCTTAATTCGTACAACAGGCAAGGTATAGTAAGTGCCATGGAGATTGACGGAGAGAATAATCTCTGGGTAGGCACAATTGACGGCCTTCTATACTATGATATCGATAATAATCAGGTTGAGCGATTAACACAAATCAATGGACTTCCTGGTTCGGACATTTCAGCGTTATTTGCTGACTCAAAAGGAATTGTCTGGGTGGGTGCAAGAGGTAAGGGACTGGCTAAAATCTTTAGTGACACTATCAAACAAGTTGACCTGACAAATACCTTTACACCAACGTGCATCACGGAAGATAAGAACGGATGGATATGGACTGGAACTGAAGGGCAGGGAGTTTATGCAATCTCAAATGATACAATTGCTGCTCATTTCTCAAGACAAAACGGACTGCTTGCCAACCTGATTACACTCGTTGCAGTCGATGAGGATAATAATGTCTATATCGGAACTAACAGAGGACTGAATAAATACTCCCGAGATGAAAATATGATATATACTTATAGCAGAAAAAACGGATTTACAGGCATTGAGACAAAAAATAATGCGGTTTTCAGGGACAAGGATGGGAAAATCTGGTTCGGAACTGTTGCTGGCGTTACCAGGTATGATCCTGAACTTGAACGTCGCTTGAATATCGAACCTCTTACCCATATTACCAGGATGAGGATAAACCTTAAGGACAGGGATATGGAACAGGGTATGAAACTGAGGCACAATGAAAATTCTATAATTTTTGACTATACAAGTATATGCCTGATAAATCCGGATGCTGTAAGTTATAAGTTTATGCTTGAAGGAGCGGATATAGATTGGATGCCGGAAACGGATCAAACAACCGCAACTTATCCGGCATTAGAAGCGGGAAAATATATTTTTATGGTCATGGCAAGAAACAGTGATGGTATCTGGAATTCAGAACCTGTCGATTTTGCTTTTCAGATCAGACCTCCATTTTACCAGACCTGGTGGTTTATATTAATTTGCATTCTCGCAGGAGCAGGTATAATACTACTTTACATAAAAGTTCGTGAACGTAACCTTAGACGTGAAAACAGGATTCTTGAAGAGAAGGTAAAGCAACGGACAGCTTTAGTGGTAGCCCAGAAGGAAGAACTTGCGCAGAAAAATAAGGACATCACTGATTCAATTGAATATGCAAAGAGAATTCAGGTTGCCATACTTCCCCCGTCAATCCCGTTTCGCGATACATTTGTTTTATTTAAGCCGAAAGCTATTGTCAGCGGTGATTTTTACTGGCTGGTCGAAAAGAATGACAAGGAATTTATTGCTGCAGTTGATTGCACTGGCCATGGTGTTCCAGGTGCTTTTATGTCGATAATTGGCCATAATATGCTTAATAAGATTGTGAAAGAGTATGGAATTATGAAACCTTCTGAGATCCTCCAACATCTCGACAAGGAGGTTAACAATACTCTCCAGCAAAGTACTGAGGAAAAATATATTGTTAAAGATGGGATGGATATGACCCTGGTTTGTTATGACAGGAAAGAAAAGATACTTGAATTCTCGGGGGCATATAATCCGATTTATCTGATAAGGGATGGTGAACTTACGGAAACGAAGGGTGATCGTTTTACGATTGGCCGTTCAGTAACAGATGTTCAGGAAAAGAAATTCACAAATCATATTATGAAAATAAAGGAAGGTGATACTATTTATCTTTTTTCTGACGGGTATGCTGATCAATTTGGAGGAGTTTTCAGGAAAAAATTCAAATCTGCGCCGATGAAAGAACTTTTCCTGAAAATACAGAATAAGAAGATGGCAGAACAAAAATCAATACTGGATAGTACAATTGAAACCTGGAGAGGGGACATAGAACAAATTGATGATATACTTATAATAGGACGGCGGTTTTAAGAGGGCGCATATTTAATTGCAGAACCATCCCAGTCAGGAGCGTTCGTAATAGCCTGCAATACTTCAGATGGTTTACTGGCAGTAGTCCATATATTGTAGTGGATTTCCCGCATAAAGTGCTGTTTAATCATTTGTTCAAATAATCTTAGAAGAGGATTAAAAAATCCATTTGTATTTAAGATTACAATTGGAGCCAGAAATTTACCAAGCTGCTTTAAGGTTATCATCTCAAGTAACTCCTCCATCGTTCCAACACCTCCCGGAAGGGCGATGACTGCGTCTGTATTTTCAACAAGTTTTTTCTTCCTTTCATGCATATCACTTACTATTATGTGATCTGCTTTCGGATGCCCCCAGCCCTGTTCAAACATGAACCCAGGTATTATTCCTGTGATATGTCCTCCATTTTTCAGCATAGTATCTGCAAGGCATCCCATCAGGCCCAGGGCACCACCTCCATAATAAACACTTATTTGATTTTTGGCGAGAATTTCACCTAGTTCAAGAGCATCTTTAAAGTAGACGGGGTCAACTTTCTGACTGGATGCACAAAAAACAGTAACTCTTGATATCATTGATTACAGAAGAGCTTCCAACTTGGCAACAAGAGTGCTTTTCGGAACGGCACCGACCTGCTTGTCGGCAATTTGCCCGTTTTTAAAAAATAAAACAGTAGGTATATTTCTGATTCCGAATCTGACAGTCGTTCCTGGATTGTTATCGACATCAAGTTTTGTGACAATGACCTTATCTTTAAATTGGTCGCCGATTTCATCTATTATAGGACCTACCATTCTGCAAGGGCCACACCATTCAGCCCAGAAATCTACAATCACCGGTTTGTCTGAATTAATAACAACTTCCTCAAAATTCTTGTCAGTTACTTCAAGTGCCATATATGTGAAATTTTGAAATTAATATCCCGGGGATAAAAATAATGAGTTCGATTTAATTATGAAATTATTTATATAAACAAATCAAAAGGAATATATTAAAATTCAATTTAACCTGAACTCAATATCAGACCGGCTAGCCAGGTAGCTTAATAATTCGTCTGAAACACTTATTCTCTGGTTTCTTGAGAACATTTCTATATTAATATTTTCTTCTGCATCATAAATGTTAAATCGCAATAATGCTTTACCGGGTCCTTTATGTACAATTCTTTTCAGGTCACTGATGATATCCGGACTGAGGTTATTAATAGGCATTCTTAGCATTACACTTTTAATAAGTTCATCCCTGACATCAGGCAACATAGTTATATTTTTAATCTTCAACTCCAGCTCATTGGTATTTCCAAATTGTCTGGGCTGAACCACTGCCCTAATCATAAGTGCATACCCGGGAGTGAAGAAATTTTTAAATGTTACGTAATCAAGATTGAACAAGACAAGTCTGTACGAGTCTGTATAATCTTCAATATAGACAGTTCCATAAGGCTTATTATTCTTAGTAAATCCAGGTGTATGTGATCTAATAAGTCCGGCAATAAAAATTTCAGCACCTTCAAGAGGTTTCAGATCTTTCAGGTCGGTAAGGGAATGTGTACAGAACCGGTCAATTTCCAACCGGTAATTATCAAGAGGATGAGCGGTCAGATAGATCCCGATAAGTTCTTTTTCTTTGTCGAGTTTATAAATCAAAGGCCAGTCTTCACTTTCAGGAATCAGAGGGCGGCTAAATTGCATATTATCTCCATCGCCAAAAAGGGATTGTTGTGATGTTTGTCTGTCACACTGGACCCTATGGCCATAACGGATAAGACTTTCAATAAAATTCGATCCCTTATTATCTTCAGCAAAATATTGTCCTCTTTTAATTTCCTGGAAGCAATCGAAAGCTCCGGATCCTGCAAGAGCTTCCAGGCTTTTTTTATTAACAGACTGTAAGTCAACGCGTTCTACAAAATCGTAAATATCTTTATATGGACCACTTTGTTCCCTTTCATCCAGTATCTTTGAAGCTGCAGCTTCTCCCAGTCCTTTTATTGCTCCAAGGCCAAACCTGATTATATCACCTTTAATAACAGTAAACTTAATCCGACTTTCATTTATATCGGGGCCCATGACTTTCATTCCCATTCGTCTGGCTTCGCTCATGAATATGGTTATCTTTTTAATATCACTGATGTTACGGCTTAGTACAGCAGCCATAAACTCTGCAGGGTAATGTGCTTTCAGCCAGGCGGTCTGGTAAGATACATAAGCATAACAGGTTGAATGTGATTTATTAAAAGCATACTGTGCAAAAGCTTCCCAATCAGTCCAGGTCTTTTCCGCTATCCTCCTGTGTATATTATTCTTTTCACATCCTTCGATGAACTTTTCCCTGAGTTCATCCATCATTTTTCTTTTCTTTTTACCCATGGCTTTTCTGAGGGAGTCAGCCTGGCCACCAGTGAAACCTGCCATTGCCTGTGAAAGGAGCATCACTTGTTCCTGATATACCGTAATGCCATAAGTGTCTTTCAGATATTTCTCCATTATGGGCAGGTCATACCCAATTTTTTCCTTGCCATGCTTACGGTTTATGAATCTTGGAATGTATTCCATAGGACCCGGACGGTAAAGTGCATTCATTGCAATGAGATCTTCAAAACGGTTCGGCTTAAGTTCCCGCAGGTGTTTTTTCATACCGTCAGATTCAAACTGGAAAAGACCTGTAGTTTCACCGTTGCTATACAATTCAAATGTTTTTGCATCATTCAGGGGTATATCTCCAATTATGATTTCAATACCTTTTGTTTCTTTAACTAATTCTATTGCATCTTTAATTATTGAAAGTGTTTTTAATCCAAGAAAATCCATTTTCAGCATCCCGACTGATTCAACATGATTGCCATCATATTGGGTAACCAGTAATTCTGTCTCTTTTGATGTACAGACGGGGATATGTTCGATCAGGTTCTCTCTTCCGATGATTATGCCGCATGCATGCAAACCCGTGTGTCTTACAGATCCTTCAAGTGTTTCAGCAAATTTAAGAGTACGGGAAACCAGTGGATTTTTTGAATTCCTGGCATCATTCAGGTCTTTTACTTCCTTATAGGCTTTTTTTAATGTTGTATTAGGACGTTCCGGGACAAGTTTTGCGAGTCGGTCGGCTTCGCTCAGGGGAAGCTTTTCAATCCTGGCCACATCCCTGATAGCCATTTTTGCTGCCATTGTACCGAAAGTAATTATCTGAGCGACGTGATCTTTTCCATATTTTTGAACTACATATTCAAGGACAAGTTCCCTTCCGTCTTCATCGAAATCAATATCAATATCTGGTAATGAAATACGGTCGGGATTAAGGAACCTTTCGAACAACAGGTCATATTTCAATGGGTCCATGTCTGTAATCCATGTACAATAAGCTACCACAGAACCAGCGGCACTGCCTCTTCCGGGCCCAACTGAAACATTCATTTCACGGGCTGCTCTCAGGAGATCCTGAACGATAAGAAAATATCCGGGATATCCCATTTTTTTTATTACACTGAGTTCATAATCAATCCTGTCTTTGATTTCACCAGATACCTCACTATATCTTTTCTTTGCACCTTCATATGTAAGGTGCTTAAGGTATTCATCAGGATCATCAAATCCTTCGGGAAGAGGAAAATCAGGCATGATTGGGTCCCTGTTCAAGTCATAGGTTTCAGTTTTTTCTGCAATTTCAAGAGTATTTTCAAGTGCTTCAGGAATATCAGAAAATATCTCATTCATTTCAGCCTGAGTCTTAAACCATTCCTGTTTTGTGTACCTCAAACGATTCGGATCATCCAGTTCAGACTGCGTATTAAGGCAAATCAAACGGTCATGTGCTTCTGCATCTTCCTGGTTAATGAAATGAACATCATTAGTAGCAATGAGTTTGATTGAATATTTCCTGGCGAACGAAATAAGTTTTTCATTGACAATTTGTTGTTTTGCGTAGGTGTCATTGTCAAAAACAGAATTCCCGGTGAAATGACGTTGCAATTCAAGGTAGAAATCATCGCCGAAAATTTCAAGAAAATCCTTGATAACTTCTTCCGCCTGCTCATACTGCCCGTTCAGGATCAGTGAAGGAATCTCTCCTCCCAGGCAGGCAGTAGAAACAATCAATCCTTCATGGTACTTCTTCAATAATTCCCTGTCGATCCTTGGCTTGTAATAATGTCCTTCAATGTATGCAAGGGAAACGAGCTTAATCAGATTTCTGTAGCCGGTTTTATTTTTTGCAAGAAGTATCATATGATATCCGCTCCGATCTTCTTTTTCAGTGTTGTCAAAACGGCTTCTTTTGGCGTAATACACCTCGCAGCCAATGATTGGTTTTACTCCCTTACTTTTTGCTTCAGAGTGAAATTCTTTGGCTCCAAAAAGATTGCCATGATCGGTAATGGCAACTGCTTTCATATTATCCTCCCGGGCTTTATCCAACATCGATGGAATGGAGGATGCGCCATCAAGAATTGAGTACTGACTGTGAACATGCAGGTGTATAAATGAACTCATAATCTAACTAATTGGAGTGGATAAAATTAAGAAATTGATCGGCGGGAATTTGATAGTGTTAATAAATAAATATTGAAAGAAATTAACAATTTGAAATTCCGATATGTCAATCCAGCAAACACAGTAGATGAGCAAAAATTTATGTCAATTTCTTTCAGAATATACAGATTTATCTATCTTTGCAGTCCTGATTTAAATAAGGTTTAACAATCTAAAACTGAGCGTATGTCTGTAAAGATCAGATTAACAAGACAAGGGAAAAAGAAGTTTGCGTATTATCACATTGTAATCGCAGATAGCAGGGCGCCACGGGCTGGCAGGTTCATTGAAAAGATTGGAACTTACAATCCGAATACGGATCCGGCAACTATTGACATCAGCTTTGATAAAGCGATGGAGTGGCTGGATAAAGGCGCTCAACCAACCGAAACTGTAAGAGCAATTTTATCTTACAAGGGGATTTTAATGAAAAGACACCTTCTTGGTGGTATCAAAAAAGGAGTCTTCAATGAGGAAGAAGCGGACAGAAGATTTAACGAATGGATGAAACAAAAGGAAGGTAAGATTGAAGCAAAACGGGAAAGAATATCCAGGGAAAAAGAAGAAAATGTAAGGACACACCTGGAGCATGAATCGAAAGTAAAAGATGCAAGGGCAGAGGAGATCCTGAAGAAAACATCCAAATTAGCTGAACAAGCAGAACAAGCGGCCGGGGGAGACCAACAGGAAGCCCCACCTCAAACTACTGAAACTCCTGAGACAAAAACCCCAGAGGAAACTCCTGAGATAAAGGATGATAAAAAAGCTGGCAAAACGGAAACTCCAGGGGATGAAAATATCCAGGAGCAAATAACTGAAATCGAAAAACCTGCTCCTGAACCAGCTGAAGGAAAAAATGCAGAGCAGGGACAGGTAACGGAAGAAAAAACCGAAGGCCAGGAAGTTATCAACGAATCTGAAGGTAATGAATCTGCAGAAAAATCCGAAGATCCGAAAGAAGAGAAGTCATAATAATAATACAGTCCATATGACCAGGGATGATTACAGGCTCCTTGGTTCCGTTGTAAAGACGCGAGGTTTTTCCGGGGAGGTAGTTGTCCGAAGCAGAACAACTACTCAGGGGATTAATGAAAGCCAAAAACATGTGATGATTAAAATTGATGGACTGCTGGTTCCCTTCTTTATTGTCTCCTGGCAAAGCCTTTCAGATAAAGAAATTATCTTGAAATTCCGCGATATAGAGACTAAAGAAAAAGCGGAAAAACTTAAAGACAATGAGATATATCTTCCCAGGGCTGAATTCATTACTAATATCAAATCAGATAAAGATGACTTATCGGGATATCAGGTTATCGATGTCAGGGATGGTGTTATTGGTAAATCAACAGGAATTATGGAAATCCCGGGGAATGATTTATTGAAGGTTGAATACAGGAAACGGGAAATTCTTCTGCCAATCCAGGAAGGTCTGATCCTGGAAATAAATTCTAAAAAGAAACTGATAAGAGTAAATCTTCCGAAAGGCTTTCTGGAAATCTGATTTTTTAATGCAGCACAATTGAATAAATCCAGTCTTTAATTATTAAAAATTAACCTGTAAAAATATTTATTATGAGAGCAAAAAAATTATTATTCCTGATTACTGCCTACGTCATGTTTGCAGCCATATCCGTTTCAGCCCAAAAAACTGAAGATCGTTCCGTGGGCACTTTTACTAAAGTCAGTATGGGTATTTCTGGCGATGTCTATATATCTCAGGGTAGTACCCCAAAGCTCACAGTTGAAGCTGACGCAGAAATCCTTGGATTAATTGTCACTGAGGTAAAAAACGATGAACTTAAGATCAGATACAGCCAATCCAGAGTTAAAAGCAAAACACCTATCAGAATCTGGATTACTACTGCTGAAATTGAGGGCCTTTATCTTTCTGGTTCAGGCAACATAATTACCGAGACAGCCATTAAAGCAAATGAAATGGAATTAAAATTAAGCGGTAATGGGAATATTAATGTCAAGGATCTTTCATGCGATGAAGTGAGCGCTGCAATCTCCGGATCCGGTAATATTGATGTTACAGGTTCAGCTGATGAGTTATCAATTGCAATAAGCGGTTCGGGTAATTGCAATGCCGACGAATTTAAAACGAAAGAAACTGATGTAAAGATAAGTGGTTCAGGGGATTGCAAGGTAAATGCAGCTAAAGATCTGACTGTAGCCGTTTCCGGAAGCGGATCAGTCTTTTACGTCGGAAATCCGACAATTGATGCATCTATATCCGGATCAGGTAAAATACGGCAACTATAAAGAGCCCGACCTAATAATTTCAATTTCGCCCTTCAGCCCGAGTTTTATTACTGGAGAAGGACGTTTCCTGACTACATCATCCTGTCGCCATTTAACTATATAGTCGACAGTGGATTTTATATTCTCGGCGATATCCGTAAAAACAGACGGGGAAGGTTTGCCTGATATATTGGCAGATGTAGAAATAAGAGGGTTACCCAGTTGCCGTATCAACTCTCTGCAGAAAATATCTCCTGTAATCCTGATTCCAACTGAGCCATCGCTGTGCATAATATTTGAGGCAAGATTAATTCCACCAGGATATACTATTGTCAGCGGTTCATCCGATACTGTCACAAGTTCCCACGCTATTTCCGGAATTTCTGTAACATAATCTGACAACCTTTCAGGATCGTCAATCAAAACAAGAAGACTTTTTTCATCTTTCCGTTTTTTGATTCTGAATATTTTATCTACAGCCTCCTGGTTAGTAGCATCACAACCAATACCCCAGATAGTATCGGTTGGGTAAAGAATGATTCCTCCCCTCTTAAGTACTTCCAATGAATTTCGGATATCATTTTCCATAAATATCCAGATTTGTTCTAATCTACAGCAGTCTTGTAAACATTAATAATATTTTGTACGATATTCCTGTCATTAAACCTTAATGCATGATCATAACCTTTAATGATCATATTGACCCTAAGTTCATTATTATTAAGAACTTCATTAATTGAATTTGAAATCTGTTCAATATTTCCCGGATCAATATAAATTGAATATTCTCCACCGGCTTCTCTGAAACATCCCCCGGATGTTGTGATAACAGGTATCCGTGAGAAAAGTGCTTCAAGGATAGGGATCCCAAATCCCTCAAAAACAGACGGATATATAAAAAGTGAAGCCATCTGGTAAAGGGATGGTAAATCCTGGTTGGGGACATTTTCCAGAAACCGGATGTTCTTCAACTGATAGGCGGCAATATATTTTTTTACAATATGTGCATACCGGGTTTGCCTGCCGATGACAACAAGGGTCTCGGAAATTTTTCCTGAATGAAGGGCCTTTATAATATTCATCAGGTTTTTTCGCTCTTCAATAGTACCAACATTCAGGAGATATCCGGCCGAAAGGTTGTATTTTTTCAAAATTTCTTCCTTTTGGGATTTGGTAGTTTCCTGATAAAACTGGGGATCACATCCCTGATATACAACATCAATCTTATCCGGATTGATTTTATAAAATTCGATAATATCAGCTTTTGTCTGGTTAGAAATGGCTATGATACGGGTAGCTTTCCTGCAGCTATAAAGGGTTTTTCTTTTATAAATCATCCTGTCGGTCAGGTTATACCATTCAGGGAACCTCAGGAAGATAAGATCGTGAATAGTAACAACTGATTTAATCTTGTATTTATGAATTCCAAATGGAATTTCATTACTCAATCCATGATACAGCTCAATCTTGTCAGAATAAAGTTTTCCAGGTAAAAGACAACTTCTCCAAAGAGATGGGAACAATTTTGAAATCAGGGTTTCGGGATATACTAGTTGCTGGACGGGAGAATCCATGAAAGGAGGGGCATGGGATTTATGGGGAATATAAAGGAAATATTCGTTTTCCGGGTAATATCGATGTAAATACTGTATAGTATTACGGCTGTAATTGCCAAGGCCGCTGTAATTGAAAAAGGCCCTTTTTGCGTCGAATCCTATGCGCATTACACTGGTATTTTAAAATCCCGTAAAGTCCGGTTAAGGGAGACTTTTTTATCGGTGGATTCTTTTCTTTTCCCTATAATCAGAGCGCAGGATACTCCAAAATCACCAGCCGGAAATTTTTTGGTATATGTTCCAGGAATAACTACCGACCGGGCAGGTATCAATCCTTTATATTCTACCTGTTTCTCACCAGTAACATCAATGATACGCGTGGAATTAGTAACAACTACATTTGCCCCAAGAACAGCTTCTTTTTCAACTTTTGCACCTTCAACAACAATGCATCGTGAACCTATAAAACAATTGTCTTCGATTATTACCGGGGCTGCTTGTACTGGTTCAAGAACGCCACCAATGCCAACACCTCCACTAAGGTGAACATATTTTCCGATTTGTGCGCATGAACCTACTGTAGCCCAGGTATCAACCATTGTGCCTTCATCGACATAGGCACCAATATTAACATAAGAAGGCATCATAATGACTCCTCTTGCAAGATAAGATCCATAACGTGCAAGTGCATGGGGAACGACCCGTACACCAAGGTCTTTGTAACCTTTTTTTAATGGAATTTTATCGTAAAATTCAAGAGGGTTAAGTTCCATAACCTTAAGTTCACTTATCAGAAAATACAGAATAACAGCTTTTTTGATCCACTCATTGACTTTCCAGCCATTATCTAAAGGTTCTGCAACTCTTAACTGGCCATTATCAAGATATTTAATGACTGCATTGATTGTATCCCTGACATCATTATCTTTTAGCATTAACCTGTTTTCCCAGGCTTCCTGGATTACGGTCTGGTGTATGGTGAACATAATCTGAGTTTTCTCATGCAAAAGTAAGAGAAAAGATTTAAAATCCGGCTAAGATCCCTATAATGCCTGCAAGTAGTCCTACTACAAGATTAACGCTTTTCATATAGAAGAAGCTTTTTCTGGATTCAGCAAGAAGGGGTAATGCTCCATGCCCATCCTGGACTATTGAATTTGCAATTAAAATACTGAACGGAATTGATCCATTTACAAAAAGAGTAAGGAATATCAGATGCGGTCCTGATTCGGGTATTATTCCAACAAGAACAGCAACAAGGAGTACCAAAAAAAGATTATTTGCCAGCCATTCATTTAGATTCAAAAATTCAAGTCCTGTGTGTATTATAAGGAATGCTCCAAAGGTCCAAAGGAATACCTTAAGGAAATGTCTCCGGATTACATGTCCCCAGAGGTGATTGGTCAAAAAATGGTCAGGTACGGTCGCTGATATAAATACCTCAATTAGTGCGACAAACAGGAAAATTATCCTGCTCCAGTTCCATTCTTCAGATCCCAGGTCACCACTTAGGATAAAAATGGTAAATATTATTCCTCCTGAAAGCAAAACCGCACGTTCAAATGATATTTTTTTTAATTGGGGTAAAATGAGTGAAGGTTCAAAACAGGTGCATTCCGGATCTTGTTCATGCAGAATTAAATGATTGACTGGAAGAAACATCATTGATTTTCCTAAAGGGATCAGGTTTAGTATCAGTCCTGCAGCGATTGAAATGCAAAACAGAACAAGGAATAAGAGGAGGGCTTTTGATGGCATCATTGCAATCATTATAAAAGCTTCATCTCCGGATGATGCCAACATGGCGGTTACAAGTGCAGAAAAATTTATCAATCGGTGGGCATATAGTGCAACAATTATAAAATTACCAAAGCATCCGGGGATTATCCCCATTAGGGCAGCAAACAGAACCTG
>Ga0153916_10001165_pt1 | contig 18607 bp, 7 predicted proteins | sample Opewatmetagenome_FD_109642 | JGI IMG/M metagenome (GOLD analysis project Ga0153916, IMG submission 109642) | Freshwater wetland microbial communities from Ohio, USA - Open water 3 Core 3 Depth 4 metaG | ecosystem: Environmental > Aquatic > Freshwater > Wetlands | place: USA: Ohio, Lake Erie, Old... | reverse complement strand
TGGAGCGCGCGGAGCTCCTCGTAGGCGGTGCGGTTGGCAGGCTCGAGCTCGAGCACCTTCTCGAGGGCGGCGGCGGCGGCGTCCGGGCGCTTCTGCGCCTTCCAGAGGTCCGCCACCGCGAGCCACGCCGGGACCGCCTCCGCCGGACCTCCCGCCGCGGCGAGGAGCGCGGCCCTCGCCTCGGCGGCGCGCACGCCGTCCTGCGCCGCCCCGGCCTGCCGGAAGACCTCCTCGATGCGCACCAGGTCCGCGGCCTCGTGCGGCTCGATGTCGAACGCGAGCTTCGCCTGCTCGATGGCCTCGCGCTTGTTGCCGGCGCGGAGCAGCACCTCGGCGAGCTCGAGCCGGACCTTCTTCACGCCCGCCGCGTCCTCCTGGAGCGGGACGAGGCGGCGGTACACGCCGGCGAGGGGCTCGGCCTCGCCCTGGGCGGCGTAGATGTCGCGCAGCGCCTCGAGGGCGCGCCGGTTCCTGGGGTCCGTGTCGAGGACCGCCTTGTACGAGGCGACCGCCTGGGAGAGGTCGCCCAGGCGCGCGCCGAGGATGGTCCCGAGCTTGTCGTTGAGCCGCGCGATCTCGCGGCGGTCCACGGTCGACTGCACGCGGAGGCGCAGGTGCTGGGAGAGGTCCTGCCAGCGCTCGAGCCGCTCGTAGAGGTCCTCCAGGGCCGCGAGCGCCTCCTCGTGGCGCGGGCGAACCTGGAGCAGCTCCTTCCACAGCGCCACCGCCTCCTCGAGCCGGCCGAGCTCCGCGCCGACCGCGGCCATCTTCGCGAGCACCCGCTCCTTGCCGGCGGGATCCGCCGTCACCGCGCGCTGCGCGCCGAGGTTCCGGTAGAGGTCCTCCTTGCGCCCGGCGCCCTCGTAGAGCGCCTCCAGCGCGCGGAGCGACGGGACGTGGCGCGGGTCCGCGGCGAGCGCCTGCTCGTAGGCGTCGGCGGCGCGGTCCGGCGCGCCGAGCCGCTCCTCGCAGAGCTGCCCGAGCCGGAAGAGGAGCTGGACCTTCTCGGCGCCCTGCAGCGCGCCGGCGCGCTGCGAGAGCACGTCGGCGAGCTCCGGGAAGGCCTCCAGCCGGCCGTAGAGCCGCTCCAGGGCGGGGAGCGCGATGGGCGCCGCGGCGGGCTCGAGCGCCACCGCCCTCCGCAGGAAGGTCGCGGCGCGGGCGGGCTCGCCGAGCTTGTGCTCGTAGAGCGCCCCGAGGCGGAGCGCGACCTCGGCCATGTCCGCGGGAGGGAGCCGCTCGATCTCGTCTTCGTAGATCGCCGCGAGCTCCTCCTCGTGGCCGCTCGTCTCGGCGAGCGCCTCCATGCGGGCGCGGAGCTCGGCGTCGGCGGGCTCCTCGCGGAAGCCCTTGCAGAGCGCGAGGAACGCGAGCTCCGGATCGCCGAGCTTCTCGCGGAGCCCGGCGAGCTCGACCCAGAGCGCCTTGCGCTCGGTCGGATCGGGGCGCTCCCCGGCGCGGACCTCGAGCACGGCCGCCTGGCGGGCGGCGTCGCCCTGCGCGGCGTAGGCGGTCTCGAGCGCCTGGGCGGCGCGCGCGTTCGTCGGGTCCTTCTGGAGGAGCGCCTCGAGCCGGGCGATCGCCTCCGGGTGGTCCGGGCGCGCGGTGAGCACCGACTCGTAGAGCGCGAGCGACCCGTCCCGATCGAGGAGCCGGGTCTCCTTCAGCTCGGCGAGCCGGTAGCGGTACACGGCGAGCGAGTCCTCGTCGTTCTCGGCGGCGGCGGCCTCGACCTCCCGGGCGAGCACCTCGCCGAGGTCGACCCAGCGCTCGGTGCGCACGCAGAGCCGGTCGAGCCTCGCGAGCGCGTCGCGGTCGCGCGGGGCGATCTCGAGGAGCTTCTTCAGCGTCTGGATCGCACCGGGGGCGTCGCCGAGCCGCTCGTCCTGCGCGGCGCCGAGCTCCGCGAGGAGCCGCGCGCGCGCCTCCGGCGCCTCCTCCACGGCCAGCGCCCGGCGGATGGCCTGGGCGAGCCCGCCGGCGTCGGCGCCGCCGCGGAGCGCGTCCACCAGGCCGGACATGGCCTCGCGGTCGTCGGGGACGAGGTCGAGGAGCCGCTGCCAGGCCTCGGCGGCGCGCGCCGGGTCGTCCTTCGCGAGCCGCGCGATGCGGCGCTGGTACTCGCCCCGCGCGGCCGGATCGCTCGCGCGGTCGCCGTGCTCGGCGAGGAGCGCGGCGAGCTCGTCGGGGAGCCCCGCCGCCGTCGCGAAGCGCTCGGCGAGGGCGAGCGCGTCGGTCGCGTCGGGATCCGCGGCCAGCGCCCGCGACGCCGCGAGGAACGCCATCTCGGCGTTCCGCAGCGGTCCGCCGTAGGTCTCCGCGACGCGCCGGAGCAGGGTGGCCCGGGCCGACGGATCGGTCTCGTTCGCGGCGCGCGCCTCGAGCGCCTCGATGACCTTCTGGTGCTCGCCCTCGGCCGAGTAGATCGGCTCGAGCAGCATGGCCGCCTCGACGGCGGCCGGGCCGCTCGTGCGCGCGAGCTCCTCGAGGGCCACCAGCGCCGCGGGGTGGCGCGGGATGCGCTCCAGCACCTCGCGGTAGCAGACCAGCGCCCCGTCCTGGTCGGCGAGCCGCTGGTGGCGGATCCGCCCGAGCCGGTAGCGCAGCTCGGCCGCCTCCGCCTGGAGGTTGGGCTGTCGATCCGCGATGGCCACCTCCCGGGAGAGGACCTCGACGAGGTCCTCCCAGCGCTCGGCGGACCCGAGCAGGGTCCCGAGCAGCCGCAGCGCGTTCGGGTCCTCCGGGTCCACGGCGAGGATCTTGTGGTAAGCCGTCATGGCGCCTTCCCGGTCCGAGAGCTGATCGGCCATGATCTTCGCCACCTCGAGCAGGAGTTCCTTGCGCGCGGCAGGCGCGGGTGCGAGGTCCGCCAGCCGCTCCAGGGTCCGTGCCAGCTCGCGGTGCGAGCCGAGCCTACGGTAGACGCGCGCGAGCGCGCCGAGCGTCTCCGCCGAGGGGGCCTCCCGGGCGACCTCCTCGAACCAGCGCGCCGCCACGTCGAGCCGCCCGAGCCGCTCGGCCGAGATCGTCGCCAGCCGCCGCTTCACGTCGAGCGCCGCCTCGCGCGGGAGCCGGGCGCGGAGGGCGTCCTCGAGCGCGCGCGCGAGCTCCGGCCAGGCCCCGGTCGCCGCGGCGAGCCGCTCCGCCTCGGCGCGCGCCCCCGGCGCGTCCTCGCCCCGGCGGACCGCCTCGGCGAGCTCGCGGAGCTTGGCCTGGAGCGCGCCGCCCTTGTCGCCGAGCCGCTCGTGCAGGGCCGCGATCTCGGCGAGGAGCAGCGGCCGCTCGGCCTGGCCGGCCCCCGCCAGCCGCCGCTCGAGCAGGTCCGCGAGCTTCCGCGCGTCCCCCGCAGCCCGGAGCACGTCCTCGAGGACCCGCCCCGCCGGCTCGGCCGTGTCCGGCCGCTGGAGGAGCCGCTCCAGCCCGGCGACCGCCCCGGGCTCGCGCGCGCTCTCCGCCAGCACCTCGGCATAGGCCTCGATGGCGGCCGCGCCGTCCGGGCCGCCCTCGAGGAGCGCGGCCCTGCGCAGCAGGAGGGGAATCCGGCGCGCCGTGTCGCCGGACGCGACCGAGGCGAGCGCGGCGAGGACCTCCGCGAGCTCCGGGCCGCCCTGCGAGCGCGACAGGATCCGCTCCAGGCCCTCGAGCGCGTCGATCGAGGTCGGCTCCTCGGCCCGCGCCGCGCGGTAGGCGTCGAGCGCGGAGGTGGCGTCCCCGAAGTCCTCGGCGAGCCGGCCGGCCTGGAGCAGGTGTCCCAGCCGCTCCGGCCCCGACGCGAGGGCGGCGCGGCGGCGGGCCACCTCGAGCAGCTGCGAGGCGGAGCGCGACGCGGCGTAGAGCTTCTCGAGGGCGTCGAGCGCCTCGAGGTCGTCCGGCGCCGCGGCGAGCACCTTCTTCCAGGCGGGCGCCGCCGCCGGGCCGCCGCGCTCGGCGCGCAGGCGCGCGGCCTTCCGGAGGAGCGCGTGCGCCACGTCCGGGGGCGCGCCCACCACGGCCTGGTCCACCACCTCGCACAGCTCGTCCTCGCTCTGCGTCTCCCGGGCGAGGCGGAAGAGGTCCTCCTCGACCGCGGCCTGGACCGGGCCGCCCTCGGAGAAGGCGCGGCAGGCGGCGACGAAGGCCATCTCCGGCTCCTGCAGGTCCTCCTCGAGGAGGGTCCGGATCTCGGCGAAGAGGCGCGCGCGCTCGCCGGGGTCCTGCACCGCGGCGAGGCGCGCCTCGCGGGCCGCCACGCGCCGGGTGTGCTCCCCGGCCGCGCGGAGCGCGGCGTCGGCCGCCTCGAGCGCCTCGCGCCCGACTGCGCCCGGCACCGCCCCCAGGGCCGCGAGCGCCTCGCGGGACCCCTCTCGCTTCGGGTCCCGCCGCAGGATCTCGCCGTGCAGCGCGAGGGCGCCGGCGGCGTCACCGAGCCGCTCGCGGCGCAGCTCGGCGAGCTGGTGGGCCGTGTCGAGGTCGAAGGCGCGGGCGAGCCGGGCCTCGAGGGTCTTCGCGAGGTCGGCGGGCCGGTCGAGCCGCTGGTAGAGGCGCTCGAGCGTCGCCCTGGCCTCGGCGTCGTCGGGCGCGAGCTGGGCCACCTCCGCCCAGGCGGCGGCCGCGCGCGCCGGATCGGCGAGCCGGCCCTCGGCGACCACGGCCTCCTCGCGGCGGGCGTCCATGCGCGACGCGGCGTCGGGGGCGCGGCGCGCGATCTCGGCGCAGACGTCGGCCAGCTCGCCGAAGCGCTCGCGCTCGCGGTGGAGGCGACGGAGCGCCGAGAGGGCCTCCCGGTCCCCCGGCGCCTGCTCGCGCACCCGCGCCCAGGCCTCGGCGGCGCGGTCGCGGTCGAGCCGCTTCTCCGCGAACTCGGCGCGCTCGCGCAGGATGACCAGCCGGTGCTCCGGCGCCGCCCGCTCGACGAGCTCCCCGTATACGCGGGCGCAGGCCTCGAGCTCCTGGCTCTCCTGGGCGAGGCGGCGGAGCTCCGCCCGGACCTCGGCGTCGCCGGGGGCCGCGCGCGCGGCCTCGGCGATCGCCGAGTAGGCGAGCGAGACCTGCCGCAGCTCCTGCTCGTAGATCCTCGCGACGGCGCGCTTCGCCTGGGCGCGCCCGGGCCCGTCCTGCCGAACGTGGGCCTCGGCCTCGAGCGCGCGGACGCGGCGGCGCGGATCCGGGTGCGCGGCGAGGGCCCGGGCGGCCGCCAGCACCGCGCCGGGATCCTTCCCCTCGAGCTGCGCGTCGATGGCGGCGAGCGCGGCCGGGTCGGACGGGTTCGCGGCGAGCGCGGCGGCGATGCGCTCGACGGCCCCGCGCGAATCCCCCAGCCCGGACTGGATGCGCGCCGCCTCGAGCGCGGCGCGGGACTGCTCGGCGGGGTCGCTCGCCACCTCGGCGAGCCCCCCGAGCGCCCGGGCGCGGCCCTTCGGATCGCCCGCCGCGCCGAGCGCGTCGGCGAGGCGCGCGAGGAGGCGGGCGCGCTGCTCGGGCGCCGCGGACGAGAGCGCCTCCTCCAGCGCCTCGGCCGCGCCGAGCGGGTTCGCGAGCCGGTCCTTCAGCACCTCCGCGCGCTGCGCCAGGAGCGCCACGCGCTCGGCGCCCTGGGCCTTCCCGGCGCGCTCCGCCAGGAGCTCGGAGGCCTCCGGCCAGCGCTCCGCGGCGAGCGCGGTCCGGGTGAGGGCCGCGAGCACGGCCGGGTCCCCGGGGCGGAGCACGAGCGCGCGGCGGAGCTGGAGCGACGCCTCGTCGAACGCGCCCAGGTCCTCCTCGGCGACCGCGGCGGCCCGCAGCCGGAGCGCGGCCTCGTCCTCCGGCCTCCCCTCGAGCTTGCGCGCCGCCTCGGCGAGGAGCGAGAGCAGCTCGCCGTGCGCGCCCACCTCGCGCGCGAGCGTCTCGCAGCGGTGGCGCGCGTCGGCGTGATCGGGGCAGGCGCGCAGCGCGGCCGCGGCCGCGGAGAGCGCGCCGCGCACGTCGCCGAGCTTGTCGGCCCTGAGCGTGGAGGCGTCGAGGAGGTGGCGGGCGCGCTCGCGCGGATCCGACCCGGGCGGGAGCCGCTTCGCGAGCGCCTCCAGCATCGCCGCCTGCTTCGCGGCCTCTCCCGCCGCCGCGTAGACGGGGACGAGCGCCTTCGCGATCCCGAGCGGCTCGACGCCCTTGTCGAAGAGCCGCTCGAGCAGGTGGACCGCGTCGCTCCGCGGCGAGGCCCCGCCGCCGCCCGCCTGGAGCACCGCGAGCGAGGCCGCCGCCGCCTCGGCGTACCGGCCGAGGCCGTCGGCGAGGGTCTCGGCCCGGGCCACCTCGATGGCGGCGCGCTCGGCGGCGCCCTTGGCGCGCGCCGCGAGCGCGGCGAGGACCTGCGTGCGCTCCTCCGCGGCGCGGGGGCCCGGGGTCGCCTCGAGCGCGGCGTGCAGCCCCCACAGGGCCTCCTCGTCGTCCGGCGCCGCCTCGAGGGCGTCGCGCCAGACCCGGGCGGCGTCCTCGAAACGGGCGGAGTCGTGCCAGATGCGCGCGAGCTTCTCGCACAGCGCGCGCCGCTCCTCGCCCTTCGCGCGGGCGCGCCGCTGGTCGAGCTCCCGGGCCAGGTCCCCCTGCTGCCCCGCGCGGGCCAGGCAGGACTCGAGCGCGGCGGTGGCGCCCCTGTCCTCGGGGTCGAGCTCGAGGAGCGCGCGCCAGGCGCGGACCGCCTCGTCCGGCTTCCCGAGGTCGCGGTCGAGGATCTCCGCCACGCGGCGGAGCAGGGTCTTCCTCGCCTTGAGGTCGCCGGCCTCGCCGCGCGCCGCGGAGCGGTACGCGCGGGTGAGCTCGAGGAACGCGTCGGCGCGCGCCGCGGCGCCCTCCATGGCCTTGCGCGTCTGCGCGCGCCCGGGATCGAGGGCGAGCGCGAGGGAGAGCGTGCGGAGCGCGTCGCGCGGCTTGCCGAGCCGCTCCTGCTGGACCTCGGCGAGCCGCTCCAGGAGCTTCACCCGCTCCTGGGGATCGCGCGCGAACGACAGGGCGAGCTCGAGCAGCTCCGCGACCTTCCCCCACTCGCCGGCCTCGGCGAGGAGCGGCGCGAGCGCGGCCGAGGCCTCCGCGTTCCCGGGGTCGGAGCGCAGCGCCGCCTCGAGGTGGCGCCGCGCGCGCACCGGGTCGCCGAGGCGGTCCTTCGCGAGCGCGGCCGCCCTCGTCTGGAGCGGCGCGTGGGCGGGCTTCTCCGGCGCGGCGGCGAGGTGGCGCTCCAGGACCGTGAGCGCCCGGTCGAAGCGGCCGGCGTCGACGTGGTGCTCGAACGCCTGGAGGGCCGCGCTCTCGCAGGCCGGATCGAGCTCGAGGGCGCGCTCGAGCGCGGCGAGCGCGCCCGCCTCGTCGCCGAAGCGGACGAGGTCGAGGCGCGCGATCTCGAGGTGCAGCACCACCTGCGCTGCGCGATCGCGGGTCGAGGCCACCAGGCGCGCGAGCGAGTCCGCGTGGCCGCGGTGGTCCCCCTTCTCGGCCCAGACCCGGGCGAGGAGATCGAGCGCGAAGGTGTTGCCCGGGGCGAGCGCCCAGGCGCGCTCCACGCGCTCCAGGGCCCGGGTCCACCCCTCGGGATCGTAGGCGGCGTGGATCTGCGCCACGCGCAGGTGGAGCGCCGCCGCCTCGCGCCGGTCCGGGGCCCGCTGCGCGGCCGCCTCCAGCGCGCCGGCCTCGTCGCGCCAGGTGCGCGGGAAAGCCTTGAGCCGGTCGCGCGCCTGCGCGGCGCCCGGCGCGGCCGGGTCGAGCGCGGCCGCCTCGATGAGGGCGTCCATGGCGAGGTCGTGCTCGAGCGGCTCGTCGACGAGGGCCGCCCCGAGCCGGGCATACGCCTGCGCAAGCGCCTTGCGGTCGCCGCCGGCCTCGCGGGCGGCGTCGAGCATCCGCTTCGCCTGCCCGAAGCGGCGGAGCGCGGTGAAGCAGGCGAGCCCGCGGGTGCGGGCCTCCTCGAGCGTGGGGTCGAGGCGCGCCGCGCGTGCGTAGAGCAGCGCGCCCCGGTCTCGCCGGCCCAGCTTCTCCTCGTGGACCCGGCCGAGCCGGACCGTGAGCTTCGCGGCCTCGCGCGGGTCGCGCGCCACCTGCGCCTCCCGATCGAGGGCGACGGCGAGGGCGGGCCAGTCCTCGCGCTCCTCCAGGATCGACACGACCGCGCGGAGCGCGGGCCCGTTCGTGGGATCGGCCTGGAGGAGCTGCCGGTACAGCTCCTCCGCCCGCGCCACGTTGCGGAGCTTCGTCTGCGCGAGGTCAGCGGCCTTCGCGAGGAGCGGGGCGCCGGGCTGGGTCACGCGCGCCCACCCCTCGTAGAGCGCGATGAGCTCCTCCCAGCGCGAGGCGCTCTCGTAGAGCGACTCGAGCTCCTGGAACGCCCTCAGATCCCCGGGCGCGGCCTCGAGGGTCTCCAGGTTCGACCGGATCTGCTCGTCCAGGATGGCAGCGTTCAAGATCGGGTCACTCTGGAGGGACGGCCTTGGGAAAAAGCGTCGATTCCTCGGGAGTATAGGTCCGGTTCCTGCGGGGGGTCAACGCTGCCCGGGACGGAAACCCGAGCCCTTACGCCAGGTTGCCGATATCGAGGTGCGGCGTTCGGACGCGCCCGTCAGGCCACGCTGCGGGCCTGTGTCACGACCCAGGCCTCCAGGGCGGCGGCGTCCATGGGCCGCGAGATGAGGAACCCCTGCCCGTACCGGCAGCGAAGCTCCCCGAGCTTCGCGAGCTGGGCCTCGCCCTCGATGCCCTCCGCGATCACGTCGAAGTCGAGGCTCTCGGCGATGGAGACGATGGCTTTGATCACCTCCTCGCTCTCGGCCTGGGCGGGGAGGCCGGCGACGAAGGACCGGTCGATCTTCACCGCGTTGATGGGGAAGCGGTGCAGGTACGAGAGCGAGGAGTAGCCGGTGCCGAAGTCGTCGACGTGGATCTGGACGCCCATGTCGCGCAGGCGCCCGAGCTTCGCGGCGCTGCTCTCCACGTCGTCCATGATCACGCTCTCGGTCACCTCGATGGCGAGCTGGCGCGGGTCCACGGCGGACTCGCGCACGATGCGGCGGACCGTCTCGACGCAGTCCGGGCGGCGGAACTGGCGGCCGGAGACGTTCACGCTCATGGTCACCGCGGCCAGGGCGGGGGCCCGGTCCTGCCAGGCGCGGAGCTGCGCGCAGGCGGCGCGGATGGCCCACTCCCCGAGCGGCACGATGGTGCCGCTCTCCTCCGCGAGCGGCACGAACTCGGAGGCGGAGAGGAGGCCGCGGGCGGCGTGGCGCCAGCGGACCAGCGCCTCGAGGCCGATGAGCTTCCCGGTCCGGAGCGCCACGATGGGCTGGTACTGGAGGGCGAACTCCTCGCCGTGCTCGACCGCGCGCCGGAGGTCGGCCTCGAGCTGCATGCGGTCGACGACGCTCCCGTGCATGGCCGCGTCGAAGATCACCGAGCAGGCCTTCCCCTTGAGCTTCGCCTGGTACATGGCGATGTCCGCGTCGCGCAGGACCTGGTCGGGCTTGGCGTAGCGATCCGACTGGACCGCGATCCCGATCGACGCCGTCACGAACATCTCGTGCCCCTCCACGAACACGCTCCCCGCGAGCGACTTCTGGATGCGGTCCGCCACCTGGTGGGCGTCGCCCGGGTCCGACATGCCCTGGAGCAGGACGCCGAACTCGTCGCCCCCGAGGCGGGCCACCGTGTCGCCGGGCCGGAGCGAGGACGCGATCCGCTCGCCCACCGCGACGAGCAGGTGGTCCCCGACGAGGTGGCCCAGGCTGTCGTTGATCACCTTGAAGCGATCGAGGTCGAGGAAGAGCACCGCGTACTTTTCGTCCGGGTGGCGCTCGATCGAGCCGATCACGTGCTCGAGCCGATCCACGAACAGGGCGCGGTTCGGCAGGCCGGTGAGCGTGTCGTGGAAGGCGTCGTAGAGCAGCCGCGCCTCGGCGCTCTTGCGCTCCTCGATCTCGGCCTGGAGGGCCTGGTAGCTCTCGCGGAGCGCGGCGCTCATCGAGTCGAAGTGCCGGGCGAGCTCCCCGAACTCGGTGTCGTCCCTCATCGACGTGGCGAAGCCGAGGTCCCCGCCCGCGATGGCCCGGGTGGCGGCGACGAGCCGGTCGATGGGGCGCGTGATGGAGCGGGCGAGCCGCAGCCCGACCACCGCCGCGACGACGAGGGTGAGGAGGATGCTCGCCGTGAGGATCCACCGCGCGTCGTCGAAGCGCTTCACGGACTGCTCGGTGCGGGCCTCCACGGCCTGCGAGGCCTCGAGCGCCATGTGCTCCGTGGTCTCGAGCAGGACGCTCGCGACCCTCGCCGCGTCGAGCTTGAGCGTCGTGATGCGCTCGCGGTTCGCCGAGGCGGTGATGTAGTAGCTCAGCGCGGTCTGGTACTCGCCGATGAGCCCGCGCACCCGGTCGATGCGCGCGTTGACCTCGGGCGTGTGGTGGCAGCCGGTGCACCGCTCCGCCGTGCCCTCGAGCTTGGCGAGGTTCTCGGTGATGACGTCCACCTCGTCGCCGAGCACCGTGTTCACGGTGTAGAGGTCCGACTGGGCCGCCTGGATGGCGATGATGAGGTGCTGCCGCATCTCCTCGATGCGGTGCAGCTCCGTGAGGTTCCGGAGCGTGTCGGTGGTGGTCTTGATGTAGGCGAGCGCCATCACCGCCCCCGCCGCGGAGCAGGCGAAGATCACGAGGAGCGCGACCGCGATCTTCCTCCTCATGGCGTGGGGGCCCCCCTCCTCCTCACTGGTTCCGGTAGTCGTACTTCTTGAGGTCGATGCCGGCCTTCCGCGCGAGGTCGAGGACCGGCTGGTAGTCGGCGGCCGTGGTCTCGATGAAGCGCAGCGCCCCGATCTGCGCGAGGACCCGCGCGCCCTCGGGATCGCGCTCGAGCTCGAGGAGCGCGCGCCGGAACGCCTCCTTCAGGTCGGGCTCCAGGTCCTTGCGCACGCAGAGCCCGTTCGAGGGGACCGACGGCGACTCCGCGACGATGAGGAGCTCGCCGTCGACCCGGGCGTTGTCCTTGCGGACCCGGTCGTAGACGCTGTGCTTCGCCGCCCCGACGTCGGCCTTCCGGTCGAGCACCGCGTCGATGGCCGCGTCGTGGCTGCCCGTGAAGTAGGCCTCGGAGAAGAAGCCGGAGAAGCTCCCGTTGCTCGAGCGGATGCCGTTCTCCCTGAGCCAGGCGAGCGGGAAGACGTACCCGGCCGTGGTGGCCCGATCCACGAACGCCATGCGCTTCCCGCGCATGTCCGCGACCGTCCGGATGGCCGAGTCCTTCCGCACGAAGAGGTGCCCGTGGTAGGTGGACGAGCCGTCCAGGTTCACGGGTCGTGCGAGCGGGACCACCCCCAGCCGCTCGATGGCGAGCGCGCCGGTGAACGACCCGAAGAACGCGCCGTCCATCCGCTCCGCCTCGAACCGCTCGAGGATGTTCCCGTAGCGGGACAGGACGGTGAACTGGACGGCGACGCCGATCTTCCTGCCGAGGTACTCCCCGAGCAGCTTGAAGCGCGCCTTCTGCTTGAAGATGTTCATCTCGGGGATGAGCCCGATGAGCACCTTGTCGCGCGACGGTCTCTCCCGCTCACCCGCCGAGGCGGGGAGCGCGAAGGGGAGGCTCAGGAGGAGCGCAGCGACCCAGCGTGCGCGCAAGCGCATCGGCACCCCGCTTCGAGACGCCCGGCAGCATAGCACCCATGCGAGGCTGCGGTGGACCGCGCGTGTAACCCTGTCTGACCCTGACGGGGTATGACGAAGACGGGGGAACCAATACCTACGACGCGCTGCGCTAGAACGTGTAGCGAAGGGTCGGATAGACCGCGAACCCCGAGGCCTTGGCCTTCGTCGCGTAGACGTAGTCCGCGCCGAGGGCGATGGAGAAGTGCCTGAGCCGCGTGTAGTACTCGACGCCGGGTCCACCGGCGGCGATGACGTCGTTCGTCCCGAAGAGCCCCTCGGGATAGGTCTTCGCGTAGCCGCCGCGCCCGTGGACGTAGACGTAGAAGCGCTCCCAGTCGTTCCGGTCCTTCCGTCCGAGGAGCGCCACCTTCACGTCGAGCCCGGCCGCGTAGACGCTGAACGCGCCGTAGTCCTTGCTCGCGCGCGCGTTCCCGCCCTGGAGATAGGCCGCGACGGACAGGTACCGGCCGAGGTCCACGCCGGCGAGCGCACCGACGAGCAGGCCGCCGGCGCTGCCCCCTCCGCTGCCCGCGAGGGGGAACTTCTCGGGGTTCGCGGTGGGCGTCTCGAGGAGGCCGAGGTAGCCCGCCTCGAAGCCCACGAAGAACCCGCGCTCCACGTCCCTGAACTTCGCGGCGCGCGGATCCTCCTCGAGCTTCGGCGCGGCGTCCTGGCCGAGCACGAGCGCGGGGAGGAGGAGCGCGAGGGCGGCGATCGTGTGCTTCACCTGTCGTCTCCTGCTACCCGCCGGAACCGGCCCCCGACGAGCGGAGGATCCACGGGTAGGTGATGACGGCCATGCCGCCGCCCTTGGGCTTCGGGAACGCCCAGCTCGTGATGCGGCCCATCATGCACTCGTGCACCTTCGCGTCGTCGAGCGTGGTCGCCCCGCGATCCACCTGGGCGTTCGAGGCGGAGCCGTCCGCGTTGATGACCCACTTGATCGAGACCTTGCCCTGCAGCCGCGGGTTGACGGCGAGCTGCTGCTCGTAGCAGTAGCGGATCTGCGCCGCGTGATCCTGGATGACCTTGCGGATGAGCTCCTTGTCGATGGAGCCCATCACCACGGCGGAGCCCGTGGAGATGTTCACGTCGCGGTCGCCCTTCTTGCCCAGGCCGCCGACGCCGGTGCCGTAGCTGCCGAGGCCGCCGCCGCGTCCCTTGGTGCCGACCGCGCCGATGCCGATGGTCTCGCCCTGGCCGCCGCCGCCGGAGCCCGAGCCGCGGATCCCCAGGCCGCCGAGGCCCTGGCTGTCGCCCACCACCGGGCCGAACATGTTGCCGACGGCGCCGCGGAGGTCGCCGCCGAGGCCGCCCGAGCCGAACACCGTGGAGAGGCCGCCGCCGCCGCGGCCGAGCGCGCCGAGCAGGCCCGAGCGCTTCACGACCTCCTTCGCGTTCGGGTCGATGGCCTTGGGCGCGGAGCGGGCGTTCGTCTTCGGGGCGTCCTTCTTCCCCATCTTCCCCTCCTCGCCCTTGTGCTTCTCCGCCATCTCGCCGGGCTCGGCCTTCTCCTCCGCCTTCTGGCCCCCGGGCTGCTTCTTCTGCGGCTCGGGGGGCTTGCTCACGCACTTCGCCATGCGCTAGGGGTTCTTGAAGAGATCGTCCGCGACGATGTCCGTGTCGTACGGGAAGTTGTTCGCCGCCACGATGAAGCCGGCCTGCAGGAAGAGCAGGACGAGGAAGAGGTTCAGGAACTGGTAGTTGATCCGCTCCCAGAAGGGCGCGCCCTTCACGGGCGCCGGCCGCTTCGGCCGCGCCTCGATGGCGAGCCGCGCTCCGACCTCGGCCCGCACGGCGCCGGCCTTCGGCACCGGGACCCAGTACGCGCTCTGGATGGTGTCGTCCGAGATCGCCTTCCTGCCCTTCACCAGCTCGCCGAAGGGGACGCGGGTCCCCTTCTCCTCGACCACGCCCGTCATGCCCCGCGTGAAGGTGAACCGGTAGTCCCCGTCCAGGAACCTCAGCACCGGCAGCTCCGGAACGGGCAGCCCCTCCAGCTTCAGGGCGCACTTCTCCGTCTCGCCCACGAGGACCGGCTGCTTCGGGCGCACGTAGGTCGCGGCCTCGAGGAGCGAGTCCCCCCAGAGGATGCGGAGCTCGACGCCGAGGTCGCTCTCGGAGGAGAGGTCCTCGCTGACGCGGTCCGCCGGACGCAGCTTCGGGCGGACGGCGGGAGCGGCCGGAGCCCTCTTGAACCCCTTCGCCGACGCCGGCGCGGCGGCCGGGACCGCGGCTGCGGCGGGCGCCGGGGCGTAGGGTGCGGCGGCCGGGACGACGGCCGGGGCCCCGGCCTGGAAGCCCACGCGCGCCGGCCCGTTCGTGGCCCTCGGCTTCGCCGCCTGCGCGGGCGCCGGGGCCGGCGCTGGAGCCGACACGGCGCGGCTCATCGCCGGCGCCTTCTCGACCTCGCGCATCGGAGCCGCGGGTGCGGGCGCCGCGGGTGCGGGGGCAGCGGCGGCTGCGGGGGCCGCGGGAGGCGCGGCTGCGGCGGCGCCCTCCGGCACCTCGAGCACGATCCGGAGCCCCCCGAGGGTGATCTGATCGCCGAGCCGGAGCGCGCCGCGCGAGACCTTCTTCCCGTTGACGAACGTCCCCTCGGCGCTCCCCATGTCGATGATCGAGATGTTCCCCTCCGGGGAGACCTCGATCACCGAGTGGATGCGGGAGATCTTGTCGTCCTCGAGGCAGAGGTGCGCCGAGGCGAGCCGCCCGATCTTGATGATCTCGCGGTTGAACTGCTCGGTGCGGACGAGCTCGTCGCCGCGGAAGACCTTGAGGGTGATGGGGGTGGCCATGGGGTCGCCGCCGCCCTCCTAGAGATCGCCCGACGCCTGCATGAGCTTCTCGCGCCAGTCCTCGCGGATGCGGATGAGGTTCGAGTGGTCGACCTTCTGCCGCGCCTCGACGTACTCGCCGTCGGGCCGCTTCAGGTCACCCTCGATGGTGTCGTCCTCGAAGTTGATCACGGTCTTCTTCTCGTACTCGACCTTCGGCTGCGGCTGCGCCTTCGCCTCCTGGGCGAACGCCCCGAGCGGCCCGAGCACCAGCATCGTGAGGAGAACTCTCGCTTTCATCGGATACCTCTCCGGGAATCCTATCACCCCGCTCGACGACCCACGAAACCGGGACACTAGCGGGGGGGCGGCGCCTTCTGCGGCGCGCTCCCCTGCCCGGGGGCGACGGGCCCCTCCTTCGCGGCCTTCTGCCGCTGCGCCTCGGCCTGCATCTGTTTGGCCGCCTCGGCGGCCTTCCGGTTCTCCTCCAGCATCTGCTCGCAGTCGCGGACCACCTTCGTCACCGACGCGGCGTCGGGGACGACCGGCACCGCCTGCTGGTACGCCCGGAGCTCCACGAGCGCCGGCTCGCACTCGCCCTTCACGCGCGCGAGGAGGACGCCGCGCGCGAGCCGCACCTCCGGCAGCCCGCCGCCCGCGGCCCTCTCCGCGCGCTGGTACGCGGCGAGCGCCTCGTCGGCCTTCCCGAGGTGGCGGAGCGCGAGGCCGTGGACGAGGTGGTGCGCGGCGTTCCCGGGCTCCACCTCGAGGATGGCCGCGGCGTGCTCGGCCACGCCCCCCCAGGTCTTCTTGCGCAGCGCGGCCTCGAGGAGCGCGTGGCGGGCGGGCAGGTAGTCCTCGCGGAGCGCGAGGGCCTTGCGGAGCTGCACCGCGGCGGCGGCGTCGTCGCCCTGCTTCGCGAGGACCTGTCCGACGAGCAGGGGCAGCTCGGGGTCCGAGGGATCGAGCTTCTGCGCGCGCAGCGCCACCAGCTTCGCGAGGTCGAGGTCCCCCCGGGCGAGCGCCACCTGGACGAGCACCTTCTGGGCGCCCACCGAGCGCGGGTCGCGCACCAGCGCCTCGCGAGCGAGCCGCCAGGCCTCGTCGAGCTGACCGGACGCCCGGTAGAGCGCCGCGAGCCGCTCGCGCGACACCGCGTCGTCGGGGAAGTCGCGGACCGCGCCCTGGTAGGCCAGGGCCGCCGCTCGCACGTCGCCCTGCTTCTCGAGGAGGACGCCCAGGTTCACCGCGGCCTGGCGGAGCCCCGGCTTCAGCACCCGCGCGCGCTCGTACTCCGCGCGCGCCTCGCCGAGCCTCGCCTGCGCCTCGAGCGCGACGCCGAGGTTGTAGCGGGCCTCCGCGACGTCTTCGGCCTCGAGCACCGCCCGCCACTTCCGCTCGAGGTACGGCCAGTCGGTCGGGACCTTGAGCTTGCGCTGCTCCTGCTCGGCGTGGACGGCCTCGTCGAAGAGCCGCTGGGCGCGCGGCGAGACGGCCTCCGGCCCCTCCGCGGCGCCCTCGGCGCGGGCGGGCGCGCGGGGGCTCCCCGGCGCGGCCGCGCGGGCGGGCGCCCCCGGCCTCTGCGCCGGAACGGTCGCGGAGCCGGCGCAGCCCCCGAGCACGCCGGACGCGGCGAGCGCGGCCAGGGCGAGGCCGAGTGGGTTCGTGCGGGTCCTCATTCCAGGATGTCCTCGTCCTCTTCCTTGCCCTTCGCCTTCTTCTTCTTCAGGGGGACGGGCTCGTCGCGGATCACCCGCCGCTGCGGGTCGAGGGTCGCCGGCTCGGCCCTGCGATCGGCGGGGCCGGCGGCGGCGCTCGCCGCCGGGCGCACGCGCAGGGCGGGGAGCGGCGTGGCGTCGCCCCGGCGGCCGTTCCGGGGGGGCGGGGCCGGCGCGACCTCGGCGAGGAGGCCGTACCCGCGCGGCGACGCGGCCGGGGCGACCGGCGCGGGAGGGAGGGCCGGGACCACCTCGGGAGAGGGCCCGTACTCCTCGGGCTTCGCCTTCGCGAGGAGGGCGGTCGCCGCCTTCGCGCACTCGTTCACGACGCCGTAGTCGCTGGACGCGTTCACCGCGAGGGCGAGCCCCTCCACGGCCTTCGCGCGGAGCGGGTCTGCGAACTGGGCGAGCTGGGCCTTGTACTCCTGCACGAACTCGGCGTTGCCCCGGAGCTCCTTCGGGATGGGCGTCGCAAACAGCGTCTGCGCGAAGCGCTCGTAGGCGAAGCCGATCTTGTAGAGCGCGCAGATGGCGGGCTCGGCCTGCTTCAGCTTCACCACCTGCCCGTAGGCCTCCTCGAGCTTCTTCAGCTTCTTCCCCTTCACCTCGAGCTGGCCCTTCAGGTACTTCGGCTTCACGTCGAGCGAGATGCGGTCGTACTCGGCGAAGGCGGGATCGAGCTCCTCGTACATGCCCTGCGCCACCACGGCGAGGCCGCGCTCCTTCACGTCCCCCTTGCGCTTGCGCCAGTAGTCGAGCCCCTGGGCGTAGGCGGTCCGGGCGAGCCTGGGGTTCGTCCTCTCCAGGAGCTGGGCGATCCGGTGCTGGATCACCAGCCACTCCTCCGGGTCCCTCACGAAGCGCCGCTGGTACTCCTCGAGCTGCCGGAGCTCCTTCGCCGCCTGGCCCTGCTTCGCGTAGACGTCGGCGAGCGAGAGGAAGATGCGCGACGCGTCCGCGCCCGACGGCCAGGTCTCGAGGTACGCGAGGCTCGCCGCCTCCGCCCTCCCCCAGTCGCGCAGGCCGGCCCGGAACACGGCGGCGTTCACGATGGCGTCGTTGGCCTTCTTCTCCTCGTAGCCGCCTTGGTCCTTCGCCCTGCGGACCTTCCGCCACTCGGCGAAGTAGCGCTCGTACTCGTCGGCCGCCTTCGCGAACTCGGCCATCGCCTCGTGCGCCTCGGCGTTGTCGTAGTGCACCTTGGGAGCGAGCGGGTCCTGCGGGAACTTCTGGAGGAGCTCGGACCGCACCTCGACCGCCCGGTCGAGCCGGTGCGCCTTCACGTAGTCAACCGACGCGTTGAAGTACGCGGTCGGCGCGAGCCGGGACTGCGGCCAGTCCCGGACGAAGGCCAGGTACTCCTCCGCCGCGCCCTCGTGGTCCTTTGCGCGCTCCTTCTCCTCGATGACCTTGAACGCGCTCTGCTCGATGACCTTGGCGAGGTCGTCCTTCAGCGCGGGGTGCGCCTTGACGAGCTCCGCGTTCGCCCAGAAGCGCTTCGCCCAGCCGTTCACGTTCCGCCAGTCGCCGAGCAGGTTGTAGGCGTCGAGGACGAGGTTCGTGGAGTACCCGGCGAGCTCGTGGCCCGGGTGGTCGAGCGCGATGCGGGTGAAGAGGTCCGTCGCCTCCGCGAAGGCGTTGTGGCGGTAGTGGATGTTCGCGGCCTTGTAGGCGATCTCCACCCACTTGTCGCCCTTCGGCTGCCACTTGAGATACCGGTTGCAGGCGTCCACCAGCCGCTGCCGCACCGGCGCGAGCGGGACCCGCTTCTTCGGGTCGCCGGGGGCGCGCTGCTTGTCTTCCTGGTCGAGCTTCTTCGCCACGAGGTCCCAGGCGAAGACGGCGTTCTCCAGGGCGTCCTTGAAGAACTTGCCGGGCTTCCCGGAAGGCTTCGCCGAGACCGCCGCGATGTCGTGCGCCGCGACCCGCTCGTACTCCTCGCCGGCCCCCTGGAAGTCCGCGAGCGCGTAGCGCAGCTCCCCGTGGAAGAAGCGCATCTCGTAGGACGCCGTCTCGTTCGGGAAGATCACGAGGTAGTCGCGGTAGACGGCGGCGGCGAAGCCCGCCACGGGCTCGTCGCGGGTCTTCTTCCACTCGTTGTGATAGGTGACCGCGAGGATGCGGAGCGTCTGCTCCGCCTCGCGCCGCGCGTCGGCGAGGGCCTTCTTCCCCTTCTCGTCCTTCGCGCCGGGGGACGCCTCGATCTCGGCGAGCATCTTCACGAAGACGTGGGCCTGCTGGACCGCGCCCTCCTTCTTCCCGAGCCGCCCGGCGCAGGTCACGATGCGCGACTGGAAGAACGGCGCCTCGGGCGAGAGCGGCTTCTCCTGGATCAGGCGGTGGTGGATCACGATGGCGTCGCGATCCTTCCCCTCCTCGTAGAAGATGGTGCCGAGCGACTTCAGCATCTCCATCCAGCCGTCGCGGCCCACCCGCTTGAACTCCTCGGGCGCGGCCTCGGCCGAGCCCACGTGGCTGTAGGTGC
>Ga0153916_10001164_pt1 | contig 18609 bp, 14 predicted proteins | sample Opewatmetagenome_FD_109642 | JGI IMG/M metagenome (GOLD analysis project Ga0153916, IMG submission 109642) | Freshwater wetland microbial communities from Ohio, USA - Open water 3 Core 3 Depth 4 metaG | ecosystem: Environmental > Aquatic > Freshwater > Wetlands | place: USA: Ohio, Lake Erie... | reverse complement strand
GTTCGGCCAGCTGCTCCTTATAGGCGGACGGGAGCTCGTTGGTGAAATAGATGCGCCGGACCTGGGCCAAAGGCACTGCCTCTTTGGTATCGAACTGGAACCCCTGGTTATGACTGAAATCGAGGATTTTGCCGGAGGTCATCCGGTCATTCCTGAAGACGAGGTAGTGTTGGTCTTTTTCCATCTTTTCTCTCTCTGCGGGAAAATTCCAGTCCGTGTTGACGAAGTTGATCATCCAGATGCGGTGGAGGGCAATCTCCTGCCCGTCTCTGAGCGTGAAGACGAGCCTGGTCCGGGAGAGGTCCGCGAGTTCTCCGACGACCATCTTTCCTCCCTGCAGGAAAAAAGCCGCCTTGCCGGCCTCGAGTTTCTCTGCGGGAAGAGACGTCGCAGAAAGACTTAGACCGAAACCCATAATCAAGATCCATAGCCAAGTTTTTTTCATGGTCACCTCGGTCTCTATTTTAGAGAATTTTGGGCCGATTGACAATACTAGAGCTCAAATCTATAATCGAGTCGAATCGACATTACAAAGGTGAAACCATGACCCTGCTAGATAAAAGGAACCGTTCTCGGGGCATCCGGACGGGGTGACGCATCTCAGCCCGACAAGCATTATCCAGGGTGAAATCAGCGGCCGGGAAGACTTCGTGGTCCGGGGCCAGGTCCGTGGCAAGATCGCCCTTCCCGAGAATGAGCTTTTGGTCGACTCGGGCGGCCGAGTCGAGGCCGAAGCTCGGGTCAAGAACGTCCGTATCAGAGGGGAATTCGTCGGGAATATCTCGGCCTCAGGAAAGGTCATCATCGAAAGGACGGGCCGGATGCGGGGCGACCTCTCCGCTGCCGTCATCTCGATCGAAGACGGCGCCCAGTTCAAGGGAACCGTCAAGATCCTGACCAAGCCATAGTCTTTCCAAAGGTCTCTCTTCGCCCCCCTCTTTCTGACCGCCTGGCTAAAAAATTGATATAATAAGACCGATGAAAGAGTTCGAGCTCCATTCGGAATTCACACCCAAGGGGGACCAGATCAGGGCTATCGAAGCTCTTTCCGAAAGCTTGGCGGCAAGAAATCCCCATCAGGTATTGATGGGGGTCACCGGATCGGGGAAGACGTTCACCGTGGCCAATGTCATCGCCCGCATCCAGAGACCCGTGCTGGTCATCTCCCACAACAAAACGTTGGCCGCCCAGCTCTACCAGGAATTCCGGCGGTTCTTCCCGCGGAACGCGGTCGAGTATTTCGTCAGCTACTACGATTACTATCAGCCCGAAGCCTACATACCCGCGTCCAACACCTACATCGCTAAGGAAGCCACCATCAACGACGAGATCGACAGGATGCGTCTCTGCGCCACAAACTCGCTCTTCCAGAGGCACGACGTCATCATCGTTGCCTCGGTCTCCTGCATCTACGGGATCGGAGCGCCGGAGACCTACTATTCGATGAGCTTTCGCCTGGCCAAGGGACAGGCCGTGTCCCGGAAAAAGATTGTCGAGTCGCTCGTGGGGATGCAGTACGAACGACAGGAAGACGACTTTAAAAGGGGGACGTTCCGGCTGCGGGGAGATGTCATCGATGTCTTCCCCTCCTACGAGGACCTGGCTTATCGCATTGAACTTGCGGACAACAGGGTGTCCGGCATCTCCTCTATTGACTCGCTCCTGGGCCGGACCGTCGAGACATTCGACGAGGTTGTCATCCACCCCAGGACGTTCTTCTCCACCCCCCGGGATGTCCTCCTTGCGTCAGTGTCCGGCATCGAAAAGGAGCTGGCTGAACGGATCGATATCTTCCGCAAACAAGGCAAGGCAATCGAGGCCGAACGCATCGAGGAACGGACCCTCTATGACCTGGAGATGTTGCGCGAATTCGGCTACTGTCCCGGCATCGAGAACTACTCTCTATACCTGAGTCAGCGCCGGCCGGGAGAGCCTCCGTACACGCTCCTCGACTATTTTCCCCGGGATTTTCTGACCATCATCGACGAGTCGCATGTGACCGTTCCCCAGATCGGCGGCATGTATCATGGCGACCGCTCCCGCAAGCTGACGCTCGTCGAACACGGCTTCCGTCTGCCTTCGGCGCTCGACAACCGGCCCCTCAACTTCAAGGAATTTGGGTCCCGAACGGGCCAGCTGCTCTATGTCTCGGCAACCCCGGGCGACTACGAAATCCGTGAGTCAAAGCGCAAGGTCATCGAACAGATTATCCGGCCGACCGGCCTGACCGACCCTGAGGTCGAGGTCCGCCCGGTCAAGGGCCAGGTCGATGACTTGATGACCGAGATTACCAACCGGGCACAAAAAAACGAGCGCACCCTGGTGACGACGCTGACCAAGAGGATGGCCGAGGACTTGACAAGGCACTACCACGAGCTCGGCCTCCGGGTCCGCTATCTCCACTCGGACATCGAAACCCTAGAACGGGTCAATATCCTGCGCGATTTGAGGAAGGGGAAGTTTGATGCCTTGATCGGGATCAACCTGCTGCGCGAAGGGCTGGACCTTCCCGAAGTGTCGCTCGTCGCCGTCCTGGATGCCGACAAGGAGGGTTTTCTCCGCTCCTCGACCTCCCTCATCCAGACGTTCGGACGGGCGGCGAGAAATGTGGCCGGCAAAGCCATTCTCTATGCCGACGCGGTCACGGAATCCATGACCCGGGCCCTGGCGGAGACGAACAGGCGCCGGCAAATCCAAAAGACTTATAACCTCGAGAACAACATCACACCCCAATCCATCCGCAAGCGGATAGACGAGGTCATGACCAGCCTGTACGAAAGGGACTATCTGGACTACACCCGCATTTCCGAAGAGAAGGCCGTCTACCTATCCCCGGAAATCAGAAAGAAAAAAATGGAGGAGCTGGAGAAGCTGATGAAGGAGGCCGCTCGGAACCTCGAGTTCGAGAAGGCGGCGGGACTCCGGGATGAGCTCGTTAAGCTCAAGAAGCGGGAATTGGAGCTGGGGTTCTAAAAAGCCATGGACGAGAAGCTCAAGCAGCGGCTGGCCGATCTCCCCGACAAAGCGGGGATCTATTTTTTTAAGAATGCCGGGGGCGAGATCGTCTACATCGGCAAGGCCCGCTCCCTCAAGGACCGCGTCCGCACCTATTTTGTCGGACCGGCCGATCTCAAAACCGCCAACATAATGGCAGAGACGGCGGACATCGACTTCATCCTCACCGGGTCGGAAAAAGAAGCCGCCTTCCTGGAGAACAACTTCGTCCAGCGATACCAGCCCAAGTTCAACCTGAGGCTTAAAGATGACAAGAGCTTTCCCTATCTCAAACTGACGGTCGGCGAGAAATTCCCGGCCGTCACCCTGACAAGAAAGGTCGAGGACGACGGAGCCTGTTACTTCGGGCCGTTCAGCCCGGCCTCCCAAGCCCGCAAGACCATCCACCTTCTGAACAAGTATTTCGGCATAAGGGGGTGCGAGGAAGGCATTCCCGGAAAACGCCGGAGGGCTTGCCTCGAGTACGACCTCAAGCTCTGCTCGGCTCCCTGTGTCGGGTCCATTGGAGAGGCAGAGTACGGAGAAAACGTCGCCACCGCACGGCTCTTCCTGGAAGGAAGGACTGACCAGCTACTGAGAGCTCTCAAGAAAAAAATGGCCGCGGCATCGGCCGGGTTCTATTACGAGCAGGCTGCACGCTGGCGTGACCTCATCCGTACTATTGAGCAAATTAAGGAGAGGCCGCAGTTTATCTCTGTGAGCCTCGAAGATACCGATATCTTCGGACTGGCCAGGGATAAGGACACGCTCGCACTCTATGTTTTTTTCATGCGCCGGGGCAAGGTCCGGGAGGCCGAGGAGCTGGTGGTCCGGGAGGCCGGGGACGAGCCGGAAGGGGCTGCGCTCGCCCGCATCCTGGACAATTTCTATGGCCAGAGTCAAGACCTCCCCGACAAAGTCCTCCTGTCCCACCCGACCGCCTCGACCCCTGCCCTGGCCACCCTGATTTCGCAGAAAAAGGGCGCGACTGTCCGGGTTTCCGTCCCGCAAAGAGGGAAAAACAGAAAGCTTGTCGAGATGGCCATCCGGAATGCCGAGCGGCTGCTGAAGAAAATGAAGCCGGAGCCTCCTGCCTTGAGCGAGTTGGCCGTGATTCTCGGCCTGGACAGACCGCCCGGCCGCATTGAGGGTTTCGATGTTTCCAACACCGGAGGGGACGAATCGGTGGGTTCCGTCGTCGTCTTCGAAAGCGGAGAGCCCACCCGAAATGAGTACCGGAAATACAAAATCAAAAGCGTCGCGGGCCCCAATGATGTCGCCAGCCTCAAGGAAATCATCGGGCGGCGCTATGCCCGGGCTCTCAAGGAAGGCCAGAGACTTCCCGACCTCATACTCGTCGACGGCGGGAAGGGGCAGCTCCACGCCGCAGAGACGGAGCTGCGGAAGATGGGGCTGGCCCGGCTTCCGGTCGTCTCACTGGCCAAAAGGGAGGAGGTCGTGTTTACGCCGGCCGAAAAAGAGGGGCTGCGCCTCGACCGGACCGCGCCGGCCTTAAGGCTCCTCCAGCACATCCGCGACGAAGCCCACCGCTTCGCCCTTAGCTACCACCGGCAGCGACGGAAGAAGAAGAGTTTCACTTCCTAGCGGAGACGACCTCGACCCCCAGAATCAGGTTAAAAAATCAGCCGCACCAGAAGACTGGCCGCTATAGCCACGGCGATGCTCAACCCGGCAGAGAGGAAGGCGATTTTCTTCCCGGTCTCTTTCCAAAGGATGGCGAACGTGGAGAGACAAGGGATGAAGAAGCTGACGAAGACCGTGAAAACCAAGATTTGTTCCCGGGAGATGACTGTGAGCAGGTTTTTGTATTCGACACCGAGTGCCTGGAGCATCATGATCAGGGAAAGCTCCTTGCGCAGGAAGCCGAAGACGAGGGTGATCCCCAGCGGCTGCGGCAGGCCGAGCCCATGGACGACGAGCGGAGAAAAGGCGGCGTTTAGGACCTTGTCCAGAGCCAGGAATTGGAGCAGGCTCAGGACGATACTGCCCGCAACGAGCAGCGGCCAGGCGAACTTAACGAAGGACTTGAGCTCCAGATAGGTCTTTCGAGCCATGTTCATCAGGGAAGGCGCCTTGAGCGAAGGGATCTCCAGGATGAGCCCCGGCGAGGGGTCCTTGAAGAAGAGCGACAGGAGCCGCCCTATCGCGGCCACGAGAAGGATGTTGAAGAAATAGAACCCGAGGGCCCAGGCCGGTCCCAGATAAAACGCGACAAGGGCCAGGATGATAGTCGTCCGGGCCGAACACGGGATAAAGGGAATGAGGAGCGAAGTGATCATCCGGTCGCGGGGAGATTCGAGAATCCGGGTGGAGAGGACGGCCGGGACATTGCAGCCGAATCCCAGGATGAACGGGGATACCGATTTCCCGTGCAGCCCGATGCGGTGCATGAAAGTGTCGAGGAGGAAGCCGGCCCTGGCCAGATATCCAAGGTCCTCGAGAAAGGCCATAAAAAAAAGGAGCGGAACAAAATAGGGCAGGACGATCGCCGCTCCCCCGCCGATGCCCTGAACCAGACCGTCGGCGAGATGAAAAATCAACCCTGCCCCCAGCCAGCCGGAAAGAAGTGTCCTCAAACGGCCCAGCGGACCGAGCAGTAGTCCCTCGAGCGGGCCGCCGATCTTAAAGATGAGAAAGAAAAAGGCCAGAAAAATTAGCAGCAGGATGAGATAGCCGAGGACGGGGTGCATGATGACGTCATCGACGCGCTGATCCCAGCTCAGCTGTTTTCCCCGGCGGACACGACTGCTCTCCTCGAAGAGTTTAAGGGCCAGGTGGTGTCGCTCCGCGGCGATGACTTCATAGGCCGGGGCCCGTCGTTTATCTTCGATCCTTTTTTTGGCCAGGTCGAGCTCGCTCTTGAGTTCTGGTTTGGCCTCAGCCAGCACCCCAACACAAAACGTCTTGTTGGCTTCGATCAACTTGATCGCCGTGAACCTGGCGTTTCCCGCGACGATGATTTCTGTAGGCAGTCTTTCGGCCAAGCGACCGACCTCTTCCTCGACGTCTCCCGACCAGCTGAGAGATACCACCGGGCATCGATTGTCCAGACAAAAAAAGGCCGCCTCGAGAAGCTCCTTGAGGCCGCGGCCATGAGAGGCGACCGTTGGGACGACCCTAACCCCCAAGAGCTTCTCCAGCTTTTTGGGGTCGACGTGGATCCCTTTCTTTTCCGCCAGATCGACCATATTCAGGGCGACAATCATGGGGTAGCCGAGCTCGAGGAGCTCGAGCGTGAGCTCCAAACTCCGCCCCAAAATTGAGGCGTCAACCACATTGACGATCAGGTCCGGTTTCTCCTGAAAAAGATGGCTCAGGATGACCTTTTCGGCCGGCTCCGAGGGGTTGAGGGAATAAGTCCCCGGAAGGTCGACGACGTTGAGGAGCCGCCCCTCGATATTGACCTCACTGTGGGTATGCTTATAGCTCGTGCCCGGAAAATTCGAGGTCAATGCCTTGTGGCCGGCGATAGCATTGAAAAGCGTGCTCTTGCCGCTATTCGGCTGACCCAGGAAAATGACGGTCGGAGTATCAACCTTCATCGGGAACGATGTCCACCATAATCCTGTGGGCGATGCCGCGGCCCAAGGCTACACTCGTGTCCGCAGTCAGGTTTTTGATAAGAAGCGGTCCCCTGAGTATCCCTTGAGAATTGACCTCGACCAAGTCGTCTTTGTGGAATCCCAGGGCGAATAGGCGGCGGCGGACCCCTTCCCCGCCCTGGATGTCCACAATTCTCAGCTGTCGGCCGTGTGGGGCTTCAGATAACCTGGTCATTTTTTCATCCTAAGATTAGGCCACGAATGAGAATGATTCTCAATATCATTATAGCTCATCCCCGGACCGAAATCAACCCCGCTTTGTCGAATCTGGGGCTTGTGGTAAGATGAATGGTTATCGAATCGAATTGAGGAGGCTCAGTGCGCAATCTAAGAAGAATAGCTTGGCTTTCAATCCTATTGCTCGTCGGGCTCGTCCCCCTGTTCCCCGACGAGGGGCTATGGCTCTTCAACATGCCCCCCACAGAGCTTCTCAAGGCTAAATACAAGTTTACGGCCGAACCGGAGTGGCTCCTCCACCTGCAGCTTGCCTCCATTCGCCTCGGCGGCGCGTCGGCATCCTTCATCTCGGCGGACGGCCTTGTCCTGACCAACCACCATGTCGGTTCAGGAGCCATCCAAAACCTTAGCACTAAGGACCGGGACTTGATAAAGACGGGTTTTTACGCCCGCTCCCGGGAGGAGGAGCTGAAGTGCCCCGGGATGGAGTTCATGGTCCTGCAGGCGATCGAGGATGTCACGGAACGTGTCCGGGCGGCTGAAAAAACGGGTCAGAACCCGGCAGAATCAGCCGATGCCCGCGAGAAGTTCATCGCCTCCCTGGAGAAGGAATCGACCGAACAGCCGGGCCTGCGCTCGCAAGTGGTCAGCCTCTACGCGGGCGGTCTCTACCATCTCTATGGATTTAAAACCTACACCGATATCCGGCTGGTCTTTGCGCCGGAGTATGACATGGCCTTCTTTGGAGGCGACCCCGACAACTTCACCTATCCCCGCTACGACCTCGATATCACACTCTTCCGGGTCTACGAGAACGACCAGCCGCTCCAGATCCCCCATTTCCTCAGATGGGCCGACAAGCCGGTCAAGGAGGGAGACCTGGTCTTTGTCTCCGGGAACCCGGGCTCGACCGGCCGGCTCCTGACCCTCTCCCAACTCGAGTTCTTGCGCGACGTCAGCTACCCGTTCATGATCGGGACGAACAGCCGGCGTCGGGCCCTCCTTGCCGAGTACAGCCAGAAAGGTCCCGAAGAGGCCCGGGTCGCCCTCCGCACTCTCTTTGGGCTCGAGAACAGCCTCAAGGCCCAGATCGGGTACAATTCGGGCCTCGTGGACCGGAAGATGATGGAGAAGAAGGCTCAGGACGAGCGGGCCTTCCACGAGGCGGTCCAGAAGGATCCGACGATGGCCGGAGAGTTCGGCCGGGCTTGGGATGAGATCGCCGAGGCCCAGAAAAAGTATGCGTCTTTCTATAAATCCTATGTTTATTTTGAAAGGGGCACCGGGTTTAACACGAATTACTTTGGGATCGCCCGGAGCCTCGTCCGTCTAGCCATGGAAAAGCCGAAGCCCAACGCGGAGCGCCTCCGGGAGTACCGGGATTCGAACCTGACTTCACTCGAGCGGACCATCCTCTCCCCCGCTCCCATCTATGACGATTTCGAAGTTGTCAAGCTCTCCGACTCGCTCACCCAGCTCCGTGAGGATATGGAAACCAGCTGGGAGGTAAAGTGCCTGCTGGCCACGCGCTCAGCCAACGACGTCGCCCTGGAACTCGTCGGCGGGACCAAGCTGAAGGACCTGGAGGTCCGGAAAGCCTTTATGCAGGCCAAGATCGAGGACATCTACCAATCCGATGACCCGATGATCAAACTCGCCCTTCTCATCGACCCGGTCGCCCGCGGCCTCAGGGCCAGGTATGAAAAAGATGTAACCTCAGTGGAGTCCCGGAACGGAGCACTGATCGCCCAGGCGCTTTTCAAGCTCAAAGGGACCTCGGTCCCTCCGGATGCCACGGGAACGCCGCGCCTGAGCTTCGGGGTGGTTAAGGGATACCTTGAAGACGGAAAGAAAGTCGCCTTCCAGACAAACTTCAAGGGCCTCTACGATAAATCCGAAAAGAACGGCAACCGTCCTCCCTACGAGCTGCCGCCGAGCTTCCTCCAGAAGAAACAGGCTTTAAAACTCGATGCACCCCTTAATTTTGTGGCCACCGCAGACTCAATCGGGGGCAATTCCGGCTCTCCGGTCGTCAACCGGAAAGGCGAAGTCGTGGGCGTCCTCTTTGACGGAAATATCCAGTCGCTCCCCAACAACTTCGTCTACACTGAGGAGATTGCCCGCTCGGTGATGGTCCACAGCCAGGGCATTATCGAGGCGCTGCTTAAGGTCTATGGGGCCCAGCCTCTCGTGGACGAGATCCTGGGGAAGAAATGAACGGAGCAAGGACTTTTCCCGAGACACCACTCCTCAATCGGAACGGCGGCGCTCGGGGGAACGTCCCCAAATTGACACAACGGCAAGTTTCTGATAATAAATAGAAAATGTTCAAGTGGCTGATCACTAAAATCTTCGGGACCAAGAACGAGCGGGACCTGAAGAAGCTTCAGCCCCTGGCCGCCGCCATCAGCGCGCTCGAACCCCGGATCCAGACCCTTTCTGATGCCGAGCTCCGGGCCAAGACCGCCGAATTCAAGGAGAAATTGGGCCAGGGCGCCAGCCTCGACGACATCCTAGTCGAGGCCTTTGCTGTCGTCCGGGAGGCGGGCCGGCGCACCGTGGGAATGCGCCACTTCGACGTCCAACTCATCGGCGGCATCGTCCTTCACCAGGGCAAGATCTCTGAGATGAAGACCGGTGAGGGCAAAACCCTGGTCGCCACCCTCCCCGCCTACCTCAACGCGCTCGAGGGAAAGGGCGTCCACATCGTCACCGTCAACGATTACCTCGCCAAGCGCGATACGGAATGGATGGGTCCCGTCTACAACTTCCTCGGCCTCTCCGTAGGGACAATCCAGCACGACATGACGGACGCGGACCGGAAGCACGCCTACGGGTGTGAAATTACCTACGGGACCAACAACGAATTCGGTTTCGACTACCTGCGCGATAACATGAAATTCCGTCTCTCCGATCTCGTCCAGAGGAAGCACCACTACGCCATCGTCGATGAAGTGGACAGCATCCTGATAGACGAAGCCCGTACGCCTCTGATCATCTCCGGCCCGACCGAGGAATCCACCGCCCTCTACTTCAAGGTCGATAACTTGGTCCGCCGCTTCCACAAGGAAAAGCATTACAAGGTTGATGAGAAAACGCGGACGGTCTCCATCCTTGATGACGGCGTTTCCGAGGCCGAGAGGTTCCTCAGCGTCTCCAACCTCTACGACCTCGCCAACATGGACCTTGTCCACCACATCAACCAGTCCCTCAAGGCCCACCATCTCTTTAAGCGTGATGTCGACTACATGCTCCAAGACGGCAAGGTCATCATCGTCGATGAGTTCACCGGCCGCCTGATGCCCGGGCGCCGCTACAGCGATGGGCTGCATCAGGCCCTGGAGGCCAAGGAGAGAGTCCGGGTCGAAGAGGAAAACCAAACTCTGGCCTCAATCACCTTCCAGAACTACTTTCGCATGTACAAGAAGCTGGCTGGCATGACAGGCACGGCAGCCACCGAGGCGACCGAGTTCCATCATATCTACAAGCTGGAGGTGGTCGAGATCCCCACCAACCAGGACCTCATCCGAACCGAGCATCCCGACGTGGTCTACCGGACGGGCGACGAAAAATGGCAAGCCGCCTGCGAGGAGATCGTTGAGCTGAATAACATGGGCCGGCCGGTCCTCGTTGGGACGGTCTCGATCGAGAAATCCGAGCACCTGAGCACTCTGCTTCGACGTAAAGGGCTCAAGCATGTCGTGCTAAATGCCAAATACCATGAGATGGAAGCCACCATCATCGCCCAGGCGGGGCGGGTCGGCGCCGTAACCATCGCCACCAACATGGCCGGCCGAGGGGTGGACATCCTGCTCGGCGGCAACCCGGATTTCCTGGCCCGGGAGCAGCTCCGGAAGTCGGGCCTCGATCCCCTCAAAGCCACCCAGGAACAGTTTGAAAAGGCCCTGGCCGAGGCAAAGCGGACGACCGAAGACGAGCACAGGAAGGTCGTCGGAATGGGCGGACTTCACATCCTCGGCACGGAACGGCACGAGGCGCGCCGGATCGACAACCAGCTCCGCGGCCGGGCCGGCCGGCAGGGAGATCCCGGCTCCTCGCGTTTCTACCTGTGCCTCGAGGACGACCTGATGCGCATCTTCGGGAGCGAACGCATCTCGGGGCTGATGTCCAGGATCGGCATGGGCGAGGGCGTCCCGATCGAGCACCGGATGGTCAGCCGGGCCATCGAGAGGGCTCAGCGCCAGGTCGAAGGTCAGAACTTCAGCATCCGTAAACATTTGCTCGAATACGATGACGTTATGAACAAGCAGCGCGAGACGATCTACAAGATGCGCAAGGAGATCCTCGAAGGCAAGGATATGAAATCCTTTGTCCAGGATCTGATCGAGACGCTCGTCGAATGGCATCTCGACAGTTACGCCAACAAAGAAAAGCAGCCGGGGGACTGGGACATCGCGGCCTTGAAGCAGGCGGTAGGAACCCAGTTCGGCTTCAACCTCGACGACCTGCATCTTGACTGGGACGCCGTTGCCTATGAGGAGCTCCGGGAAAGGGTGCTCGGGGCCCTCAAGTCCGCTTACGAAGAGAAGGAGCGGCTCCTCATTCCCGGCCGGATGCGGGAGTTCGAGCGCATCATCATGCTCCAGATCATCGACTCCCAGTGGAAAGACCACCTCCTGGGGATGGACTATCTCAAAGAGGGCATCGGGCTTCGCGGCTACGGCCAGCGCGACCCGCTCATCGAATACAAGAAGGAAAGCTATGACATGTTCCAGGCCATGATGGACCGGATCGAGGAGGAGTCCATCCGCTATCTCTTCCTCATCCAGCCGGTCGTCCAGGAGGACATGCCCCAGAGGAAGCAGCAATCCTTCTATTATCAGCAGCCGCAGGCCGCAGCCCCGGCTCCCCGGGGGCGCCAGGTCCGATCCACGATCCCCAGGGGGAGGAAAAAACACTAGGCCAAAGGAGGACCCATGCTGGACGTGAAAATCAAAGAGGGGCTGACCTTCGATGACGTCCTTATCCTGCCCGCAAGGTCCAGTGTCATCCCGGCCGATGCCGATGTGGCCACGAGGCTGAGCCAGAACATCAATCTCAACATCCCTCTTGTCAGCGCTGCCATGGACACCGTGACCGAATCCCGGATGGCTATCTCTCTCGCCCAGCAGGGAGGGATCGGGATCATCCACCGCAATCTGCCCATCAACACCCAGGCCGAGGAAGTGGACAAGGTGAAGCGCCACGAGAGCGGCATGGTCGTCGACCCGATCACGGTCAGGCCGCAGGAGAAGATCTATAAAGCCATCGAGTTGATGCACAAGTACAAGATCAGCGGTCTCCCCATCACGGATGAAAATAATAGGCTGGTGGGCATCATCACCAACCGCGACATCCGGTTCGAGACCCGCCTCAACCTGGCGGTGGAGAAGGTGATGACCAAAGAGCTCATCACGGTCCCTCTCGGGACTTCGCTCGAGGAGGCTGAGAAACTCTTCCACAAGCATAAGATCGAAAAGATCCTGATGGTGGACGAGCAGTTTCATCTCAAAGGGCTTATCACGTACAAGGACATCCTTAAGCGCATCCAATACCCCAATTCGGCCAAGGACCAGCTTGGACGGCTGCGGGTCGGAGCCGCAGTTGGCGTCGGCGCAGACACCATGGAGAGAGCGGAAGCGCTCATCCAGGCCAAGGTGGACATTCTTATCGTGGACACGGCCCACGGTCATTCCCAGCGTGTGCTGGACACGGTCAAGAAGCTCCGGATCAAGTTCCCCAGTCAAGAACTTGTGGCCGGCAATATAGGGACCGGGGAGGCCGCGGAAGACCTGATCGCGCTGGGCGTGAATGCCGTCAAGGTCGGCGTCGGCCCGGGATCCATCTGCACCACCCGGGTCGTCACCGGGGCGGGTGTGCCCCAGATAACGGCTATAGCGGATGTCTATCGAGCCGCTTCTGCCAAAGGCATCCCGGTTATCGCCGACGGCGGCATCAAATTCTCCGGGGATGTCACCAAGGCCATCGCCGCCGGGGCCAGCTCGGTCATGCTCGGAAACCTGCTCGCCGCCACGGATGAATCCCCTGGCGAAACTGTTATCTACCAGGGCCGCTCCTATAAGACCTATCGCGGCATGGGGTCGCTCGACGCCATGAAGGAAGGGAGCCGGGATCGCTATTTTCAGGACTCCCCGCTGAGCGAGAGCAAACTCGTGCCCGAGGGGATCGAAGGCCGGGTTCCCTACAAGGGGAGCACATCCCACATTATCCAGATGATGGTCGGCGGCCTCAAAGCCGGAATGGGCTACGCCGGCTGCCGCGACATCGAAGAACTCCAAAAAAAGGCGAAATTTATCCGGATCACCTCAGCCGGCCTGCGGGAAAGCCATGTCCACGACGTCATGATCACCAAAGAGGCGCCCAACTACCACCTGGATTGAGCCCGCCGCGCGGCTTCAGGACTGGAGAAAGTTCCATGTCGATTTACCTGGCAAAAAGCATCTTGGCGGGCGCACTGCTCATCACGGGGCTCAGCGCGGCCCTAGCGATGTTGATCTCGATGGGCCGGGCGGAGAAGAAAGCCAGCCCGGCCACTCTGAGGAAAATCCATCGGACCGCCGGATATTTGTTTGCCCTGCTGCTCCTGGTCCTGGCCATCCTGGGAGCGAAGATCATTGCGGTCGCGGGTGATTCGCTCTCTCACAGGGCGGTGCTGCATGGGGTGCTGGCGCTCTTCCTCTTGTTCATTTTTCTCCTCAAGATTGTCCTGGTCCGTTTCTTCAAGTCGTTTCTCCGGACCGTCCCGGGTTTGGGGATGACGGTTCTCGTCCTCTCCCTGGTCGTCTTTTCAGTCTCGGCCGGATACTTTCTTCTACGGACAGCGTTCGCGTCTGATTCCCTATCGGCCGCCCCCAACACTCCGTTTCCCCAGGGTGATTCAAAAAAAGGGAGCGATCTCTTTGCCTTGAATTGCGCCTCCTGCCACTACGCCGATAGAGAGGACAACAAGCTCGGCCCTGGACTCAAGGGGCTTTTTCGGAAAGACGGGCTTCCCCTGAGCGGCCAGGAGGTGACCGAGGAAAACATTAGACAACAGCTGGTGAAACCCTTTCGCAGCATGCCATCTTTCGCCTCATTGACCGCCCAGGAAATCGCCGACCTCATTGCCTACCTTAGGACTTTGTGACAGGGTCGGCACGGGGTTGGCCAGGGTCCTGTATAGGTGGATTAAATGGACATTTTCCGATAAGAATAGTAAGATTAATACATGAAAGGAGATCGCGATGGAGAGAAAGGAATCCTCGGAGATCTAGCCGAGGCCTAACACCCATGAAAAAATACTGGCGCTGTTTCGTTTGCGGCGATATCCACTTCGGCGTCAAAGCCCCGGAGGTCTGCCCGACCTGCCTCGTCAAGAACGCCTACGTAGAGATTTCTTCTGACGAGGCCGAGCGGACCACCCGTCCAACCCGGACGACCATGACCCGGACAGAGTTTCCGGCGGCTATCGCCAAATTCGCCGAAAAGAACGAATTCCAGGTCAACCCGGACGCGGCAAGAGTCGGGATGCTCCTCGATGGCATGTTCGCCAACGAGCAGAACCACGGCTTCAAGTATTGCCCCTGCCGGCTGCGGACCAAGGATTTCAATGAAGACTTGAAGCTCATCTGCCCATGCAACTTCATCATCCATGAGACTTACAAAGGCAAAGAGGATGGAGAGTGCTGGTGCGGGCTTTTCATAAGGAGGAAAAAGTGAGCAAGCTGATCATGTTCCACGCCCGGGAATGCCCCCACTGCAAGGCCATGATGCCCCATGTCGACCGGCTGGAGAAAGAAGAAAACGTCAAGTTCGAGCGGCTCGAGGTCTGGCATGACGAAAAAAACGCCGACCTGATGAGGTCCTACCGCCCGGTCATCGCCCCCAAGTGCGGCGGCCAACTGCGGACTCCGACTTTCTTTTGTCCTGAGACCAGCGATGTCCTCTGCGGCGAGGTGGCGTACGACAAGCTAAGGGAATGGGCTTTGAAGCAGGGATGATGGACGATATGTTCCAGGTCCTGGCGGAAGACGGCCGAGCTAAGCCAGGGCGCGAGCCGAAGCTTTCCGCCTCTGACCTCCAGAAGCTTTACAGCTTAATGGCGACCACCCGGGCGGCAGACCTCAAGGCGCTGAAGCTGCAGCGGCAGGGCCGCATGGGAACGTTTGCCCCCAGCCTCGGCCACGAAGCTTGTCAGGTTGGGTCGGCTTTTGCCCTGCAGCCCAAAGATTGGATCTTCCCCTACTTCCGAGACCTCGGGACCTACATCACCCTGGGGTTTCCCTTGAAAAACTACTATCTTTATTGGATGGGAAACGAAGAAGGAATGCGGATACCATCCGGCCTGAACATTTTCACGATTTCTGTGCCCGTGGGCTCCCAGCTTCCCCATTCGGTGGGCTGTGGCATGGCCCTGAACTACAAGAAGGAAAAGGCGGCCGTCCTCACCTATTTTGGGGACGGCGCCACTTCCGAGGGGGATTTCAGCGAAGCATTGAACTTCGCCGGAGTCTTCCGGACGCCGAATGTCTTCATCTGTTTCAACAACCAGTATGCGATCTCTACTCCGGTCCGGCGGCAGACGGCAGCAAAGACCATTGCCCAGAAGGCGGCCGCCTACGGTTTCGATGGGATTCGGATTGATGGGAACGACGTCCTGGCGATGTTTGCGATGACCAAGGAGGCCCTGGAAAAAGCTCGTTCCGGAGGGGGACCCACGCTGATCGAAGCGTTCACCTACCGGATGGGAAATCACACCACCTCCGACGACGCCTCCCGATACCGGAAGGAGACCGAAGTCAACGACTGGAACCGGCGGGACCCGATTGAACGATTTAGGCTTTATCTGGAAGATAAAGGCCTCTGGGATGAGTCTTTCGAGGCTCGCGTCCAAAAAGAAGCCGAGGACATGATTAGCAGAGCCGTAGAAGAGGCGGAAAACACCCCTCCTCCCCGGCCCGAGGACCTTTTCGTCCATACTCTGAAGGAGATGACTCCCGAGTTGAACGACCAACTGGCTGAACTCCGCGACTTCCTTAAGAGAGAACCGAGATGATGCTCAATATGGTCCAGGCGCTCAACCAGGCGATGCGCCAGGAGATGGAAAGCGACCCGAGAGTCCTTGTCCTGGGAGAAGACATCGCTGTGGACGGAGGCGTTTTCCGTCTGACCGAAGGGCTCCTCGAAAAGTTCGGGCCAGAGAGAGTAATTGACACCCCACTGGCCGAATCGACGATCGTAGGCGCCTCGATTGGGATAGCGGCCGCCGGGCTCAGGCCGATCGCCGAGATCCAGTTCATGGGATTCATTTATCTGGCCATGAATCAGATCATCGCTCACGCCGCCCGGCTTAGGAACAGGTCGCGCGGACGGTTCACAGTGCCCCTGGTCATCCGGATGCCCTACGGGGCCGGAGTCAAGGCGCTGGAGCATCATTCCGAAAGCACCGAAGCATTGTTCTGTCAGATCCCCGGATTAAAAGTCGTTGTTCCCTCGACGCCCTACGACGCCAAGGGCCTGCTGGTTGCTTCCATTCGCGACGACGACCCGGTCATCTTTCTTGAGCCGACCAGACTCTACCGGGCCGGACGCCAGGAAGTCCCCGACGAACCCTATGAAGTCCCGCTCGGCAAGGCGAAAACCGTCCGCGAGGGCGAGGGCGTGACCATTGTCGCCTGGGGCGCTATGATCCCAGTCGTCGAACAGGCCGCCGAGCTTGCGGGAAAGGGAGGTATCTTCCCCGAGGTCCTCGACCTGAGGACTCTGGCGCCTCTCGACAGGGAGACTGTACTGGAATCGGTCAGGCGGACCGGACGCCTTCTCATCGTACACGAGGCGCCCAAGACCTGCGGACTGGGAGCTGAAATCGCCGCCTTTGTCGCGGAGAGGGCCATGTTTCATCTGGAGGCGCCGGTCCTGCGCCTCACCGGGCCGGACATCACGGTGCCATTGGCCAAGGGTGAGGATTATTATTACCCCAGCCCCGAGCGTGTGGTCCGGGGAATAAAAAAGATCATGGAGACCTAGATATGCCCAGACAATTCAAGTTTCCGGATGTCGGGGAGGGGATCACAGAGGGCGAGATCGTCCGCTGGCTGGTCAAGGAAGGAGACGAGGTCAAGGAGGATCAGACCTTGGCCGAGATTGAGACCGACAAGGCTGTGGTCGAGATGCCTTCTCCCTACCAAGGAACGGTCCTCAGAATCCACGCCAAAGAAAAGGACATCGTCAAGGTGGGGCAGGTCCTGGTTACGATCGGTATGAAGGGGGAATCGGTCGTCGAGGGGGCGGCCGAAGCGAAGCCGGAACTAAAACCAGCTCCGACCACAGGACCCTCTGTCGTTGGAGTCGTGCCGGAAAGCAGAGAGGAAATCCGGGAGGTGCTGGCCGTTCCTAAGGTCCGCAAGCTTGCCTTAGAGGCCGGAGTCGACCTCAAGAGCATCAAGGGCAGCGGCCCGCAGGGGCGGATAACCGAGGAGGATGTCAGGGCAGCTCAGACGACCGCAGCAGCTTCGCGGGAAGTAAAGCCAGCTTTTAAGATCAAGGAGAAATTCGATTTCTATGGTGAACTGGAGAGGATTCCTCTTCGGGGAATCAGGCGCGCGACGGCGAAGAGGATGCACCAGTCCGTTTCGACGGCCGCCCATGTCACACACTTTGACGAGGCCGATGTCGGTGAGCTTGTAAAGGCCAGGGAGAGCTTAAAAACGCAAGCTGCAGAAAAGGGCCTCAAGCTGACCTACCTTCCTTTCATCATAAAAGCCCTCCTGGCGGCTCTCAAAGACCATCCCTTATTCAACGCGACTCTCGACGATGAAGATGAAGAAATTGTGGTCAAGAAGTACCACAATTTTGGGATCGCCGTGGATGTGCCCGATGGACTCATCGTCCCCGTGGTGAAGGCAGTGGACCAGAAATCGATTTTCGACCTGGCCGGGGAAATCCAGGCGCTGGCAGAGTCCGCCAAGAAAAGAACCCTAGACCTGGCCGACCTGAAGGGCGGAACCTTCTCCATCACCAATGTCGGCGGAATCGGCGGCGAGGCCGCCACGCCCATCATCAACTATCCTGAAGTCGCCATCCTGGCCACTCTCAAGATCAAGGACCGCGTGCGGGTGAAGAACGGCCAGCCAGTGGCTGTAAAAACCCTCCCTCTCTGCCTTTCTTTCGACCATCGGGTGATCGACGGAGCCGAGGCCGCACGGTTCATGAACGACCTCGTAGCCAAGCTGGAGGACGCGGATTTCCTGAGGCGCGCGGCGCATAGTCTCCCCGAGTCCATTGTGCTATAATACCCGCCTTTGCGAGGCCGAACTCAAGGACGATGGACGGATCCATGATCTCCTCATCGAGACGCAAAGAAGAATAGCCCCGTGTTCCGCATCGACCGACATCCCATCCTGCCCATCCCGTCCCGCGCCGAAATTCCCTTCCTCTGGGAAGGCCGCACGCTCACGGCACGGGAGGGCGAGACCATCGCCTCGGCCCTCTTCGCCAATGGCGTCAGGGTTTTCAGCCATCACCCTAAGGACGGAGCCGCCCAAGGCATATTCTGTGCCAACGGACAGTGCTCCCAGTGCCTGGTCTTAGCCGACGGCATCCCGGTAAAATCCTGTATGGAGCTTGTCCGACCGGGTCTCCAAGTGGAGCCTGTGGAAGGGATTCCGGTCCTGCCCGGCGTCGACGCGGCAAATGACCTTTCCGCCCTGTTTAAGGACATCGAGGAGGTCCGCGTCCCCGTTCTCATCATCGGCGGCGGACCGGCCGGCCTGTCGGCCGCGATCGAGCTCGGCAAGCGCGGGATCGAGGCCCTCCT
>Ga0153916_10001163_pt1 | contig 18611 bp, 10 predicted proteins | sample Opewatmetagenome_FD_109642 | JGI IMG/M metagenome (GOLD analysis project Ga0153916, IMG submission 109642) | Freshwater wetland microbial communities from Ohio, USA - Open water 3 Core 3 Depth 4 metaG | ecosystem: Environmental > Aquatic > Freshwater > Wetlands | place: USA: Ohio, Lake Erie... | reverse complement strand
GAGGCTAGCGTAATTGGTGGCCTCTTAGTCTCCGGTACGAAACTTTACGGGACGTCGTATTCTTATTACGACTCCGATGCGAGTGCGATACTGTCCCATTTCGCTTCAGGCAAAAATCTTAGTGTGACCGGTGATTTTCAGGGAATGTATCGTCTGAACACATTTGGTGCTGCGGGATATGTAGCAGGTTTCATGGCAGGGATCCCCCCCCAGTGGCAAAACTACCTTGGAGGAACGGCCATCACCGGTCAGTGCTGCATCCCGATCACTCGCCGAACATCGGTCGGCCCGGCAGCATTCTCTTTTAACCCGACCGATATCGGGACCGTCAATCCGGTCCCTGCAACACCCTTACTCTATTATACTCTAACGAATCCTTTACGAGATAATCAGTCTCAAAATGATGTTTATAACGCAGCCACATACATCGAGGGTGTCGTGTTCCCGGTGGGATCACGCACTATTTTATTTTTTGGTCGCCAAGGAACTGGTCCGGTGTGTTATGGTGACGCTGCCGCCTGTTCTGATCCAGCGGAGGTCAATAAAGGTTATCATGCCTATCCGTACAGGCATCAAATTTGGGCATATGATGCTTTGGACCTTCTTGCGGTTAAAAACGGAACCAAGAACCCGTGGGATGTGCAGCCTTATGGCACTTGGACCTTCACTCTACCATTCGATAACGCTGGAACGAAGCGAATCTACGGTGCTGCCTATGACCCAAGCACGCAACGTATATTCATTACCAATCCATACAGCGACGGTGATCGTCCGGTGGTCCATGTTTTTCACGTGAATCTTCCCGGGAGCGGGACTCCCCCCCCCCCGCCAGCCAACGCACCAACTGCCCCCGGCAATTTGATCGTCAAATAAAGGGGGCTTGTGTGGAAGAAATTGTCCGCCCGGCCTTTGCAGGATTTGGTGGAGAAGGGAAGTCGCTGAGTGCTCTAAGCGGCCTCGTCAGCTGAGTAATCTGACACACTCAGCAAGACCAGTTAAGTTAGGGACAGGTCGTGTTAGGATTGGGGTCACTCCATAAAAACGCACCTTCCCTCGCCAAGTCCTTTATTTATTACACGCATCTGTTGTTCTTGAGTCTCACGTTATTCGAGAACCCCCCGTCATTCTGAAGCTTGCAAAAAACCATAACTCATTTTGGAACGAGGCTGTTTATAGCCAGTTGAGTTTATTCGATTCATAGCTGGACATTATCGTTGTCCCTCGGAAACAAATGAGAAATTTCTTGCCGGTCAATCGTGATAGTCCACTTGCTGCGGGCGATCGAATGAGGCGCTCGCAACGACACGCCCTTTCCACCTTGGTGTTCACCTTGTTCCTTGTCTGGTGCGCGGAACTGTTATTACTTCAGAGGAAATTTGATATTTTCACTGGCGGATTTTTGCAACCCTACGGACTGTTGGTGTGGGGGAAGAGGCTCGAATTTGTCGTTTTCTCGCTGATATTGGACTCGGCTTTTTTCGTCAATCTTTGGGTCGTATGGTACGTTGCGGCGGCACGCATGACGCGGGCTCGCTCGGAAATGACCGCCTATCATTTCATTTGGGTGGCCGGCGGGATATCGAGCGGCGTCGTCGGTGCGAAGTGGGAACTACTTAGTTACTTCAGTGATGCGGTCACGTTTCGCGTGATCAAAAATTTGGCTGGCGGCAGTCTAACGGACGCGCTTAAATTTGCCCTCGACGAGGTTGCTGTCGCGATTTACGTCATTGTCACCGCATTCGCTGTGTACTTCGCCGGATTTCTGATCCTACGTCGGCGTCTTTCATCGCCTGCTGCCGGCGTTTCATCTGGAGAGACGAATCGTCCCCTGTCTTCCGGCCAAGCCGTTTTGGTACTTGTGCTTGCATGGGTTCTGGGGGCTTCTGTTTTGACGGTGTCGGCGAACGACGAAGCGGTGCACTATAACCTCAGCAAGAAAATTTCGTATATCGCGTTCAATACCGCGCTCACGATGTTTACGGATTTCGACGGTGACGGCTACGGGGCGATCGGATTGCCGCGCGACCCCGCGCCTTTCGATGCCGCGGTGTTTCCGGGGGCGCTCGATGTTCCTAATAACGGATTAGACGAGGATGGGTTGTACGGCGATTTTACGTGGGATGGCAGCATGAACCCGCCGTTGCCGTTCGCCGCGTCGACTGGGCTGGCTCCCAAGAAGCATCTTGTTTTCATCGTGATCGAGAGCTGTAGAGCAGATGTGTTAGGTAAGGTCGTCAATGGTCGTGAAGTCGCTCCCAATTTAAACCGCCTGACCCGGGAAGGAACCTCGCTGCCTTTTGCTTATAGTCATGTAGCTTACACCGTGCATTCCTTGAAGGCTATCTTCAGCGGCCAAATGGTCCAAACCCATACCGCCACAACAATGTTTTCGTACCTCAAGGCGCTTGGCGTCGATATCGGTGTTTTCTCTGGACAGGACGAATCGTTTGGCGGCATGGCTAGATTTACTCGATCGAAAGAATTTGCTACCCGTTTTTTCGATTCAACCGTAGCTCCGAACGATCGTGTATTTTTTTCTAATGCACCAGGAAGCGCAAAACTTGACGAAAAGCGTGTGCTGCGGGAAGTGAAGGCCTATATCAACGAGGCGGATTGGAGCCGGAAGCAGTTCTTATACATCAATCTTCAAAGCGCTCATTTCCCGTACCGGCATATAGGGATGCCGAATACGCTGGGTATCGATTGGCTAGATCGCAGCCAAATCGCCGCGGAACGACGCGATCGTGTCGCGGATACTTACTGGAACGCCATCGCTTATGCTGATCAATCGCTCGGGGAAGTTGTGGCCGCGCTTCATGACAAGGGGGTGTCAAAGGATACCATCGTTGTTGTGATCGGAGATCATGGCGAGTCTTTGTTTGACGATGGGTTGTTGGGGCATGGGACGTTGCTCAACGAAGTTCAAACCCACATTCCTCTGGTAATCAACGTTCCCGGTGTAATCGCGCCGCAACCGATCGGCCAAGCCGATCTTGCCCGCTTGTTGTTGGGGCTTATGAACGGCGAACGCGCTGTGGATTGGCCAAAGGCAGGTACTGGGCCACGCACCGTCTTTCAGTTTATCGGGAGCATCGACCGTCCTTCGCAGATTGCGCTGGTCGGCGCGAATAAGGAGCGCACCGTATTGGATTTTAGGAAGCAAGCGGCATTTTTTCACGACGAGCTACGCTGGATGCCTGTGAGCAAGGCGTCCGAGGACAAGCGCCTCGATAGTCGCCTCCGCACCTTGGTGTTCGAGTGGGAAAGGATGCGTTGGGAAGCCGCTCGCATGGAACGCGAATCTTACATCCCCTAATCAAATCGGCATGCGCGAAACTCCATTCGTTATATTCATCGGTGGATAGCAGTTTTGAGTGACGAGTCATCGTCAATTCATGCTTTCGTTAGAAAGTATGCTGCGCGGGGCATATCGGTGCTACCGGCACATCGGTGACGCCGAAGTGCGATGGCCTCGTACGCAAAACGGTTCCAGGCCTGGCAGCGTGAGGATCGCCGTTAAAAAGAACTTTCGCGTTTGGCGGTTGAGACTGTCGTAATCTGGTAGACAACTCGGCGACGCGGCACCGCCAGGGTCACAATGCTGCTTACCGCATCTTCGAAGTCGATAAGTTTTTTGAAGCATTGTATTCTGCATATTTAGAAGTGAAGAAGCATTTTGAACGTTTTCGAAGGCGATATCCTTTCCGTTTGCCGTACAGCGCGTTTCGACACGCCATCCTTTTGGCGTTCGGCAAGCTCTATTCTAGGCTGGCTGTAAACCATGTTGACCCCCAACCCGACTGATTATTGCAAGCTTGATCGCCTGGGTAAAGCGACGCTGGTTGTCGTTATTGATACCGAGGAAGAATTCGATTGGTCGGCCGGCCACTCGAGATCAAACACTTCGGTCCGATCAACCCGCTGCATTGAACGAATCCAGTGCGTGTTTGATAAGTTTCACATTACGCCGACATACGTTGTTGATTACCCGATAGCGTCACAGGCCGATGGGTACCGTCCACTGCAGGAGATCTACAACTCAAGCCGCTGTTTGATAGGTGCTCATCTACATCCGTGGGTCAATCCGCCCTATGAAGAAGAGGTCAACCGGTACAATAGTTTCCCTGGTAATTTGCCGCGGTCCGTTGAATCGGGCAAATTAAAAATTTTGACTGATTGTATCGGAGAAAAATTTGGTCACGCTCCTACCATATACAAAGCAGGCCGATACGGTATCGGGCCAAATACGGCAGAAATTCTTGAAGAACAAGGCTACGAGATCGATCTCAGCGTCTGCCCGCACATGAATTATAGCTCAGAGGGCGGGCCAGATTTTACGTCAAGCTCTGCCTGGCCTTATTGGTTCGGAAGACAAAGTTTGTTGGAGATCCCGCTAACGGTAGGTTTTTCGGGCTTGTTGCGACGCTGGGGACCGCCTCTGCATCGCGCGGCGAGCCGAGGGCTTATGGCGTCGCTACATGGCCCAGGGATTTTGGCTCGACTCATGCTTGTCAACAAGATCTGGTTGTCACCGGAAGGCTATCTTGGAAAGGAACTGATCGATCTCGTGAGGGCTTTGTATGGCGACGGGCTACGGGTTTTCTCCTTTGCTTTTCACAGCCCGTCGATCGAGTGCGGACATACGCCGTACGTTAGAAGCCGGCGTGATCTCGATGACTTTCTTTCCCGTTGCCGCGGATTTTTCGAGTTCTTTATGGGAGAGCTGGGCGGAGTTCCGACCACACCTCTGGAATTGAAGGCCCAATTGGCTCAGTGTGCCAGCACATTAAAGGAGTAACCCAATGATCGTCGTAGGTATTTCTCCGCTGGATAAGGATTCGACAGTGACGTTTCTTCGCGACGGCAAGGTGATTTTTGCCGCCGGAGAAGAGCGCTTTACGCGGAACAAGCTACAAGACGGATTTCCCGCAGAGGCTTTCCAGGCCGGACTGGATTGCACCGGCATTACCGTCAAGGATATCGATGTCGTCGCCTACCCGTTTTTCGATTGGAAGAAAGAAACCGAGCTCTTTTCCAAGAATCTCCGAGATGAGGAAGAATTTCTGTCGCAAACAGAGACCAACGGTATGCGGCAAAAGATCGATGAAGCCTTATCCAAGGTCCCCACACGAACGCAGCCAATTCACGGCTTGGCCGAGCCAAACGAAAAAATGAACAAGCGGCTTCTCAACCGCGTGTTTTATCGCCTGGCAGGCGCGGAGGGGGTGCTATCTCGAAATATGGCCCGCAAGGCGTCGAGTGATTGGGGGCAGGAGTCGAAGGCCTACCATAAGAGTTGGCAGGAGAATCTCGAAGAGAATTTAGAGGAGATCGGTTTGTCGGGCAAGCTCAAGCGTTTTGATCATCACTTGTCTCACGCTGCCGCTGCTTACTTTGCCAGCGGCTTTGAGCGAGCATTGATCGTTACTCTCGACGGCTATGGATCCGGATTGGCTGGCTCCGTGAGCGTCGGCGAAGGGGCTCGGATCCGCCGCATTCACGGGTTGGAGTATCCTCATTCCCTTGGGACCTTTTATGAGAGCGTCACGTCTTCTCTTGGTTTCAAACCGAGCCGGCATGAGGGTAAGATTGTCGGGTTGGCGGCCTACGGCGATCCTGACGTTTTACTCGACGTGGTGCTCGGTCGCTTTCAACAGGAGCCCGGCAATTTCCGCATCGTAGAAAACAGCAATATTTACTTCTCCCGCTATTTGTCCACTTTGTTTCCCAAAGTCGATGTGGCCGCCGCCTATCAGCGGGCTTTGGAAGTCGTGGCGATCCATTACATCCGCCACTACGTTAAACAAACGGGTATCGGCACGGTTGTCCTAGCCGGGGGTGTGGTCGCCAATGTCAAGATGAATCAGCGCATTCTTGAAATCCCTGAAGTTCAGAGAATTTTCGTGTACCCCAACATGGGGGACGGCGGGTGCGGCACCGGCGCCGCTTTTTTAGCGGACAGAGCATCCTTGCAGGAACGGCAGCCCTATCAAACGGTTTATTTCGGGCCGGATTATTCCGAGGCGGAAATGGCGGCGGAGCTCAAAGAGGCCGGTTTGACCTGGGAACACGTCGTGCCAATCGAGCCGGCTGTTGCGCGGCTGATACACGAAGGCCATGTGGTGGCACGATTTAACGGCCGCATGGAGTACGGACCGCGCGCTCTAGGCAATCGCTCGATCCTGTACCGCGCCACCGAGCCTGAGGTGAATCAATGGCTTAACCAACGCTTGGGTCGCACTGAATTCATGCCTTTTGCTCCTGTGACGCTTTTTGAAGAGCGTCACCGCTGTTATCAGAACGTTGACGGAGCGGAGTTTGCCGCACAGTTTATGACCATCACCTTAGATTGCACGGAATTCATGAAGAAAGCGTGTCCGGCCGCGGTGCACGTCGATGGAACGGCGCGCCCTCAATTGATTCGCGAGGAGGTCAATCCCAGCTACTACAAGATTTTACGGGAGTATCACTCTTTGAGCGGCATCCCGTCGCTTATAAACACTAGCTTCAATATGCATGAGGAGCCCATTGTCAACTCCCCCAAGGATGCTGTCCGAGCTTTTCTACAAGGGAATATCGATTATTTGGCCATGGGCAACTTCTTAGTGCGGCACCCTACACAAAGCGCTGAAAAAAAACTTGGCTGATATTCGGAATCGCCTTGGTGTACTGCAGGGATGGATAAGCGACAGCTCAAAAACGGGCGCATTACCGTCGGTCACACGATCTATGCGTTTCGCGATGGCGGCATGGAGCGAGGGCTGCTCAACCTGATCAACTACGGTGATCAAGATCATTTCCGTCACATCATTCTTTGCCTCACCGACGCCGGCGCCTTTGCTAAGCTGCTGGACGCGCCGAACTGTGAGGTCGTTGAACTCAAGAAGCGGGAAGGTAACGACTGGCGTTTGCCTTGGCGCATCGCCCAAGCGGCACGGAGCCATGCCATTGATGTTCTGCACGCCCGTGGATGGCCTGCCATGGTCGAGACCGCCGTGGGAGCGCAGCTGGCTCACGTGCCTGCTACGGTTTACACCTTCCACGGTAAGACCTTCGAAGAATTGCAGGGGGTCAGTTTCAAGCGACGATGGATTCAAAGGGCCGTCATTCGGCGTTATCAGCGGGTGCTCACTTTGAACGGCTGCATGCGTGCGGATCTAGCTGCCGAATGCTCCCTTGCGGAGGATCTGATTCACATTGTTGCCAACGGTGTCGCCGCAGAGATCTTCCGTCCCCGCGAGGACGCGACGGAGCTTCGCGGGGAATTCAGCCTGCCGACCGGCCGAATCATTCTCGGCAACGTGGCGCGGCTCGATCCTGTGAAAAATCACGAGGTTATTTTACGAGCGCTAGCTCTGATTTCGGACCGGAATCGCCGCCCCTTTTTTCTGCTCGTGGGAGAAGGGCCCCATCGGTCCGCATTGCAGCGAATGATCGAACAACTCGGATTAGCGCCGGACGTCCACCTGTTTGGTTATTCCGACCGAATCCCGGAACTGCTTAACTGTATGGACCTATACGTTCAGTCTTCGTTCTACGAGGGATTCAGCAATACGGTGCTGGAGGCGATGGCCTGCGGACTGCCGGTATTGGCTACGGACGTGGGCGGAACGGGAGACATTTTGACTGAGGGGCGGGAGGGGTTTTTTTTCCGACCGGATGACGTTGAAAGGTTAACGGCGCTCATCCTTCGTCTGGCCGGAGATGCCCGACTGCGGCGCGGCCTCGGGGAGTGCGGGCGGCGTCGCGTGGAGGAGTTGTTTACCGTCCAATCGATGGTGCTGAAGTATGAGAATATCTATCGAGAATTGGTTTTTCGAACAAACCGAGCCGAGTCATCGGCGTTCGGAGCAAGGTAGGTGATGTTATGAGAATAATGGTACTGACGGTTCTTTACTACGCAGCCGCACTCTACGGCGTGCGCTACCCGGTTTTCGGCCTGATGTTTTTCATCCACATAGTCATCTTCAGGCCGGAGAGTTTGGTTTGGGGCAGTTATGCGTTCGGTCGTCTCCATTTGATCACGGCGCTGATCGTTGTTGTGGGTTATTTCCTTCAAAGACGATCACTGATGGCGGCAGGCGATGGGTTGCATCAAAAAAAGAACCTATTCAATTTTGCTCTGTTCCTGGTTTGGCTGGCGATTGTTTCTTTGCTCGCCGAGGTTTCGGTGCAAGACAGCTTTGAAAAAGCACTTGAGTTGCTAAAGATATTCGCCATCTGCGCTGTTTTCGCCAAAATCGTGAATACCGAAACGCGGATGGAATTCTATGTCCGGGTTGTTGTTATTTCCTTCGGTTTGCTCGGTCTCTGGGGTTTTGAGCAGTCTTTGCGCGGTAACGAGAGGTTGGACACCCTATGGCCTGGTGGTTCGAACTATATCGCATCCCAACTGGCTTTGATTGCTCCGTTGGCGATGGCTAAGGCTTCGGATAGAAATATGCCCTTGATGCACCGGTTAGGCTTTATTGCCTGCGCATCGTTTATGGTGCTTTGTTCCTTCGCTACCCAATCACGGGGCGCATTTCTAGGTCTGGCGTTAGGCATGTTTGTATTCCTGTTTTTTGTTCGCTACCGCGTCCGAGCCTTTGCGGCGTTGGCGTTGATCACCGTTCTCGTCTTCCCCTGGGTCGGAGGAACTTATGTGGATCGTATTGGCAGCGCTTTTGCCCCGGCCGAGGAGCGGGATGCGTCGGCTGAATCCCGTTTTGCGCTGTGGCAACTTGGTCTGCGAATTTGGCAGGACTATCCGATTGCCGGCGTGGGTCTGGACAACTTCTCCTTGATGAGGAAAGCCTATGCAGGAAAGGTTAGCGACTTCATAAGTAGGGCGGACGTTTATAACTCGATCTTTAATGAAGAGCGTTACCAAGAGCGTCAACCTCACAGTGTCTATACGGGAATGATGGCCGAAGCGGGATTGATCGGCGTCGGGTTGTTTGCGGTATTGTTACTGCGCAATATTTTCGTTCGATTTCCAAGGAAGTTCCTTGACTTGCCTCCGAACCAAAGCCTCTATTTGCAGGCGAAAGGTGCTCAGGCGGGTCTCGTCGGGTTTGCGTTTGCGTCTCTGTTTTACGATCTTCAATATATCGAAATGCTATATTTGCAAGTGTTCTTTATCGGCGCGATCAAGACCTATGCTGATTCTACGCAGAATCCTGAGGTCGCGGTGGTCCCCCGATAGTCTCATCATCCTTAAAGAGAAGATACAATGTGCGGCATCGTCGGTATATATCAGCCTGAGGGGCAGATCGACAGAGAACGGATGGAATCTGCGTGCCGTCTGATACGTCATCGTGGCCCCGACGCGTCAAACATGTTCTTGGATCGGTACGTTGCGCTCGGCCACCAGCGTCTCAAGATCATCGATCTGAGTGACAGCGCCAATCAGCCGATGACCGACGCCGACGAACAAGTCGTGCTGGTATTCAACGGGGAGATTTACAACTATCGAGAGTTGCGCAAGCAGCTTCTCGATCTGGGCCATGAGTTCCGCACCAATAGCGACACGGAGGTCCTTCTTCACATGTATCTGCAGTATGGCAAGCAATGCCTGACGTACCTCCGGGGCATGTTCGCTTTCGCGGTATGGGACAAGCGCCGCCGAATACTGTTGCTGGCTCGGGACCGTCTAGGGATCAAACCTCTTTACTATCGAGCACACGGCGGAGGGTTGTGCTTTGCATCCGAAATCAAGGCGCTCCTGGCTTTGGACGACCTCCCCGTTCGCGTCAATGCGCAGGCGTTTCATGACTACCTCACATTTCGTTATACGATCTCACCCACTACGATGTTCCGGGGGATCGATAAGCTCCCGCCCGGCCATAGCCTGGAGTTTTCAGAAACGGGAATCAAGATCGATCGGTATTGGTCGCTTGACTTTGAAAAATCACAGCGCATGGGGGATGAAGATTGGATCCAGGCTTTTCGTGAGCGGTTCACGGAGGCCGTCGCCTACCATATGGTCAGCGACGTGCCTGTCGGAATTCTGCTTAGCGGAGGGCTGGATTCTTCCGTTGTGGCCGCCGTGGCCCAATCCCAGCTGACGCAGAAAATTAAGACGTTTTCCGTGGCATTCACCGACGGCGGGATTTTTGACGAACGTCCATATGCTCGTCTGATGGCCCAACACCTCGGTACGGATCACCACGACATCGGCATGACTGTCCAGGATTTTATTGCCACGCTGCCGCAATTCATATGGCATATGGACGAGCCGATGGCAGATCCTGCGGCTTTACCTCTCTACGCCGTTTCTCAACTTTCGGGCCAGCATGTAAAAGTAGTCCTATCGGGGGAAGGTAGTGACGAACTGCTCGGGGGGTACGCGTTTTGGACGCAATTTAAGGGTTACAACCGCCTGAAGCTCTTCAAAAGACTTCCGGCTCCTTTGAGGGAAGCCGTATTCGGCACGCTAAACAGGACTGTCTTTCATTCCGAAAGGGTCGACAAATATTTGAAGATGAGCCAACATCCGCTCTCGCGGTACGGCGCTCTGGTCCCCTCATTCCAAGATTGTGTATTCACGGAAGAGGAAAAATGGAACCTTTACAGAGAGAGTTTTAGAGCCTGTGCTCTGAAAGATTCCGTCGATAAGGTTCGCGCTGCATACGAGGAGTCGGAAAAATTTGAATTTCTCGATCAGATGCTTTTCGTATCGATGACGCAGTGGCTGCCGGAAGATCTATTGGTTAAAGCCGACAAGATGACCATGGCTCATGCCCTCGAGCTTCGCGTACCGTTTTTGGACCACGTTCTAGTCGATTTCGCCGCGCGCATCCCGGGCCATCTCAAAATCCGAAAGCAGGGCGGAAAATATATCGTCAAGTATATTTTAAAAGAAGCGTTTGCCGATATGCTGCCGCGGCAGATCGTCGAGCGGGAGAAGCTTGGGTTTCCAGTCCCCTATGCCAAATGGTTTGCCGGCGAGATGCGCGATATGCTCCAGGACGTTCTTCTTTCACAGTCCGCCCGATCGAGTGGCATTTTAAATTCTCAGGCGGTCGAGACTTTGCTCAAGAGCTATTTTTCGCAACCGGCGGTGGAGCGCAGCGCATGGGACCCGCAGGCCAAAAAAATCTGGAGTCTGTTTGTCTTCGAGCTCTGGCGACAGCGTTTCCAAGTTAGCGATGGAATTTAGGGAGGCTTCCGATACTCAGAACAAAAGGGGAAGCCTGTCGATCTATCGCCGGCGGCATGGAGCGGATCTCCGACGGCGAAGGCGAAAATGACGCCTCATTCAAAGTTGAAAGGCGCTGGGTTTAAACCGTTCCGTAGTTTTCGAATCAACCAATCATTTTACAACTATCCAGGGTTTTGTCGCTGTTAAGATCGAATTTCCAAAAACTCCGCTGACAGTGTTTCTAGCGTTCACGTTTGTTGCGGTATGCACCTTGAAAGGTGCGGGTTACTGCTTCATTGGTACCGTTCCGCTATCAGACGACGGGAATGGCCCCTGGTATCCCTAACGGTTAACACAAGTATCCAAGCTGCAACCATTCCGTGCCTTTTTTTGATCCCGAAGTATTACACCCCGGCATTGCTGAAAGAGAGCGATTTTTGTTGCGCGCCCTGCAGCTAAGGCTTGGATGGCTCCGATGCCGGCTCTATTCGCCTTCGTGTCGAACTAGCGATTGTTTGCCCCATGGCTATTAACATGAGCGATCATGCCGCTGCCACCTTGGCATCGCCACGCCTTGCTCCCCCCCTGTCGACCAAACACATTCGACCGCAAAATGCCTTCGAGATATTTCCTCCAGAAGCTATCGAACAATCTCTGGCGACAAGGTTCGAACAGCAAGCTCGGCGTTACGGTGATTGTATCGCAATCAAAACTCGACAGCGGACATTGACTTATGCCGAACTCAATCAGTTGGCCAATCAGGTTGCCTATACCATTGGCACGCGTTGTGAACAGCATAAGGGGCCGGTAGCGCTGCTGTTTGGACAGGGGGTCCAAGCGATTGTGGCGATGTTTGGTGCTTGGAAGGCCGGAAGATGTTGCGTCATCCTGGATTCGGCCCAACCGCTTGCGCGCCTCGCCTACATGTTGGACGACTCGGGGGCTGTAGGCATTGTCACCGCGACGCCGTATCTGCCTTTAGTGCAGCAACTGCCGCTCCAGGCACAGCTGATCATCGATGTGGATCGCATAGCTTCCCAATGCCCGGCCGAAGACTTGCAGCTCAAGACGGCCCCGGACGCTCTCGCGTGTCTCTTATATACCTCTGGTTCAACTGGGCAGCCGAAGGGAGTGATGCACACCCACCGTACATTGCTGCACGAGGTCATGCGACGCACACAGGCGCTTCATATCAGCCACAGCGATCGTATGACGCAGCTTTCTTCCGGTACCGGACAGGCAGTGGGAAACATTTTGAACGTCTTGCTCAATGGCGCTGCACTCTATTCCCTGTCGATCAAAGAAGAAGGGATCGGCCTGCTGTCGAGCTGGCTGCGTCATGAAAGCATTACGATCTACCATAGTGCCGCCCCCCTGTTTAGACAGTTCATTGGCACCCTCAGCGGAAAAGAAACGTTTCCCGATCTTCGTCTGATCCGCATGGCAAGTGATACGGTGTACCCCACCGATGTCGAGGCGTATAAAACCCATTTCGCTCCGCACTGTCTTTTTGTGAACGGGCTGTCAAGCACGGAAACATACACCAATTGCATGTATTTTTTGGATATGTCCACCGAATTCTCAGGCAGAACGGTACCGATCGGGTATGCGCTCGACGGCATCGAGGCCTTAATTCTCAATGACGACGGTGATGACATCGGCTCGAGCGGCGTGGGGGAAATCGCCATCCGAAGCCGCTATCTCTCACCCGGCTATTGGCGCAAACCCGCCCTGACCGATGAAATATTTCTCCCCGATCCCGCCGGGGGGGATGCCCGTATCTATAGGACGGGCGATTTAGGACGCTTACATGCTGACGGTTGCCTCGAACATCTCGGACGCAAGCAGTTTCGCGTTCAGGTGCGCGGCTATAGCGTAGAGATTGCGGAGGTGGAAGCAGCGTTGCGCTTTTTGGCAAGCGTCAAAGAGGCGGTGGTCATTCCTCGCGACGTGCCGTCCGGAGGCAATCAACTGTTTGCCTATGTGGTCCCGGCGACGGCGCAACCGCCAGTGACAGCCGTACTACGGCAGGCGCTGGCACAGGCCTTACCCGATTATATGCTGCCGACCACCTTCGCTTATCTCGACGCTTTGCCTCTGACGCCGAGTGGTAAAATCGACCGTCTGGCCCTGCCAATCCCCCAGCAGGCCCACCTAAAGCCAAGGTCCTCTTTTGAGGCGCCGCGGACGCCTCTCGAAGCAAAGCTGACACAGCTGTGGCGCGAGATGATAGGGGTGCCTCAAGTCGGTATACACGACGATTTTTTTGCCCTCGGCGGGCATTCTCTATTGGCGATGCGATTGTTGGTGCGCGTGCGAGACCTGTTCCGCGTCGATGTCCCCCTCGCCATACTCGTCGCGGACCCCACTGTGGCGGCCCTGGCGCAGGCCATCGACGCTCCAGGGGGCATCGCCATTCCGGGAAGACTCCTGGCCTACAAGCCCTATGGGGCTAGACCGCCCTTTTTCTGTGTGCATGGGGTGGAACTGTTAGCGCGCCACATGGAACTAGAGCAGCCTTTTTATGCGTTGCACCCCCATACCTTGGATGGGAGCAGTGCCCCCACCAGCGTGGAGGTCATGGCGGCGGAGTATCTTCGCGCGATCCGGCAGGTTCAGCCTGAAGGGCCCTATTTTCTCGGAGGATATTCTTTTGGAGGGCTCGTGGCTTTCGAGATGGCCCACCAGCTCCGACGTCGGGGGCACGAGGTCGCGCTCCTTGTGTTGTTAGATTCCGGCGGTCCGGAGGAGGGTAGTGCCGAACAGGGCACCATCTTTACACACATCAAAGAGTACCTGTACCAGTTTTTTGCCCGGGGGTGTGAAGTGTATCTCCGGACAGGACGGCCGATACCGTTGCCACTGCGTGTGCCGTACCATATTGGTCAGTGTGGCCGGGCGCGGCGGGCCTATCAACCGCGAGTCTATCCGGGGCGTTTGGTGCTCTTACGGGCCGTGGAGAATCGACGTGATCCCTTCAAGCGTTGGGGTGGGATGGGTACGGAAGGTCTGGAGATCCATGAGATACCGGGCAATCACGATACGATGATCCGGGAGCCCCAAGTACAGGAAGTTGCCGCCAGGTTGAATCAAGTCTTACGCCGGGCGCATGAAGCGCTGTGCGAGCGGAAACAAACTCGCGTCCAAGAAGGATAAAATTAAGCAACAATTAACGGGAATCTGGAACAATCCCTGTCCCTTCGATCCGTAGAAATAAACGATCCTTATTACCGTCCGCATACCGGCAGCCATGCGGGTGACTCCCCAGGTCATCAAAAATTCAGTTAGCAATGGCGCTTCACACATTGTTCGCGGCGCCAATGATGACCGAGATGGAGACGGCGATTGAAGCGAGCCATGGAATGAAAGTCGGCGAAGCGGGCTTCGAAGGTATGTTAGCTGAGTTGGCATCCCTTTTCGAAGACGAGGCGAGGTGCGTATTTGCTGAGAAGAGCAAAAAATCGAATCGCAGAGGCCGGCGTGATTGACCGTGTACTTAAATTTCCGCCGGATCAGGAAGCGATTCGGGCGAAGTGTTTTCATCCGAGTGGAACCTTCGTCGATTTTGCGAAGGAAGAGATCAAGCAATCGATTCCGGAGCGGTTCGAAAAAATTGTGCGGATGTATCCAGAGCGGATTGCGGTCAAGGAAGGTGACCGCATAGTGACCTATGCCGAGCTTGACGGGCTCGCTAATAATTTGGCACGTGAGATTCTTGTGCGAGAGGGAGATAAACCAGAACCGATTATACTTCTGTTGGAAAAAGGCGCGCCTTGGGTTGCCGCGATGCTGGGAGTTCTAAAAGCGGGGAAGATTTTTGTGCTTTCAGATCCTTCTCTCCCGAAGGCGCGGATCGCATCCGTGATCGAGGGCTCTCAAGCGGGGTTGCTTATTACCAGCCAGCACAATCTTTGTATTGCTCAGGAGTCCGCGGGTAGTAGGCTGCGGGTGCTGGATATTGAAACGATCAAGCAGGACCTTTCTGTTAGCGGCCTCGGCTTGCATATCGAATGCACTGCTTTTGCGTATATCGTCTATACTTCTGGTTCTACGGGTCAACCCAAGGGTGTTGTGCAAAGCCATGAGAGTCTACTGCATAATATTCGACTCCGCACTTGCGCGCTTCCTGTTTACTGCGATGATAAATTTGCTTTATTGTCGTCAGGCACTGCCAATGCCGTAACCTCTACCTTTCTCGCTCTCTTAAACGGTGCCGCGCTTTTACCTTTTGACGTCCGAAACAACGGCGTTGCTCGCCTCGCCGATTGGTTAGTGCAAGAGAAAATCACATTCTTGCCGATGAGCTCGCCTCTTTTCCGAAACTTCTGCCACGCTCTAACAAGAAGCAACGGATTCCCTGATCTTCGTATTCTCCGCTTGATGAGCGATACGATCACTCGCCGAGATACCGACCTCTACAAGAAATACTTCTCGTCGAAGTGTGTATTGATCAATGGACTGCATGGGACTGAAACTGGTGCTGTCAGTTTGTACCTCATCAGCCATGAAAGTCATCTCCTCGGAAGCGAAGTCCCGGTAGGTTACTCCCTTGAGGATAAAGAGATCAGATTGCTCGATGAAGACGGTAACGATGTAGGGTTTAATCAAATTGGCGAAATCGTTATACGAAGTAAATACCTGTCGCCCGGATATTGGCGTCGGCCAGACCTCAACGAGACCAAATTTATGCCCGATCCAAAGGGAGGCGAGGAGCGACTCTATTTCACCGGCGACCTCGGTCTGATGCTCTCCGACGGCTGCCTTATCCACAAGGGACGTAAAGACTTTCGGGTGAAGGTCCGAGGTTATGGGGTCGAAATTGCGGAGGTGGAAAAAGCTTTACGGGACCACGCCGCGATTAGCGAAGTAGTCGTAGTCGGCAAACAGGATGAATCGGGCGAGACCCGTTTGGTTGCATATTTTATTTCTCACGGTCCGTCGGTCCCTTATGTCACTGAGTTGCGGCGTTTTTTGGGGGAGAAGCTGCCTGATTACATGATTCCATCGACATTTGTAGCGCTGGAGACTTTTCCACTGACCCCCAATGGCAAGATAGATAGAAAAGCACTGCCAACGCCGGGGAAGTCCCGACCTGCATTGGATACGGTCTTCGAGGAACCTAGGACGCCGATTGAAAAAGAACTGGCTCAAACCTGGTCAGAAATTTTATCGCTCCAAGAAATTGGCGTCAACGACAACTTTTTTGATCTCGGTGGCCACTCGTTGGCCGCCACGCGAGTGGTAACCCAGGTCATCAAGAAATTTAAGTTAGAAATGCCGCTTCACGCGTTGTTTGCAGCGCCGACCGTGGCCGAGATGGCGGCGGTGATTACAGCGAGCCAGGGAAAGAAGATAGGCGAGGCAAATTTGGAACGTATGTTGGCTGAGTTGGAATCCCTTTCCGAAGACGAGGCGCTGCGCTTAATCGGCGAGGAGAGCGGCAAGCGGAGCGACGAAGGGTGCTGTGATTGACCGTCTATTTAAAATCCCGCCGGATCAGGAAACGATACTGTTGACCCGGAGAGTAGCATGCGCGAGTCGATGACCATCCGTCAAATGATATCCGACTTGGCCCAAAGCCGTTCCAACGAGTTCGCCATTGTCGCGCCGGGAATCAGTCCGATGACCTATGGCCGATTGAACGATCGAGTCGATTGCCTAGTGGCATCTCTGCGCGCAATGGGTGTCGGTCGTAACGATCATGTCGCCGTCGTGTTGGCCAACGGTCCTGCAACGGCGGTTGCGTTTCTTGCCACGACCATCGCCGGAATCAGTGCGCCGCTCAATCCTGCTTATCGTGAAAGCGAATTTGATTTTTATCTCTCGAGCTTGAACGCTAAGGCGCTCATTGTCCAAGAAGGGATCGACGCGCCTGCGATTGCGGTCGCTCGCAGGCGCGATATCCCAATTTTGGCATTGTCGGCTGACCGAGGCTTTTCGGATGAGTTCACAATAATTCGGAGTGGTGCGACCTTATCGTCTTCGGGAGAGGTTCCATTGCCCAAACCTGACGATGTGGCCCTAGTCCTATATACCTCGGGCACAACCTCGAAACCCAAACGAGTCCCGTTGACCCATGCCAACCTCTTAGCTTCAGCCCACAACATCGAGGCCTCACTTGCACTCAAGCCCAGAGACCGTTGTCTCAATGTCATGCCGCTGTTCCACATCCACGGCCTGGTGGGTGTGGTCCTTTCATCCTTGGTGGCCGGAGCCAGTGTGGTGTTACCGCCGGCATTCGATAGCCTCTCTTTTCCCGACTGGATGAAAGAATTTCAACCGACGTGGTACTCAGGGGTTCCGGCAATTCATCAGGCGATACTTGCCAACGCCAAGAAACATGGCACGACGGTTCAATATTCCAATTTACGATTGATTCGTTCCGCGTCGGCGTCTCTATCACCGAGACTGATGGCGGAGATGGAAGAGCGTTTCGAGGTTCCAGTGATTGAGGCCTATGGCATGACCGAGGCCGCCCATCAGATAGCCAGCAATCCCTTGCCGCCATGTGAGCGTAAGGCGGGTTCGGTGGGTGTGCCCACCGGCGTTGAAATCGCCATCATGAATGAGGATGGCAAGACTCTAAAGCAAGATGAGAAAGGGGAAATCGCTCTGCGCGGGCCAAATATCACGCGGGGCTATGACGACAACGCTCTAGCTAATGAGGAAACGTTTTCGGATGGCTGGTTTAGAACCGGCGACCAAGGACACCTAGACGCAGACGGCTATCTCTATCTTACGGGTCGCCTCAAAGAGATGATCAACCGGGGCGGGGAAAAAGTCTCGCCGCACGAAATTGATGAGGCCTTATTAGAGCATCCCGACATTTCTCAGGCGGTTACGTTTGCGGTGCCACATTCATCCCTCGGGGAGGATGTTGCCGCGGCAGTCGTAGTGGGAGACAAAGCCAGAACAACGGAAGCGGAGATCCGCGAATATCTTCTCGGTCGGCTAGCCGCATTCAAGGTGCCGAGCCGGCTATTGATTGTCGATGACATCCCTAAGGGAGCAACGGGCAAAATACAACGTATCGGTCTGGCGGAGAAATTCGCGGCGCAACTCCAAGAAAGATTCATCGCGCCCAAAAATGACATAGAAGCCATGCTCGCCGACATCTATGCGGAGGTTCTGGGCGCCGAGCAGGTTGGCGCCAGTGACAATTTCTTTGCGTTGGGCGGCGACTCGCTTCGCGCCAATCAGGTCCTCTCGCGCATCCGAGCGGCATATCAGGTTAACTTATCCATCGCTACGATTTTCTGGAAAGCGACGGTTGCCGATTTGGCTCACGAAATCTTTCGAGCCATGGAAACACCGGACCGCGGGTGACGACTCGGTGTGATCGCAGGATACCTGGCGCTAACTTATCGAAAATGAAATCGCAACCCCTGAATTCCAAAAATTTTTGGACTACCAACTCGGTGCTAGCGCCATCGCTACAGCGGTTGACCTCGATGGATGAGAAAATAAAAACTCACCCAACCGATGG
>Ga0153916_10001162_pt1 | contig 18611 bp, 16 predicted proteins | sample Opewatmetagenome_FD_109642 | JGI IMG/M metagenome (GOLD analysis project Ga0153916, IMG submission 109642) | Freshwater wetland microbial communities from Ohio, USA - Open water 3 Core 3 Depth 4 metaG | ecosystem: Environmental > Aquatic > Freshwater > Wetlands | place: USA: Ohio, Lake Erie... | reverse complement strand
CGAGCCGGAAATGGTCAGGATGATCGAATACCTCAAGGCGGAGAACCGAATTCTTCGGACGCAAACAGAAAGGGCCGCCGGTGGGCAGGGAGAGCAAAACCGGCGGCCCATGAACGTGAGCGATACACATTACGTCGCGGAAAGCAGGTCGGCAAGCGCCGGCACGCCATACCGTTGATCAGAATCGCCTCGTGGCTGGCGACGTCGTACTAACCCCTGTCCTCAATCGGTGAGATTGAACTCGAACAGTTGATCCTTCTGCTCCGTGGTTGTGCACTCCAACCCGCTGGATTGTGCCGAAAGGTACTTCAAGGGCAGGAGATGTTTTGGAGAGGAAGGGGCGGCGGTCGCGTTGGTCTTTTGTTGCTTGTAAAACTCCTCCGCCGACATGTTGGGATCGCTTTGCGCGGTTTCCACCTTGGATACGGTCACCCGATACTTGCCCGGCACGGCGCCGTCGGCCAAGCCGGGGAGCCCCATCTTGGCCACGCCGTTGGCGTCAGTGACGCCCGATGCGCCCCTGCCGGATGGCTCCTGCGCGAGCAACGAGACGTTTGCCCCCTCCACGGGCTTGCCGTGATAGCCGATCTTGATCGACACGGGGTACGTCTTGGGTACTTGAGCCTTCGGTTTGCCGCACCCCGGGCAGATAACTAGCCCCAGCGCGACTACCGAGTAGACCAACAACCGAGAAGCTGTTTTCATAAACAGGGTGCCTCCCAACGACGTTTTGTCCTTCCGAGGCCAACGCACCTCGGAAACGAAAGAAGTCTGCCAACTAGACGAGCCTGGCCCTACGGCGCCGAAACCGCTTCGCCGCCTGCCATGCTACCCAGCGAGCCCCAGACGCCGTAAAGGGATGGACCGGTGTAATCCTGCGGCCGATTCGTGTCCACCAGCGGCGGAAAACCCGGCGGCGGAGAGGTCGCCGTTCGCGTGGGATCGCCGGCGTCGATCGTCTCGCTCATGAACTTCACGGAGCCGTCCAAGAACGCCACGTTCAACCCCCCCGGGTGCCGGCTGCTGGCCGTTGTCAATAGCCAGTCTTCGTTGTGCGCGTTCGCGCAACTCGGCCCGTTCGGAGGCAACATCGGAAGCCACTGGGTATAGATCGAGGCGCACATCCACCGCGCGCTGAGTTGGCAATGCGCGCGTGTTTCGATAGTGCCGGTAAGCTGTCGGTCTGGGCCGACCCGTTGCAGGCACAACGAGGGGGGCGCGCTATTGTATGCACCGACGCTGAGCGCAGAAGCCTCCGTCACCCTTCGGCTGCCCGGGACGCCTATACATACCTCAGCGACGGCCATCGTATTGCTCGTTCCATCCCGCACGAGGGCGAAGTTGACCGGCTTCTTGTCCCCGCGACAGAATGGCCCGCGACCCTCATACCAATCCCAGTTCAGCCACTGGTCGCCGCGGTTGCAGTGATAGCTGACCGGAGCTGAATTGCCGTTGGACGCAAATAGCGCCGCTGCGCTTCCATAGTCGGACGGGCAAATAAACGAATTGAGCAGGACCTTGCACGTCGGGGCGCTATTGCCGTCGGGCCACTGTGCGAAAGAGTTGGTCGCCCCGAGTTGGTCGTAGAGGGGCTTTTGTTCGACGAATGGCAACAGGGCCGCCAAGTAAGACCATCGGTACCACTCACCCCCGTACTTTTGAAAGAGCGGCTCGTGGCCGGCTGCCGGCAGACGCTTGTAGGTATCGTGGAAGTTGTGCAGACCCAGCCCCACCTGCTTCAGGTTGTTGGAGCACTGCGCGCGCCTTGCCGCTTCGCGCGCGGCCTGAACGGCGGGCAGCAACAGAGCGATCAGGATGCCGATGATGGCGATCACCACCAGCAGCTCGACGAGCGTGAACGCGCGATTGCGTCTCATGAGACACTCCTTACGACTGAGATGGAAGTAGCGGAAAAAGGACTATTGGTGCCTCATCTCATGCCCGGACCCAGGCGACACAGCCGCCGGGGCAAAGGAGCGATCGGCCTCCCAGGATGAAGCGTTCCCGGCGTCTCTTGGCTGGATGGTCAAACGAGCAACCGCTAGTATAGTCCTGCGTTCGGCGAGTGCAATAGGGCCATCGGGAGAAAAGGCCATCGCGTGGATCCCCTGCGTCTGTTGTTCCAGTTCCAGCCGCACTTGCCAATCGACCGTGTGCCGCGAGTCGACTTGCGGCGCCTGCAAGAAAGCCCCACAACTCTAGGCGGGGCTAGGAGTTAGGAGCGGAGGGCACGGGATTCGAACCCGCAACCCCTTTCGGGGCACCACATTTCCAGTGTGGCCGCTAGCCATTCGCTTACCCTCCGGGCGAATATCGCAAGCGCTTCTAATGAAAGAACTTACCTCCACCACCTCACGCCGTCATCGACCCCACTTATGGGGCAACGCCGCTGACCACGCTATCCCCTGGCGGGCACGGCGTCTCGCCAGCGCCACTCAACCAACCACCGATCGTAGGATACCCTCCGCAGGGTTCATCGGCAAGGCGGTCCGCGTTGAGAACGACCCCGGAAGAGAACGGCGTCGGCTTCGAGAGCTGAGTGGGGCGCGAGATGGTTTTCGACCGTCGATGGCCGAACGCGGGACCCCCGCCGGGAGGGGCCATCTCGCCAAGCGCGGGATTCTTGCCCATAGTGTGGCTATAATGCGCCGGCAGCCAAGACGGAGTCCGCCACGCTCAACCACCGCCGACGCGACGCAAAGGGAGCAACCGATGAAGCGGCCATTTCCCGCGATCGTGCTTTGCGCCCTGGTGGCTGCGGCCGGGGATTCGCGGGGCGGGGCGGAGGCCAAGACCGCGGACGGTCGCGAGAAGCTGCCGATCGCGCCCGGGCGGAAGGGGATTCGTGCAGTCTGGTGCGTTCACGTACCCATGTGGCAAGGAGACTCCAACCATGCGAAACCTGATGAGCTGGCGTGAGATGATCAAGGTGGCGCTGGCCGGCCTGTGCGCGGTGGCGCTTGGCGGGCAGTCGGCGGCGGAGAGCAAGAAACGGCCCAACGTGCTCCTCATCACGACCGACCAGCAACGGGTCGACGCGATGAGCGCCTTGGGAAACCCGTGGGTGAAGACGCCCCACATGGACTCGATCGCGGCCCGAGGGGTCTACTTCACCCACTCGTATTGCCCTTACCCGCTGTGCAGCCCCTCGCGGTCCAGCCTGCACGCCGGCCGCACGCCGCACGAGATCCGCGTGGACCGGAACAGCGTGCCGATCGACCCGGCCATCCCGATCTCGGGGCAGGTTTTCCGCGCCGCCGGTTACGACACGGGCTACGCCGGCAAGTGGCACATGCCCGATCCTTACCCGAGCGACGGGATCGCCGGGTTCGAAGTGCTCAACAAGACCTCGCGGCGGGGGAAGCTGGCCCGCGACGTCGACGAGGCGACGATGAACGCGGCGATCGAGTTTCTCAAGCGGACGCGGGAGAAGCCGTTCTTCTTGGTGGTGTCGTTCATCAACCCGCACGACATCTGCCTGCCGGCGGGCGAGACCAGCCCGCTGTTGGACGACGTGTGGAAGAAGTACCAGCCGGCGGCCGGCGCGGAGCTGCCGCCGCTCCCGGCCAATTTCGGCGCGACGGCCGGCGCGCCCGAGACGATGCCCCGGCGCGCCCGGCACGAGTCGTGGGACGAGGGCCACTGGCGGAAGTACCGCTATGCGTATTTCCGGATGATGGAGGACGTCGACCGGCAGGTGGGGCAGGTGCTCGAAGCGCTCGGCCGGGCAGGGCAGGAGGACAACACGGTCGTCGTCTTCACCAGCGATCACGGCGAAGGGTTGGCCTCCCACCGCTGGACCGGCAAGATGATGTTCTACGAGGAGGAGGCCGCCGTGCCCCTGATCGTGAGCTGGAAGGGGGTCACGCCGCAGGGCCGGATCGACCGCGAGCACCTGGTCTCGGCGCTCGACGTGCTGCCGACCCTCTGCGACTACGCCGGGGTGCCGCCGCCGCCGCTGGTCCGCGGCCAGAGTCTCCGCCCGGTGATCGAAAACCCCGATCGGCCGGGCCACGAGTTCGTCGTCTCGGAGATGGCCGCCGGGGGAGCGGGCGGCCGGGGCCGGAGCTTCATGGTGAGGACCAAGAAGTACAAGTACATGGTTTTCCCCGGCCCCGGCGGCGAACGCGTCGAGATGCTCTTCGACCTCCAGGCCGACCCCGGCGAAATGAAGAACCTGGCGGGCCAGCCGGCCCAGGCCGGCGAGCTGGAGCGCCACCGCAAGCTGCTGGCCGAGTGGAAGGAGACGACCGAAGAAGACAAGTACCCCGTGCAGGCGGCCGCCAAGGTCCCCCGGCCGAAGGCTAAGCGAGCCAAGGCGCGGGCAAAGTAGCGGGCAATGCGGGCAACGGGGTCAAGCTTGAATAGCGAATAGCGAGGCGGCGAAGGGCGCTCGGCACCCCCCAATCGTCAGACGGCCCGTTGCCCGCCAAGGGCCCACTGTTGACTATTCAAGCTCTGACCCCACCCAGACGAGCCAGGCTTCGCCGCAGGACGCGGGAAAGGGCCGCTTTCCTGCTATGGCTCGTCGGGGGCGACGGTGACGCCCTCCAACGGTTTGCCGTCCGGCGAGCGGACGCGGCAGCAGGCGGACCACTCTCCGCCTCCCTGGGTGATCTTCATCAGCAGGGTGTTCGGGCCCTGCTTCAGCCTCACGTTGACTTTGTCCTGGTCGGGGGTGCACGGACGCACGGCGTTGTTGGCGTGGACGACCCGGCCGCCCAGCCACACCTTGACCCCGTCGTCGCTGCCGATCTCCAACACCGCGTCCTGATCCTTGGCCGACGCGATCCGGGTCCTCAGGTAAGCCACGCGGTCTTGGCCGCCGAGGATCTTGTCGATTTCCACCAGCCCCGGCTTGCCGCCGGGCGGCAGCGCGACGGGGCGCCACTGGGCCCGGCCGTCGGGCTTCTCCGGCGCAAAGGCCACGTCGAACAGGTCTTGCCCGCTCTTGCCTTCCTCCACGTAGGGACCGGAGAGCAGCCAGGCGACGAGGAAGCCGTCGGGCGACTGGCCGGCATTCTGGACCGCGCGGATCGCCTCCTCCAGCTCCTTCCTGACCTCCTCGCCGGCGGCCTGCGACTTCATCTGTTCCAGCGCGGCCATGGCCCGCTTCTGGTAGAACGCGCCGAGCTGCCGGGCCAGCCGGATCGTGGCCAGCGTCGCATCGTCGCCAATCGCCGCGTCCTTCGTGCAGCCTTGGAGGAGTTCCAGCGCTTGGAGCGAAGGCAACTGGGCCAGCCCGGCGATCGCCTGCTTCTTCTCGTCCGGGCGCTTGGCCACTTCCAGGACGCTGCGGTAGATGCTCAGTCGCTCGGGCAGCGGCAGCTCCTTCAGACCCGCCAGGCGGAGGCAGCCGTCGCGGAGCGCCAGGACCGCGTGGCTGGGTTTCTCCGCCGTCCTGGCCAGCTCGATCAGGTACGGGGCGGCGGCCGCCTCGGGCCAGGCGACCAGCGTGCGGATCGCCGCCTCGCGGACCTCGGCGTTCTCGTCCCGGATTGCCTTGCGCACCGCGCTTAAGGCCTCCTCGCCGCGGGTGTAGATCAGCAGTCGCAGCAGGGCGACGCGCGAGGGGGGCGTGGTGGCCTGCTCCAGCGCGGCCAGCAGGGGCTTCGCAGCGGCCTTCTTGTCCGAGGCGCCGTTGCAGATCGCCGCCACGGCATCCCCGGCCGCGCCGCGCAGTTCCGCACTTTTCGGGCCCACGAGCACGGCGGCCAGTGGGGCCAACTGCTCGGTCCTGCCCATGGCGCCCAGGGCCCTGGCGGCCTCAGCGGCCATCGCCGCATCCGGCCCCTCCAGCAGCCGCACCAAGGTCGGCAGTGCCGACTGGACGCGGCGGCTGGCCAGGACGGTCAGCGCCACCCGGCGGTCGCCAGCGTCAGGCGACTCGATCAGCCGAACAAGGGCATCGTCGACGCCCGGACTGTCCATCCGCTCGAGGACCTTGTACGCGGTTTCGGCCAGGACCTTAGGCTCAGCGCGGGCCAGTCGCACGACCATGGGCACGTCGGCGGCCTCCCCGTGAAGCTCCAAGCACTCCAGCGCCGATAAGCGGATTCTCACGTCGCTGGTCCGGCCGAGGATCTTCAGCACGGCCGGCCGAAGCGCCACGTCGGGCTGGTCGGCCAGCACCGCCAGCAGGGCGAGCTGCCCGGCCGGGTTCATGCCGGGGAGCTGCTCGGCCACGGCATTCTTCATCGCCTTGTCGGAAGAAGCCACGAGCGCGGCGATCGTTGCCGTGCGCATGGCGTCCTCAGCGCCTTGCACCGTCTCGATCACGAGTTTGGTAGCGTCGGGACGCGGCAGGGTCGCGACCAATCCCTTCAATGCCGCGGCGCGAACGGCCTGCGGCCTCTGGGCGCCCACCAGGGTTGCGTAGATGCGTGCGGCCTCGGCGCTCTTGCCCGCGCCCGCCAGGCGGCTCGCCGCGGCGATCTTGGCTCGGGCGAGCGCCGGCGACAGGCCCGCCGGGGCCTGGATCGCATCCAGCGCCTTGGCCGCCTCCTCGGTGCCGACCTCGCCCAACGCCCCCATGGCGGCGCCGGCCACCAGCGGGTCGTTGTCGCCCGCCAGGCCGGACAAGCGTGGGACGGCCTGCCCGTCGCGGCGCGCCCCGATCGAGGAAATCACTCCGGCCAGCAACTTGCCCTTGACCTTCGGCACGGCGGCGCGAAGGGCCGCCCCGGCGGCCGGGTCCCGCATCGGCTCCAGCGCCATCCGCGCCGGGTGCGACAGCTCCTCGTCGGTCAACAGCGGCGCCACCGCCGGGATGCACTCCGGGCTGCCCACCACACCGAGCCAACGGCAAATGAACCGCTTGGCGTCCTTGGTGGTCTGCGGGGATTTGAGCACCGCCAGGAGCTTGGCCTCGATCTCCCTGTATCCGGAGGGAGGCGCCTTGCGGATCTGTTCCTCGATGGTCGCCAGCGGCAGCCGGCTCTGCCCGAACTCGTACTTCGCCAGCGCCGCGTAGGGATCGGCGGGCGTATCGTCCGCCGCCACGCCGCCGTTGGCCAGCATGTAAACGAACGCCACGACTATGGCAGACAAAACCGGTTTCATGATCGTCGCTCCCTGCTAAAAGATGTTCCACGGTTCGCGTTTCGCCCGCCCGAGCAAGCCGGACGCCGCCGGATCGTCGAGGATCTCTTCGGTGTCCGGATTCCAGCGGATCTTGCGGCCCAGGGTGATCGCGATTACGCACAGGTGCCCGACGCTCGCCGAGCGGTGCGCCACTTCGGCGGGGGTGATCGTCTGCCGCCGGGAGACGACGCAGTCGATGAAGTTGCCGATGTGGTTGGTGGAGCGGTAGAGGTTGATCTCGTCGGGGCGGATCTTGTCCTTCAAGAGGCCCTTGGGCGAGGCCTCGAACCCGCCGCGGTCGACCCAAAGCCAGCCGTCGCTGCCGATCCACTTGGCCCCCATCCGGTGCGAGCCCTCGGCGTTCTGCACGATCATCTTCACGCCGTTGGCGTAGGTGCACTCGATGCGGTAGCGGGTGGCGGCGTCCCAGATGCCGGTCTTGGGGAACTCGGCGCGGATCGGGTTGAATTCGACCGGTCCGGTGGTGTCGGTCCCGAGTCCCCACTGGGCGATGTCGCCGTGGTGCCCGACCCAGTCCATGAGCTGCCCGCCGCCGTAGTCCATCTGCCAGCGCCAGTTCCAGTGGGTGCGGTCGGCGGAGTAGGGGGCCCAGGGCGCGGGGCCGATCCAGAAGTCGTAGTCCAACTGCGGCGGCGGGCCGGTGAAGGGGGCGTTCCCGCCCGCGCCCCCGGTGGGCAGGCCCACCTCGACGGAGTGCACCTTGCCGATCCGCCCGTTGCGCACCAACTCGCAGGCGAAGCGGAAATCGCCGGTGGACCGCTGCCAGGAGCCGGTCTGCCAGACCCGCCCGTACTGGCTGACGGCATCGACCATGGCCCGGCCTTCCCTCAAGTCGTGGCTGAAGGGCTTCTCGCCGTAGACGTCCTTGCCCGACTTGGCGGCCATGATCGCCGGGATCGCGTGCCAGTGGTCGGGCGTGGCCAGCGAGATCACGTCGATGTCGTCCCGCGCCACCAGCTCGCGGAAGTCCTGGTAGGCCGCGCAGTCCTTGTTGCTGTAGGCTTCGTTGACGCGCCGCTGCGTGCCCTCCATGTTCCCCCGGTCGACGTCGTTGACGGCCAGGACTTGGCAGCGGGGATCGCCGAGGAAGCCGCCGAGGTTGCCGTTGCCCTGGCCGCCGACCCCGATGCACCCCACCGTGATGCGGTTGCTCGGGGCCGGACGCCCGGCGGCGCCCAGCACGGACGAGGGAACGATCGTCGGGAGCGCGACGACCGCGCCGAACCCGGCTACCCTTCTCAGAAACTGCCGACGACCCAACAGGTTGTCAGAGGTCATTCAACATTCTCCCTTGCGTTGGAACCCCGTACGGGAAACCCCGTGCTTGACACCAGTTTGGTCGCGGCACGGGGCTAGTACAATAGAGGCCGCGGCGCGGCGGGTTTTCGAGCCGCCCCCGCGCTGGTGGTAGAAGCTCCACTCCGGGGGGACCGACGGCAGGATAGCAGGGCCCTCGCCCGCCGGATACACTGGTCTTTGCCCGGTCCAACGGAGGGAGAAAAGGGGTCGGGAGTCTTCCTGGCGAAGCGCCCGAAGGCCCCTGTGAGGAAGAAGACTCCCGACCCCTTCGTCTAACCCACCTTCAACTCAGGCGGTGCAATCATGAATCGCATTCTCGATCGTCGTCGGTTTCTCCAGCGGGGCACGCTGCTGGCGGGAGCGATCGGCGCTCCGCTGCCGATCGCTTCCTCGGCCCTGGGCAAGGACTCCGCGGTCGCTCCGAGCAACAAGATCACCATCGGCTGCATCGGCGTGGGCGGGATGGGCACCGGGAACATGAAGGTCTTCCTCGGGCTGCCCGGATGCCGCGTGGTGGCGGTCTGCGACGCCTACGAAAGCCGCCGCCGGAAGGCCAAGGAGCTTGCGGACGACCAGTACGGGGACAAGGGCTGCGCGACCTGCGCCGACTATCGCGAGCTGATCGCGCGAAAGGACGTCGACGCCTTGATGATCGCCCCGCAAGACCACTGGCACGCCTTGATTGCCACGGCCGCGGCCCATTCGGGCAAGGACATGTACTGCGAAAAGCCCCTGGGGGTGTCGGTCGAACAAGGGCGGTGCATCCGCGACGCGGTCCGCAAGGCCAAGCGCGTGTTCCAGACCGGCACGTGGCAGCGGTCGCAGCGGAAGTTCCAGCACGCCTGCGAGCTGGCGCGGAACGGCTACCTGGGCAAGGTCCATACCGTGCAGGTGGCCACCGAGGGGCCGAACTACCGTCCCAGCTACAAAGGGTCGCTGGAGCCGCAGCCCGTGCCCCCCGGCTTCGACTGGGCGATGTGGCGGGGGCCGGCCCCCAACAAGCCCTACAATCCCGGCCGCGTCGCCTGGCCCGACTGGTATCTGATCTGGGATTACTGCGCGGGGTTCATCACCAACTGGGGCGTGCACCATCTCGACATCGCCAACTGGGGCTGCCCGCAGATCGGCACCGAGCCGCTGGAGGTCGAGTGCAAGGCCACCTACCGCAAGGAAGGCTTCACCGACAACGTGGACACGTGGAACGCGACCTTCACCTACGCCAGCGGGCTGAGAATGGCGTTCACCGACAGCCGGCAGCAGAAGTCCGGCTGCCGCTTTCTCGGCGACGAAGGCTGGGTCCACGTGGACCGCTCCGGCATCTGGGCCGACCCCGAGTCGCTTGTCAAGGTCAAGCTCAAGCCCGGTCAACTGCGGCTCACCGAGTCGGACCATCATCAGGACAATTTCCTCGCCTGCGTCCGCAGCCGCAAGGACCCGGTCTCGGACGTCGACGCCGCACACCAGGCATCCACCCTCGGCCTGCTGGCCGACATCGCCGCCCGCCTGGGGCGGAAGCTGAAGTGGAATCCCAAGCTGGAGCGATTCCTCGGCAGCGGGGAAGCCGACAAGATGCTCACCCGCCCGATGCACAACGGGTGGAAGCTGTGAGGTGAGAAGCTCGAGGGAATCATGATTGCGGCACGAGGGAGGCAGCAAGTGAAGGGGGCCTTGGTGAAAACGCTCTGCGCGCTGGCTTCGGCGGCCCTCAGCGGCGCCGGGCTCGCGCCGCCGGCTGCGGGCGAGGAAATCCGTCGCACGGCGGCCAACCAGATGGTGGAAGTCTCGTTCACGTCCTCGACGACCTGCGCCGATCCGTTCAACGAGGCCGGCTTCCCCTGGCTGCCCGGCTACACGCAGATCAACCCCGCGTACTTCGACGCCGCCGACGCGCGCCTGGCCTGGCTGGCCGAGACCGGGCTGTCGCCGTACACAAGCTGGAGCCCGGCGTGCAGTACCAGGCCGGCTGGTTCAATCCGGTGACGGGCGAGCGGATGTCGAAGCACCTTTTCTATCTCGCGAAGGATCCGCTCCCCTATCGCAAGCTGAACTTCACCTTGCCCGGATGAGGGTCGGCCAGGAATCCCGACACCCAGGAGGTTCCTCGATGCACCGCCGCGATTTTCTGAAAACAGCCGCCCAGGTTTCCGCCGCGAGGGCCGCCTGCTCCGCGTTGGCTGGCCCTGCCCCGGCTGCCACGAGCGATGCCCATGCTCGCCCGGCGTCCCCGATCCTCACGAGCTACACGGCCGGCGACCACCGGCGGCGACTGGAGAACATCGGCCTGTGCGAGCGCTCGATCCGCACCTGCATGCGGACGCACCTGATCGCCAGCTATCTGCCCGCCCAGTGTTGTTACAACCTCGGCGAGTACCCCTGCCGCAAACCCTGGGACCCGGACCAGTGGGACGAGCAGGAGTTGGATCGGCTCCGCGAGCATGGGATCCAGTTGATCCAGGTCCACGAGGAGTGGAACGACTCGCAGCGGCTCTTTGGCGGACACAAGTTGGCTCCGCTGAACCCGGCCGGCTTTCGCCGCTTCGTCGAGATGGTCCATCGGCGGGGCGGGATCGTCAAGGTGCATCGCGGCGGGGCGACCCGGCCTCAGACCGACCTGAAGGTCTATGACTACCTCTGGGTCGGCGAAGGAGGCCGGAGCGGCGACCGGCTTCGCGAGGCGGTCAAGGACCATCCTCCCTACGTGGTCCCCTGCCTGGATATGAGCCGGGCCACGGTGGAAAACGAGGAGGAACTCTACCTGCACTCGATCCCGTACCTCCAGTTCCCGCTCCTCTTGGCGGGCCGGCCGTTTACCGGCGAGCGTGCGGCGGTTCCCGGGATCAAGTACCCGCCCGAGGAACAGTGTTTCTGGACGCGGCACTGCCGGGCGATCTGGAAGCACTACCAGGCGAACCCGGACGGTCCCCATAGCTACGGCTGGTGGGATTCGGTGCCGGGTCGTCCCGCGGCTCGACCGACGCACGCGCGTTGGCTGAAGCGGTATCTTCCCCTGGTGGAAGAGGGAACCTGGGCCTGGCTGGAGGTCGGCGAGTCGGATCTCTTCACCGCCTCGCTTCCCCAGGAGGTGGTGGCTTCTGCCTATGCCAATCGCGAGCTGTACCTGGTCTTGGCCAACTACGGCCGATCCCCGGCGGAGGTTGGGACCTCGGATGCCTGCGTGCCGGCGGATAGCCCCTCTGCCTCCCCGACGAAGCTGTGGAGCCTCCCGGCCCGCTCGCTTCGGATCCTGCGTCGATCGACATAGGCGGTGCGCACCTGCGTTGGTAGCAGGGGAGCGGCGTTGCATCTCACTCCTTGACGAGTTTGTGGAGCGGAATATGAACAAGACATGGTTCCGGGTCGAGAAGGGTTGACCATCGCGAGGGTGGACCCCTCAATCGCGCCGCAAGACGTTGACGAGGCAGTGGAGTGTGCCGGAATTCCGAGCGCAGCCGTCACACGCGACGGTTCGCACGTCGTATCCCATCTCGTGCCAGACCGCGGCTGCCGCACGGTTAAGAACACCCGAGCAGCCAAACACCGGCATGTAGACGATGCGATGGCCGTCGCGCTGGTCGAGGATGGCGTTCACGTAGGTGATAAAGCTCCGGCCATCGCAACCGGGGACGAGAGGGATGCGGACCACCCGGTAGCCAGCGGTTTGGCATTGTTCGGCGACCGCATCGAAACGAGCGACCGTTGCCTCCGTGAAGTCCGTGCCTCCCGGCAGGAACGATTCAACGGCTTCGCGGTCATGGGGTTCCGCGAGCAGACGCTCAGCCATCCTCGGATCGCCCACGAGAACGGTCCGGTCGCCGATCGGCATCATGTACATCCCCGGATGATGATCGGGCCCCTCCTGGAGCAAGACGACGCGGCGTTTCAACACTGCCGAAAGAGCTTCGATCAGCTCCTCCCGGGTTGCCACGGTCCGCTGGAGATTCCGCAGTAGCATCGCCTGCCGGACAAAGACCGTCGCGCTGTCGGCGGCAAAATCGCCCCCGTCGAAGTACAGGTCACTGCGCCGGGAACCGAGGCCTGGTCCCAAGACGGCTGCCAGGTCCTCAGCAACCCGCTGGTCGCCCTCTCGTGCCGGCCAGACCTCCACCCCGTCTTCGCCACGGGGGCACAGCAGCACCGTCTCGTGGCTCTTCGACGGCCCAAGGGCCAGCCAACGATCCCGGGACCAGCTCGTGATGGGGTGATCCACGATCACGGGCGACAGCACGCACGCGGTCGAGCCAACACGCGCAACCAGATCCTCAAAGGCCGCCCGATTGCGACAGACGACGTACACGGTAACCCCCGGCGGAAGCTGGCGCAAGAACTGGCGATAGGTCGGAGCAACGACTTCCGCGGCCTCGCTGACATAATGGATCACCGCTTGGCGAATGGCGCCGTCGCAGTCGCTCACCAATGGCCCGGCGGCCACTTCGGGCACGTTGCACCCACCGCCGTCATAGACGGACAGTACGCCCGCGGAGGCGGCCAGGCCCAGCAGCACGCCGAGGAGCAGGTGACGTCTCGATGCTCCAGCCGTTCCCCTCATGGCTCCGTCCTTGCAGATTTGGCGGCGGGGGTTGATTGACTGGCCGTCGCAGGTCCGTTCCGAACACCGAGACTTCTCGCCAGAATCGCCTCGTTCCTGTCGCTCATGGTGATCGAGATCCTTTCCCCGCCCGGCAAGCCGGCTTCGGACACGATGGTCACCGTCTTGGTCTCGCGGGCTTTCAGACTGAAGGCTTGGGAATGGGACCAGAGCGACCGAGGGGTCGGAAGCATGCGGGAAAGGGGAGACGTCGGGCGTGTCGCCAGGATGTTGATCCACACGGCCGCATCCGCCGGCTTGTCGGTCGGGTTGGATGCGGCGATCTCGATGGAGGGCCTGTCACCCGCTTCGTAGCCCGCTTTGTCTGTCTTCAGCACAAACAGACAGCCGTGCGACGTGAGTCGAGGCTGAGCAATCTCCGGCTTGATTCTCGGGACCCCGTTGACGGCGCCGACGCCGCGGGGCGCCAACAGCATGACGGTGAACACCATCGTCACCCCGGCATTTCCTAACACCGCCAAGACGGTTTGCAGTCTCATGGCTCCGCTCCTTTCTCTGGTACGCTGTTGATCGACCGTTTCGAGAGTCACGGAGAATCGCGGCCAACGATTCTCGCCTGAAGTATTAGACGGAGTAACGCACCGCAGGTGGGTAACCCGTTTGTAACATCCGCGTCTCCCGGCTCGGAGGACCGGGCATCCACACGGGGGGGGTGACTGCGCCACCCGGTTCAGTCAGGCCATCCTTGAAACCGGGCTGCCCGGCCGCTACGATGCCGGCGGAAGAGGCCAGCGGCCGTGAATTACTGCCGCCGGTCTCAAGTTCTCGAGCCTCTTGCCGGATGTGTCAGAAAAGGACCCTGTGTGAAACACTCCCCAAGGGGGTACGTCCTGGCCGTGGTTCCCGGTCGGGCCGCTCGTTGCGATCCGGCAGACAAGGCTTGCGGACAGCGAATCGGAGGCGAGACAAAGGGCCGATCGGGAGGCAAACTGTGCGATCCCAAGTGCCGTCGAAGAAACGAAGGCCCGCCAGGCCGCGCAGGACGCGCAGCGGCAGACGCGGCGTCACCTCTACGTCTCCGACATGCTCCTCGTCCAGCAGTTTCGGGACGAGGCCAACGTGGCCAAGATCGTCGAGTTGCTTGACCGCCGCCGGCCGAGGAGTACGCACATTCGACGGCCACACCGGCGTCGTGCATTCTGTCGCCTTTTCCCCCGACGGGAAGAAGCTGGCCACGGGGAGCTTTGACAAGACGGCAAGGCTACGGAACGTTCAGAGCGGCAGACGGGAGAACACACTGGAGGGGCACAGCGGTTGGGTTTACGGTGTGGCCCTTTCTTCCGATGGGCGGACTGTCTTCCCGGGCGGGCGCCGAGACGGCATCCGAACCCACAGAGCGGGCGACCAGCGTCGACGGCGATCCTCCTCCAATGGCCGTTGCGACGCCGTGGTCATGTGCTTCTCACGAGACTCCTCGAGGATCCACGTGCCCGAGTCTGCCGTTTCAGCCGGATTCCGAGGGGGCCTGCGCCCCGGCTCAGTCTTCCGGGCGGAGCAGGATCGCGTCCAGCCCGGCGCAGTAGCCCGTGGACTGCGGATGGCGGGCCACCATTTCGACGGTTAGCTCGTGCGCCCGGTCGGCAAGCGTTACGCGAGCGGCTGCCGTCACCCGGCGCCACGTGTCCGGCGCGAGGGCAGGCAACTGGAGCCAGTTGATCTGGCAGTAGACGGTCATCCGGCCGCGCGACTGGTTCCACAATTCGACGCGGGCCTTCTTGCGGAAGGGCATGTGCCAGTAGCTGTTCAGGGCCCGGCCGTAGGAGGTGACCTCGATCGGCAGCGAGCGGACGTTGGCCCGCATCCCGTTCCCCGCGGCGAAGAAATCGCCGATGGGCGTCTCGACCGAGGGCAGTTCCGCCCCGTCCCAGAAGACCCGCAGCACCAGCGACCGCGGCCAACGGCGATCCTGGCCGGCCACCGTGAACCAGATGTGCCGGATCTCGCCCGGCCCCTCCAGCTCCGCCACGGTGATCCGTTGGCCGGCGGCCAGGTGATAGGCGTCGGCGTTTGACTCGGGGTCAAAGAGCCCGCTGGAGTGCCGCTTCGTGACGCCCGGCTGCTGGCGCGTGATCTCGTCCAGGACGTCCGCGGCAGCGGTCGCCCCGGCCAGGACAACCAGCACCGCCCCGAGCCCCCCGCCTCTTGAACGACTCATAGGAACTCTCCTTGGCCAGAGGAACTCACTCCGAAAGCGCAAAGGCCCGCCCCCAGGGCGCCCGCGGCCACGGAGCCGTTCCGGACCTACTCCGGCGACCACAGCCGCGGGTAAGAGCCGCGCGATCTCCGCTCCACAACCGGGGCGCCGGTCAGCTTCTGCGGCAGGCTCGACACGTAGCCGGGCGCCCCTTGGGCAATGTCCCCCACCTCCACCAAGAACGCGTCCGGGAGCTTCCCCGGCAGCACGCCCTCGTAATAGTCGCCGGCCTTGCGCATCAGCACGTGATACCACATCAGGTCACGCCACGCCGGATCGTCGGTGTACACGTACCAAGCCTTGACGACTTGGACCTTCGCCGCGCCGCTGATCCTCGCCCGGAAGACCGTGTGGTTCTTCTCCCGCCGATGGGAGACCTCGCTGATTTGCGTGATCGGCCGCCCGTCGAACACGTGGGCCACCCACATCAGGAAATCCATGTACTGGATCTCGCTGAAATTCGAGTGGCAGTAGTTGGGGATCATCTCGATCGTCATGGGCCGCCGCAGCCGTTCCTGGAGGACGTTCACGTTGAACATCTTGTAGCCGTCCTCGTTGGTGGCCCCCAGGTAGAAGACGGGCACGTTGACCTGCTCCTGGAAGAAGGCGTGGTGGAACGACAGGTGGGGCTCGATCCGATCCGTGCGAAAGACCCCTTCGTTCCCCATGATAATCGCCGACGCCACGCGCGGGTCCGTTGCCGCCGCCACCGTAGCGCTGCGGCCGCGCTTCGAGTGGCCTCCCACCACGGCCTCCAGACCGTCCAGCCCGAGGAACTGCTGGAGGGCGTTCATCGCCTGGATGTAGACCACCGCAAGCTGGCAGTTCATGTTGTAGTAGTTCTTGCCGGTCTGTTGGGCCAGGCGACCGAGGACGCCGATGTCGTGCTCGATGTCGCTCCCGTCCGGGTACGTCCCGGGATTCGACAGGACCATCGTCGGATACCCGGTCCGTGCGGCGATGGGCTCCCCGTACTTGGCCACGTGGACGGGGTAGGCATCCATCCCGGGCGACCCGATGATGACCACTCTCCCTTTGCGCGGCGGAGCCCGGTTCACCGAGCTATCGGCCGGCAGGAGAATCGTCGAGGGATGACCCCACCTCTTACCCGCCAGCTCCTGCGACCAGAAATGGGCCGTCACCTTGCGGAGCTTCGTGGTCGGGTCCGTGTCGCTGGGAACGACGTCGTCCGAGAGGACCTTGAATTCCAGGGGGACACAGTGCTGCTTGACGATCGGCCACAGCTCGCGGGGCTTGGGCACGTTCCGCGAGGCGGCCTCGAAGTCGAACGGCTTGACGGGCGTCTGCTCGCCGCCCCATGCGGCGACCGCCCCGAGACAGCATCCGGCCAAGAGGATTAGCCACGCGCGTGCTGCGCCGGCCCATTGCGGGAGTCTCATGGTTTCTTCTCCGGGGTGTCTCCGGGGAGCGGTGTGCGCGGGGTCTGGGCCTTGAGCCAGTCCTCCCACCTGCGCCGGTCAGCGCCGAGCTTCTGGCCGCCCGCCTCGTCCAGCAGCCGCCCGATCTCGCGGTCGTCCGCCTCGTCGCTCAGGCGCCCAAGGCAGTTGACCAGTGCGGCCAGATCGCCTTTGCCGCCAATCTTCAGGCATGCCCGAGCCGCGGCCACGCGCGTGGCCGGCTCGTACAACAGATCGTCCAGCCACGGCAGCACGAAGGGATGGCCGATCGCCAGGGCCTGTTCGACCAGGGCCGATCGCTTGCTGCCGGACGTCGTGGCGAGCCCCTGGCGGAACTCGGCGACCCGCTTGCGGGTCTCCGGCGGGGGCGGCGGAAACCACCACGCCACGCGGATCCTCGCCGCCTGCGACGTTGGCCCTTTCCACGCGTGAGACTCCAGGTAGTCCCAACCGGTGAGCGATCCCTCGCCGCCGTCGCCCACGCACGTCAAGAGCATGGGCCCAGGAGTCCGCCCGAAGTAGAGCCACTTGTTCTTGGCCCGGTCGGTCCGCGTCGGGTCGAAATCGACCCAGCCGATCCCCGCCACCAGCGCCTGGGGAAAGCGGTGAAAGACCTTGTCCAGGTGGAATGGTACGCCGGAACGGCCCACGATCCCGCCGACGTACCGGGCAGGGATGCCTCGGCTACGGCACAGGGCGACAAACGTGTACGTGTATTCGCTGCAGCTCCCCTTGCCGCTGGCGAGAACCTCCGGAACCGGCTGCCATTTGCCGTCGCGTTCGTAGCTCAGCCGCTCCATGACCAGCCCAAAAATCCCGTCCAGCTCCGCCGCATCCCCCGAGCGCCCAGCGGCGGCCTGCTCCGCGGCCGTGCGGACCGCGGGGTCCTTCAGCGAAAAAGGCTCGGCATCGCGGAGGTACAACTTCCGCTCCTCGGCCGCGAGCGACGCAACGCTCGGGCCGGCCGGCTCCTTCGTCTCGGGCGGCCTCCGCAGTTCCCAGCGAAACCGCCGGATCGTGGCCCACGCGGCCCACCGTCCGCTCATCGTGGCCTGCGGTCCGAGCTGCTCCTGCCGGTAGGCCAGCACCGGCGAGCCCCAGCGATCCTTCAGCCGTTTGGGCTTCCCGTCCACCTCCAGCTCGTGGATGGTTTGGTGAGGAAGCTCGATCGGCGTGTGCATGTGGATCCAGGGGGAGACGAGCGGCGTTTTGCCCCGGTTCACGATCCGGGTCAGGAAGACGACCGTCGCCGCCTCTTCCGATCCTGGCTCGACGTGAGCTCGCAGGACGCACGGCAGCGCAGCCGGCGGATCGGCGGCTTCCGCCCTCGCCCCAGACAAGGCGAGCATGCACAGGGCGTTAGCCAAGGCCAGGGCGCATCTCCAGCCACCACGCATCGGACACCGCCTTTCCAGGGCCAATCGCCGCTGCGGGCAGGCCGAACATCCCGGCCTACGGCCCGCGGCAGCCGGCTTTGCCCGCTCCAGGATAGCGTGAGGCGAGGCCGGCGGAAAGCGGCAACGCCTCGACGCTTGCGGCACCTGCGCCGGCGGACCGCACGACGGTATAGCGCGCAGCCGCCTTGAGCTAGTCCGATTCACGAAGATCGATGAATTTGCGTCGGTGGAGGGCTCATCGCTCCCCGACTCGCTGCGCCAAGCGGCGCTCGGTACGAGTCTGCAAGCGTCACCCGATGGCTCGCGGCTTAGCTTGAGCGTTAGCAGGCTGAGTCTCATCAAACGACTCATTTCCGGGGCGCGCGACGGGGACCGCAACACTCCCCCTGCCGGGAGCCGAGAATGCCGGATTCCACCGTTGCCGTACCGCACTGACTTCAGGCAATTCGTTAACGGTTATCCCCCGCCCGTGGTCCCAGTCCGGCACGTACCGCCGGCGTGCTCCTTCGCCGATCAGCTTGTAGCTAGGCTTGGGCCGATCGGTGCGGCTGACGGACCGGCCCTGGCCCTTGCGGATCGCCAGCGCGGCCTTG
>Ga0153916_10001161_pt1 | contig 18618 bp, 14 predicted proteins | sample Opewatmetagenome_FD_109642 | JGI IMG/M metagenome (GOLD analysis project Ga0153916, IMG submission 109642) | Freshwater wetland microbial communities from Ohio, USA - Open water 3 Core 3 Depth 4 metaG | ecosystem: Environmental > Aquatic > Freshwater > Wetlands | place: USA: Ohio, Lake Erie... | reverse complement strand
CAGACAGTCGATCGGCCCGTATTCCGTCAGAAGCTCGCGGACCTGGTTGTGCAGGTATTCGGCGTATTTCCGGATGTCCCGATTCGCCGCCTTTGTCTTGAATTCCAGGTTGTTGAACATCGGATGATACTTGTCGACCGGATACTCGGGGTGATGCCAGTCCAGGAGCGAGTGGTAGAACCCGACCCGCAGCCCCTCGGCCCGGAACGCTTCGACCATCGGCTTGATGAGGTCCTTGCCGTACGGCGTCTTGGTTGCCTTGTAGTCGCCATATTTCGAATCCCAGAGACAGAACCCCTCGTGATGTTTGGTGGTGACGACGAAATATTTCATCCCGGCGGCCTTGGCCAGACGGGCCCATTCCTTGGGGTTGTAGAGGTCGGGGTTGAAGTGATCGAAATACTTTTGATAGTTCTCGTCGGTGATCGCCTCGTGCTGCTTGACCCATTCGTGCCGGGCCGGCAGGGCATAGAGGCCCCAGTGGATGAACATACCAAACCGGGCTTCAGTCCACCACTTCATCCGGGCCTCGCGCTGGGTCTCGGTTTCCTGATTGGCGGTCGCCCTGACCGGCAGGGCGAGCGAAAAGATGAGCAATAAAAGGGAGGCGGTGGTAATCTTCATCGACAGACTCCTTTCCGAGGGTCTTTTTAGATGCGATGACATTCGAGTAGGCTTATAACATAGGCTTGCGGGGCTGTCAAAAAAGGCTCGGATTCAGGTTCGTCAGCCCGCTCGCCTTTGGATGACCTTCTACGCCTATACCCCTCGCCTTGGGCTTCAAACGATCCATAGCGGCGGGCCTACGAGGCGAACTTGAACAAGCCGAAGGCGGCGAGGGTCGGGTTTGTGCGGCATTTGATGATGGTCAGACGCACTCTATCAGTAGTCGTTTCCGGGAATCGCAGCAGGCGTTTATGGCCGATGGTCGTGCCCCTGGCGAACGGCCGCCAGGCATTTCCGTCCCAGGCCTCGAGGGTGAATTCTTCGATCCGCTGCCCCACGCGGATGTTCTCCTGGAGCATGGCCACATCAAAGGTCTGTTTTGCAGGCAGCGAAAACTCCAGGATGGCCGTATCGACGCCCCCGTCTGTTGTCCAGTACGTCCCCTTATCCTCGTCCAGGATGGAGCGTGCCGGGTGGCCGCTTTTTTCGCTCGAAGCCTCGATTCTTGCCCCCGACGCAAGGTCCGTTTGAAACGTCCTGTCCAGGATACGGCGCATGTCCATCAGGCTCTTGACGTCGTTCTCGTGGATGAGGCCTCGCCTGTCCGGTGGGATATTAAGCAGCAGGACGCCGTTGCGGCCGACCGAGCTGAAGTAGATGTCGATGAGTTTCTGCGGAGTCTTGACCTCTCCGTCTTCCTTCGCATGAAAAAACCAGCCCGGCCGGATGGAAACATCCGTTTCAGCCGGGTACCAGGCGAGGGCTCGGGCGGCCGCGATCTTCTCGCGGCTTCCCAGGTCCTCTGCTGTCATATCCCCCGGGACGAAAAGCTCATCCAAGGAAGCATTCGGGGAGGCCAACCCTTCCTTGATAGGCACAGGGACAACGCTCCACTCCGTCTCTCTCCCGTAGCCCGTTTCCGTCCCCACCCAGCGGAGGTCTGGCCCCATCCCGAAGATCACCGCCTTGGGCTGACACTCCCGGACGACGCGGTAGTAGGATGGCCAGTCGTATTCCTGGCGCTTCCCGTTCGGGCCTTCGGCGCAAGCTCCGTCGAACCAGACCTCGTTGATCTCTCCATAGTTTGTCAGCAGTTCGCGAAGCTGGCTGCGGAAGTGCTCGTTGTAGGCGGGCGAGTCGCCGTAGGTCGGCTCGTGCCGGTCCCAGGGAGAAAGATAGATGCCCAGTTTGAGACCCGCCTCCCGGCACGCCTCGGCCACTTCTCTGACCACATCACCCTTCCCTTCGCGCCAGGGGCTGCTTTTGACGCTGTGCTCCGTGTATCGGCTCGGCCAGAGGCAAAAGCCGTCGTGATGCTTGGCGGTGACGATGAGCATCTTCAGGCCGGCCTCCTTGAGCACTCGGGCCCACTGGCTGGCGTCAAAAGCGGTCGGGTTGAAGAGGGATGGGCTCTCTGTTCCCTCGCCCCATTCCCGGTCCGTGAATGTGTTCATGCCAAAATGGGCGAAGGCGATAAATTCCATCTTCTGCCAGGCGAGTTGATTCGGCGAGGGAATGACGTTGGCCGCGAGGCGCACAATTTTATCGGCTGGATCTCCTGGCGCAATCAGGACGAAGTTGTTCTCCTGAGCCGCAGAGGTCGCCTCGCCCGTAGAGGACTGGCTTCTACCCTGTTTCGGCCAGAGTTTGAGCGTCTCGATGGCGTGGTGTCCGAGCCTGACCTTCACGCTTTTTGTCCGGCAGGGAAGGGGTTTCCCGTCTTCCTCGATGATATTGACGAGCTCGGCCTTGCCCAGCGCGAAGGCCGAGGTCAAGTCGACTTCGGAATCCTTTCCTTCGATATCATAAAGCCGGACGATGACCGAATCATCGTCCTCGCATTTTTTGATAGTGCTCACCAAGACGTTCGGGACGGATACCGCGAAAAAGCTCTTCTCTTCAGGAAGGTCGGCGCCATTCGCCGGTTGTGCGTCTACCACCGGGAAAAGCGGTGTGTTGGCCTGAATGCCAGGCTTGTAGCCGTTCGTCCAGCCGGGATCTTGAGAAGTGAGGGAGAAGCGGTAGTGATGGTCGCCCTCCTGGAGGTACCAGTTCCCCTCGCCATGACAGCTCCGCCGCGACGCCAGCAGGACGGCCTGAAGGACGGGATACGGCGCGGGGTTGGGAGTCGGGTCCTTGTAGTCGTTGACGGCCACACTCGTGCTCATGGTCAGCCCGAACTCCGCACCGCTGACGTTCAGGAAATTCTGGACCTCGCGCGGCCGGATCTCCGAGCACGGCTCGTCATAGTTCAAGTTGCCATAAGCCGGTCCTCCGGTGCCTGGAATTTCGCTCCTTCCGACTTCGACAACCCCCATGGGCACTTCGTAGGCCACCCGGCCGCTCGCCGCGTTAACCGGCAACGCCAGACGGAACTCCCTGTAGGGATTCCCGTCCCAATCCAGGATAGAGACTTCGCAGTCGATTCTTTTTATCAGGTTGTGGATGACGATTTTTTCTTCGATCGTCAAGTTCGAAAGCTTCTCCTGGAGGCGGAAAACGGCCTGGAGAGGCCCGGATTCGACCGCGTCGTATTGCCAGGAAGAGCCGTGGCTGCTGAGCTGGTCAAAACCTTCCATCGTCGGCTGCTGGACCCGGCCGAACTCCCCGGCCCCGTTTCCCACCGATTGCATGGTGAAGATCTCAAAGCCAAGAAACTTCCCGGTGTTTAAAAGGTCGGACTTGGTCTCCTTGTCATAGATGCGGCGCAGGCCGCCGGGTGCGAATTCGACCTCATAGAAACTGTTCTCATAAACGCTTGCCGGCGGAGATGAACGAGAGAAAGACGCGACGCCGGTGTCGCTCTTTGCCAGGTAGAATGTCTTGTATCCCAGGCCCGGCACGTCAGAAGCGATGAACTGGAGGCGGGCCGAGTCTTCCTCCCGCATCGAGAGCGGAGGCAAGACCTGTGACGGCATGATTTTTCCCTGGGCATCCCGGACCTGCCAGTCCAGGCGCGAGGAGGCGACCGTGATGACCACTGGGTCGGACCGCGGCCAGGAAAGGTAGTTGAAGACAGTGACCGGGGTTCCTTTGGAAGCCGACGTCTCTACCCGGCCCGCAATCCTCAGGAGGGCGCCGTCGAGCATTTCTTTCCCCCTGTCCCGGGCGAACTCATATTTTTTGCGGAACAGCCGGTCGGTGATCTGGCCTTCTTTGCCTCCCCAGCCGTGGTCGGGATAGATGGCCGCCTTCCAGGCGTCCGTCATCTCCCGGGCGGGATAATGGGCGAAAGTTCCCTCGAGGAGCGAGGCCGCGGTGTTGAAGAATTCGGCTGCCGGCAGGAGCATCCCGGCTTCCCGCTGCGCGGAGATCGCCCAGTGGTGGGTCGGCCCGTGGATATAGAGCCAGAGGTTCGGCCGTTCACCCAGTACGGCGGCAAGACCCGGATTCGCCTTGGCAAGGGAGTCGAAAAAATGAGCGGCCGACGAATATCGCATTTTCGATTGCGGAGACCCCTCCTTCGTGGGATGGCGGCTGTTCCAGAGTTGGATGAGCGGGCCGAAGTCAGTCGGCTGGGAGAAGTCCACAGAGTGGAGAAGAGGGAATTCGGGTGGGATCCCGCGCTCTTGATAATAGGGTCCCCAGGAGGCCAGTTTGTCTTCTAGGAGCTTGGCTCCTTCCTCTGGCGGCGCGCCCAGGACGGCTGAGGCGTTGGTATAGTGGCCCGGCGTATAGGCGAGCACTGAGGAACCGTCAGGGCTCTGCCAGCGGTAAAATCCTTCATGATAGCGGCTGATGACTATATAGGGAATGCCGGCCTTGCTCAGGATCTGCTGCATCTGGAGGGACCGGCCGGGGACGTCGGGGTTGAAGTACACTCGAGCGTCGCAGCCGGGGAAGTTCTTTTTCAGCCATTTCCGGCCGAAATAGGTTTCGCGGACGAGCTGTTCACCGCAGAGGAGCGACTCATAGGGTTGGTTGAAGGTCGCTCCCCACTCCAGCCGCCCCTCGCGGGTCAGCCGGAGGATCTCGTCGCGGCGTTCGGGGTGTCTTTCGAGGTACTCCATGAGGTTGAGCATGTTTTCCATGACAAAACAATAGTCGGGGTTTTGCGCCATCATGGCGAGCGCGGGAGTGATACAGTGGGTGTCGCGGTACTCCATGCAGGCCTCGGGGCTGTTCATCCAGGCGATGTCCTGGTGGCTCGAGGAGAGGAGGTCGAGCGTCCAGCCTTTTTTGGATTCGGGCTTCAAGTCGGGCGCTTTGGCTATCTGCCTCTCGCCGGAGATGGCGACAGATGCGGTGAGAAGGGTCAGGCTGAGCGCCGATCCCAGCAGTCCTTTCAACATGGTTTTTCCTCCTTGGCCGACAGGCACGCGCGCGCGATCATCTGTCCAGGATGGAGAGATCGGGGATAAGAAGCCGCCGGATCTCGGGCTGGTTCATATTCTCGGGCGTGGCCAGGAACACACCCGTGTCGATCCGGGTCTCGTAAAGCTCCCCCCGCAGGCGGGCGACCGCCGTCCTGACGCTGTCATAGCCCATCCGTACCGGGTCTTGGAGAATTAGCCCTCGGAGCTCGTTTTTCTCCAGCGCCTCGATGAGCTTCTTGGAAGAATCGAACCCGACATGGATCACTTTCCCGGCGAGCCCGTGGTCCTGGAGCGCCCTCAGACAGCCGAAGGTGGTCGATTCGTTGGGCGTGAAGATGGCATCGACATCGTGGAAGCGGGCCAGGAGGTTTTCGGTCGTCTGGTAGGCGGTCTCCGTGGTGATGCCGGCATACTGGTTGTCGGAAAGGATATTGATTCCGGGGAATTTCGAGCGGATGGTCTGCAGGAATCCCTCCTCCCGCTGCCGGTTGCCCTCTACGCCCTCGATGATCCGGATGAGGATCAGCTTGCCCCTTCCTCCCATGAGCTCGCCGATGCGTTCGGCGGCCAGGACTCCGCCCTTCCAGTTGTCCGTCGAGATATAGGCGATAAAGTCATCGCCCTTCAGCGCCGTGTTAAAAATAACCGTCGGGATGCCGCGGGCCTTGGCCTCGGCGACCGGCGCCATGAGTGCCCGGTCGTCGAGAGGCGTCAGGATAAGGGCGTCAACTCCCGAGTCCAGCATCGTCTCGACGATCTGGATCTGTTCGTTGCGGTCGTCCTCTTTGAGTGGCCCCTTCCAGATGATCTTAACACCGAGTTCGTCCGCCGCTTTCTTTGCGCCGGCGTGAATGGCCTTCCAGAACTCGTGGGTAGTCCCCATAGGGATGACGGCCAGCCGGAGCTTTTTCGTCTCGGCCTCGGTTTGTCTCTTGGCTGTTTTGCAGGAGAAGCTCAAGAGAATACAGACGAAGACGGCTGCGATCGCGGCCGGGGGAAGGCGTTTTTCGGAGCGTTCCATTTCAGGGACTCAAACATACCACAAAGCCTCCGCTCAATCCAAGCCCGGGACGGCGCAGAATTTCGGAGACACGCACCGCTAATACTTCCCGTATTTTCGGAAAGCTTCATACATCGCTCTGATATTCTCGAGCGAGACGTCGGGCCCCACCTCGCCGCAGGCGATGAGCCCGCCTTGCTGTGTGCCGCAGGATTCAAATGTCCGCTGGACTTCTTCCTTGACCTCGGCCGCCGAGCGGAAGGGGAGGACATGCTGGCGGTCGATGTCCGTCCTGAAGGCCACACGGCCGCGGGCGTTGCGGGCGATCCAGTCATGGCCGACGACGGCCGTCTGGACGTTGATGACGTCGACGCCGATTTCGATGAGGTCGCCGATGATCTCGTTGACGTACCCATCGGAGTGGAACCAGACATCCATCCCCCCCGAATGCATTCGCTCGAACATGGCGAGGTAGCGGGGCTTAAAGATCCGCCGCCAGGCTTCCGGCCGGATGAGCAGGCTGCGCTGGCCTCCCCAGTCATCGCCGAAGCTGAGGCCCTCATACTCGAGCCCGGCCCACTTGTCGATCCAGCGGAGGTTGAAGTCCAAAAGGTCATCGAGGAGCCGGTAGAACTCCCGTGACTCCGTAGCTACATCCATCATGAAGCTCTCCATGCCTCGGAGCTGTTGGAGCTGCTCGAAATAGGTGAACCAGCCTCCCCGCGCGTACCAGCGCTCGTCGAACCCGCACAGGTGGCCGCTGTATTGTCGTCCCGAAGGCGGGCCGGCCGGGAAATCCTCGGGCCACCGGTATTCCGCATAGCGGCTCAGGTCCTTAATCGGCCAGTCCACCGGAATGCCGCAGATGCCCATCCACTCCACCCGCCAGAGCGTGCCGAAGTCATCCCGGTTCAAGCCCAGTTTGTATTGAGGCCCGAACTTTTCCACTGGCAGGTCTTCTCCATAATCCCAGCCGAAATCTTCCCGGAATTCTGTCAGGATCTCGGCCAGGGCTTGGCCGTATTTGAGTTGGGCGGCCGGCAGCACGGCATGAGAGATCGGTACCCGGTCGGGGTTCTGAAAACGCACCGCGCGGCGGACGCGTTCCCGCGAGTTCATCTCGGCGCTTACCTTCAATGGACGATGAGGGTGAAGATATAGGCGATCGTCAGTATGCCCAGGACGGCCACGGTAACGTAAGAAATGATGTTGTAACCTCTCTTGTTGGTGTACCGGCCCATCAGCTTCTTATTGTTGACGAGGATGAGCATGAAGATCAGGATGACGGGCAGGACGATCCCGTTGATGATCTGGGAGACATACATCACTGAAAAGAGAGGGATCCTGGGCAGGAGGACGACGCCCGCGCCGAACAAGATGAGGAGCGAGTACAGCCCGTAGAATTGGGGGGCCTCCGAGAACTTCTTGTTGACACCGTCCTCCCAGCCTAGGCCCTCGCAGACGAGGAAGGCCGTGGACAGCGGCAGGATGGAGGCCGCGAAGAGGGAGGCGTTGAGGAGGCCGAAGGCGAACAGCGCCGAGCAGTACTTGCCGGCGAGGGGTTTCAGGGCAAGAGCCGCATCTGCGGCCGTTTCTACGCGGACGCCGGCCTTGAACAGGGTCGCCCCGCAGGTGAGAACGATGAACCCCGCGATGATGGTGACGATGAAGCTCCCGATGATGACATCGAGACGCGAGTGCTTATAGTCCTTGGCCAGTATGTTCTTCTCTACAACCGAAGCCTGGAGGTAGAACTGCATCCAGGGGGCGATGGTCGTGCCGACGAGGCCGATGATCATGCCCAGGTGCCCCGACGACAGATCGAAGTGGGGCCGCACCAGCGACCGGCCGATCTCGCCCCAGTCGGGCCTAGCGAGAAGGCCGGAAACGACATAGGTGACATAAAAAAGGCAGGCGTAGAGAAAAATCTTTTCCACGGATCGATAGCTGCCCTTGACCACCAGCAGCCAGACGAGCAGGGCGCTGATCGGGACAGAGGCGTACTTGCTGACGTGAAAGATCCCCAGGCTCGAGGCAATCCCGGCGAACTCGGCGATGACGTTTCCGAAATTGGTCAGGACAACACCAATGAGAAGATAGACTGTGACCTTGACACCGAAATGCTCCCGGATGAGGTCGGACAGCCCTTTGTTCGTCACGGCACCCATGCGCGCGCTCATCTCCTGGATGATGATCAAGGCCACCATGATGGGGAGGAGCGACCACAGCAGGCTGTAGCCGTAGAACGATCCGGCCATGGAGTAGGTGGCGATGCCGCCGGCGTCGTTGTCCACGTTGGAGGTGATAATCCCAGGTCCGGCGACGGCCAGGAAGAGCAGGAGTCCCTTCCAGCGCTGTTTCAAGATCGTTCTGATCGCCATAGACTTCTGTCCTTGCTTACAGCTCCTTGGCCCTGTCCTCGACAATGTCCTGGAGGGTGATGATTCCCTGGATGATGTTATCCGTATCCACGATCGGTAGGGCGAGAAACTTGTATTTATTAAAGATATCGGCGACTCTGTCGATATCATCCTCGATATTGACCCTGATCACGTGGGGGTTCATGAGACCGCCCAGGGTCTCCTGCCTGTCACAGGTCACCAGGTGCCGGACGGTAATGACACCGACGAGATGCTCGGCGTCGTCGGTCACATAGATGTAGGCCACCGATTCAAGAGGATGGAAGACCTTCTTGAAGGCGTCGACGGCCAGGGAGATCGTTGCGTCTCGCGGAAGCGCGATGAAATCCTTGGTCATGATGCTGCCCGCGGTCCCTTCCTTATAGCGGAGGAGTTCCTCGACATCCTCGCGGCGGGATTGGCCCAAGTTGCCCATCAGTTTCAGCTTCTTCTCCTCGGGTAGCTCGGCCAAAAAATCCCTGGCCTCGTCCGGCTCCATCTGCTCCAATATGTCCGAGGCCCTTTCTTCGGTCGTGGATTCGATCAGGGAGAGCTGGATCTTGGGGTCCACCTCCTGGAGCGTTTCGGCGGCTGTCTCTAGGTCCAGACTCTGGAAGACGGAGGAACGGTGGGCCTGATCGAGTTCCTCGAGAATATCGGCCAAGTCGGAAGGATGGATCTCATGGAGCTTGCGCATCGTGACGTTCAGCTTCAGGCGGCTCTTCAGGTCGGCCGCCAGAGGCTGGATGTATTTCCAGGAGATCAGCTTCTCGGGAAGGGAATAGGCAAAGAGCCAATTGGTGAAGGAATCGACCGGCTTGAGCCAACCCAAACGCCGCAGGAGACCCCGCAGGCCGAAATCGATGTGCACGAGGCGAAGCTCGTGATCAACGATGAGCAGGTGGACATCGTTCACCCGCTCGATCTTGGCGTCGAACGTGTCGACGACCTGCTTATCGAGGAGGTCGGCTCGAAGCAAGAGTTCGGCCGCTCCGACTTCGAGGGTCGTGATTCTGTCTTCTGCTCCCGGTTTTAGCTTGATCGGGCCCTCGTTCAAAGCCTCTGTCTCGTCCCAAGCCAGCGCCCAGTGCTTAGGGCGACGGTCCTTCTTCAGCACCACTGAGGTCACTTTGGGAAAAAGCTCTCCCAGCCTGACTTTGAGGTCATCCAGCCGGCCGATCGGCCGGCCCTGAGTATCGAGCACAGCTCGGCCATGGATCTCGGAAAAAAAGACGAACTGTTTCATCTGTCCCTTATTTTTTTGAGCTGCTCGGTGGCCGTATCGACGGCCCTCCGGATTTCGGCGTTATCGGGGTCGAACTGAAGAAGGCCCTGCCAGATGACGATGGCTTCTTTCAGGTTCCCCTTCCTGTACTGGTCCAGGCCCTCCCGGGTGAGCTGAGTGCGGCACTTCTTTACCCCCTCGTCCAGGTCATTCCTGGAGAACGAGAGAGAGAGACTGACCTGCGGGGCTATCGGGTACTCTCGCCAGAGCACGGCGTAGCATTTGCCGGCGGCTACGAAATCTTTCCTGGCGACGGCCTTATCCGCCAAAACCTTGATCTCTTCCATGATTCGCCGCAGACCGGCGGATAAGGCCGGATCCCGGAGGGTTTCCAGCGGCAGGACCTTGAAACCGTCCAAGGCCTTCAGGTAGTCGCCCTCGGCAAGAGCCTGGCGGGCCCGCCGCTCGCTCAAATGTTCTTGACATTGAAGGATACGCCGGCTCAGGAACTCAGGACTGAACGAGAGCGATTTCTCAAATCCTGTGAAACGGTGGAAATTCTCGAGGAGAAGGGAGTAGGCCTTTTCGGCGGCATCGAAATCTTTCTCCTCGAACCACCCCTCGGCCCGGGCCTTCATCTTTTCGACAGCCGCGGTGTATTCTTTCCGCACGGCCTTGTCATCTGGATAGCTCTCGGCGATCGCAGCGAAGGAATCAAGAGCCCCCTGAAAATCGTCCCCGGCGAGACGCCTCTGAGCCTGTGTCATGTCCGGGCTGAGGCCGAGCTTTGGGGAGGGAGCGCAGGAAAAAAGGAAAAGCCCGCTCGTGGCGGCGACCAGGAGCGTTTGAGCGAGTCTGGAGCTCATTCGCTATTGTCCAGGCCCAGGGACGGGATCGGGCGTCTTCTTTTCAATAGGTCAACAAACCGGGCTGCCAACTCCGGGTCGAACTGCTTTCCGGCCAACCTGGCGATCTCGGCCTGAGCTTCCTCAGCGCTGAGAGCGTGACGATACGGCCGGTCCGAAGTCACGGCGTCATACATATCGGCCAGGGAGATGATGGCCGCAGTCAGCGGTATCTTTTTGCCGCTCAACCCGTCCGGATAGCCGGTTCCGTCATACCATTCGTGGTGGTGCCGTACGGCCGGGATGTACTTCAACAGCGAGCTGGCCTTGGACAGGATCTCGGTGCCGTATTCGGTGTGTCTCATCATCTCCCGCTGCTCGGGGGTGTCGAGTTTGTCCTTTTTGAGGAGGATGGAATCGGGGATTTTGATCTTCCCGACGTCATGGAAGAGGCAGGCGATCTCGAGTTCCTCTAACTGGGCGGTGTCGAGGCCGAAATCCCGGCCGAACTCCAGCGAGAGCTGGGCGACCCGGGTCGAATGGCCGAGAGTATAGGTGTCTCGGGCGTCGATAGCCGCAGCCAGCACCCGGACCGTCGAGACATAGGCCTCTTCCAGGTCTTGCGCATACCGGCTCAGAGTGTCTTTTTGGGCAGTGATCAACGCCGTCATGTCGTTAAAGCTCTCAGTCAGCCGGCCGAGCTCGTCCTGCGAATATACGTGCAGGGGCCGTCTGCGCTTGCCTTCCTTGAGTTCGGCCACTCCGGCCGAAAGCTCCCGGACGGGCTTGGTCAGAACCGAAGTCAACAGGACGCTGCTGGCCACTCCAACGAGGAGGAGTAGGCCGAAGACTTCTAGGATCCTGTTCCTGGCCTCCTTCTGGGCCTCGACTAGGACGGCCTTGTTGACGGCCAGGACGACCGAGCCGAGGGGTTTTTCCAAGAAAACGACCGGGGTCCGGACCTCGATCAGACCCCGTACTGGACCCGGAATCTCGACGATCGTCGTCCCGTCCTCGGCCTTCCGCAAGAGGCTTCCGGCGGCCGGCCGGAACGGCTCGCCCGTCCTTTTTGTATCGCTGTGCGCCAGGATCTTTCCGTCTAGGTTGACGATGGCCATGGACACGATATCGGGGCTGGACGTCTTGATCCTGTAAACGATATTGTCGAGCCCGAGGAGGTCCTGGGAGATGAGTGTGTATCCGGCCGTAGAAGCGGTACTTCGGCAGAGGGTTTCGGCCCGCTTGATGACCTCGTCAAGGACGCGTCGGTTCATGATCCGGAGGGTGATAAGGGAAAAGGCGAGGGCGGTCGCGACCAGGAGCAGGAGGACAAACAAAGAGGCCTTGACCCGGATCTTCTTAAACGGCGCGAGGATGTTTTTTTTTGTCATCCCGGCTCGACGCGGACATGGACTTGAGTCGTTGATCCAAGATAGAAGCCCCAATCGTACCAGAGAAAGAGGGAGACTTCAAGACCGTCAGGGCGCCTTGTGTCAGCAGATCAAGCGGAGGGCCTGGGGGACCGCACGGACCAGGATGTTTTTGAGAAACAGGGGAGTCCTGCTGCCCCCGATGATCTCGCCGTCCACCTGGACTTCGAATCCCCGCTCCGACGATATTTCGAACGCCGATGCGCGCCGGAATTCGACCTCTGGAGCGCCGACGTGTCTTCCTTTGCGGGCCAAGAAGGCCAGACGGGCCAGCCTGAGGAACGAGCATTCTCCAATCAGGCAGCCGTCCAGCAGGCCGTCGTCCGGCCGGGCCGAAGGGTTGAGCGTCTTCCCGGAGGCCCAGAAGCGGATGTTGCTGAAATTCGCCACGACGTAAACGCCCGCCCTTCTTTGCCCTTCCGACAGGACGGTCAGATGAAGCGGGACCTCCTTCTTTCTATAGGAGCGGATGATTCCCATGGTTCCCGCCAGGCTCTGGAAACCGGCAAGGCGCGGCCTTTTCCCGGACATATCCTCAACGTATCTGTTGACACGGGCGCCCAGACCGATGTTCGCCTGCCCGATGAAGTACTTGAGAATCTCTCCGTCGTGTTCGATGGCACCCAGGTCGATCGACCGCGTTCTCCCCTTTTTCAAAGCCGCACAGGCCTTCTCCAGGCTGTGGAGGTCGAATTCCCTGGCGACGTCATTGGAGGAGCCCAGGGCGATCAGGCCGAAGTCCACTTCCGCGCGCGAACGGCCGATCTCGTCGATCATGATCTGAAAGGTCGAGTCCCCGCCCGCTCCCGCCAGGGCCCGGTATCGGCCGGCGCACTCTCGGGTTAACGCCCTTAAGTTGTCTTCGCCGGCGGTGACTATGAGGTCGAAGGGAATCTCCCATTCTTGGAGAAGCTGCTCCAGCCGGCTCTTTTTTTTCAGGGCCTTCCCCCTCCCCGCCGATGGGTTAAGGAGGATGGCGATCCGGTCCTGCACCATGGTCAAGAGGTCGGTCTTACGTCCTGCAGTTTTACGGAAAGGGTCCGTTTGCGGCCGTCCCTGATAACATCCACCCGGACTTCGTCGCCCACCTGGTAGCGATCGAGGATCCTGTAGAGGTCGCTCGAAGTTTTTACGCTCTGGCCGTCTATGGCCACGATGATGTCCCCGAGCACGACATTGCCCCCTCCGTCGTAGCGGGTCGGCATCATCCCGGCCCTAGCGGCCGCTCCCCGGCTGTCGACATCACGGACCAAGACGCCCTCGTCTATCCCGACTTGCCTGGCCACGGAGTCCGTGACCAACTGGATGCCCAGCCCAGGCTGGATAACCCTTCCGTAGGCGATGAGCTGGGGGACGATCCAGTTCACGGTGTCTATGGGAACGGCGAACCCGACGCCGGCGTAAGCTCCGGACGGGCTGTAGATAGCGGTGTTGACGCCGATCAACCGGCCGGCGCTGTCCAACAAAGGTCCTCCCGAATTGCCGGGGTTGATGGCCGCATCGGTCTGGATAACACCCTGGATCGGCCGGCGGGTCAGGGATTCGATCTCCCGGCCCAAGGCGCTGATGATCCCGGTGGTCAGGGTTTGATCGAGGCCGAAGGGATTGCCGATGGCATAGACGGACTGTCCGACCTTGAGGTCAGAGGACGTCCCGATGCGGATAGGCGGCAGCTTTTCCCTCGGCGCCTTGATCCTGAGGATGGCGAGGTCCTTGTCCGGCGCTGTGCCGACCACTTCGGCTTTGAAGATGGAGCGGTCAGAGAGAGTGACCTGGACGTTCTGCGCCTCGTAGATGACATGGAAGTTGGTGACTATATGTCCGGCGTCGTCCCAGATGAAGCCGGACCCCGTGCCCTGGGGGATTTCGAATACCTTGAGGGTGAAAAAGTCCGTCCTGGAAACTAGGGTGGTAATAAAAACGACTGAAGCTCTGGCCTCTTCGAAAATGGAGATGGCTCTTTGTTCTTCCGGGAGAAGCGGCCCCCGGCTGGCGACCGGCCGGGCGGGGAGCGGTTTTTCTCGCGTTTGAGAGGGCAGCAGGGGCGGAGAGGCAAGGGTCATGAGCACCAGAAGGATCAGGGCGGCGAGATCCGTCCATTTTGGCCTGAACTGGCTCACTAGCCCCTGGACTGGGATCGGTTTGGTCCTCATGATCTTTCTCTCCTTTTGAGGGCGGCTCTTCCCGGCAGTCGCTTTCTGCCTCGCTACAGAGTATAGGTTTCGCTCCGAGATGAGTCAAGAAAGAGGGAAAGACCCGCGCCTTCCGGCCGGAGTCCTTGTCCCGGCCTCGCCGGAAGAAGTACAATGGCGGTCTGAGAACCGATTGAACGTTCTTGAGGAGGTGAGCCCATGCCCTCGCGGCTGGAACAATTCCGCCTTTACCGTGAAAAGATGAACGCCAAGATCTTAGACGGCGAGCACCTGGGGATCAAGCGTTTCTTTAACCTGGACACGGCGGCCTACCGGGACGGCGCCCTGCCCGGGAAGACGAAGGAGCTCCTCGGATTGGTCGCTTCGGCCGTGCTCCGCTGCAACGACTGCATTGATTACCATTTGATCCAGTGTGTGGCCGCGGAGTATGGCGACGAAGAGCTCTATGACGCCCTCAACATCGCCCTGATCGTCGGCGGGAGCATCGTCATCCCTCATCTTCGCCACGCCTACGAGACGATCGAGCTGCTGAGAAAAGAATAGTTCGGGCCAGTTGGCTCCAAACCACGCCGCTTTTGTCCCGGCGAGCCAAAAGCGGCTCGCTTTCGGGCTGCGCTCTCTCCTCTTTCAGAGGAGATCCCTGCCCGCTCCGCCCTCAAACGGGTTTGTCGCCAACAGGCCCTCGCCTTGGTCAACGAAGATGTGCCCGCTACGCTGCGGAGGGCTTTCGGTGGGGACTCCCCCTCGCTTGATGTATCAAAGGAAAGAAAGATTCCTGCCCCAGGCTTGCGTTTGTGGAGAAAAGACTTACAATAATTGCTCAAACCAATGGCTTCCACCCAAGGAGATAAGGAAATGAGACGACGCCTCCCGATTGCGGCTATCATGATTGCGGGGTTCTTGATAAAGGTTGCTGCACTCCCACTCGTCAGGGCTCAAGGAACATCCGCCGTCCGGGCACTCATGGTTTTCAATGTCAAGGACTTCGGGGCCACGGGCATCAAGACGGATAGGGCCCGTGAGGCCATCCAGAAGGCGGTGGACGCCTGTGATGAAGCAGGGGGAGGGATGGTCTACCTTCCGCCCGGCGAGTACACTTCCGGGACCATCCATCTCCGCAGCCACGTGCGCTTCTTCATCGAGTCGGGGGCCACACTCTTCGCCTCACGGGAGAAGCAGGACTACGATAAGGACGCCCTCTTCTACGGCGAGGACCTCACCAACATAACGATCGAGGGGAGGGGATTGGTGGACGGCCAGTCCGAGTACGAATGGCGGCTCAATGATATCGACGACCGCTTCATCCGTGACAACCAGCTGTTGATGGAGGCGGCGGGCAAACCGCTCCTGCGGTCGTTCCCGAAGCCCAACGCCCTACCTAAGATGGTCCTTCTGCTGCGCTGCAAGGACGTCCGTATCGCCGGTGTCAGCTTTATGCACTCGCCGAGCTGGACAATCCATCCCTACGGCTGTGAGCGCATGGTCATCGACGGTGTCTACATCTACAGCAGCTCGAAGGAAGGGGTTTGGGCCGATGGTATCGATCCCGACGGCTGCAAGGACCTGCGGATTTCAAACTGCACGATCGAGACCGGCGATGATGCTATTGTCTTCTACTCCATGAACTGGTTCGGCCCGGCTCTGCCCTGCGAGAACATCACCATCACCAACTGCCGGCTGTCCTCGGCCTCATCGGCCCTGAAGTTCTGCGACGGCAACATGAACTGTGTGCGCCGGGTGACAGTTTCGAACTGCGTCATCACCGACTCAAACCGCGGCCTCGCCTTTATGGTTTTCGACGGCGGGTATATCAGCGATGTCGTCATCTCCGACCTCACCATCGACTGCGTCCGGCACGACTGGTTCTGGTGGGGGGACGGCGATCCGATTCATTTCAACATCAAACGGCGCAGCGAGGTACATCCCCAGGTGAAATGGGAGAACGAGCCGCCGGCCGGCTCGATCCGTAACGTCAAGCTCCAGAACATCATCGCCCGCGGCAAAGGGTCGAGCTTGATCAACGGCCATCCGATGAGCTGGCTGGACGGCGTCTCCCTCGAAAACATCAAGCTTTTTTTGGCCGACGACCCCGGGGCGCCCATTCAGAAGGTTGAGCATGCCCTGAAGTTTCGCTGGGTTCGCAACCTCAAGATTCGCGGCCTGGAAGTCATCTGGGAGAAGCCGGAGTCGGAGCGCTGGGAGAGCGCCCTGTATTTCGAGGATGTGAAGGACCTCGACGTGGCCGAGTTCTCAGGGCGGCAGGGCCTGCTGGGAGCCGCCAATGCGGCCGTCTGCCTTAACCAAGTCGAGGAGGCCCGTTTCCGTCAGAACCGGGCGTCTGCCGGGACAGAGGTATTTTTTGATATTCGGGGTGAGCGCAGCCGCGCTATCTATCTTCTGAACAACGACCTCCTCGAAGCCCGCGTTCCCTACCGGGTCTCGCCGGAAGTCAAGCCGGAAGAAATAAAACCCCAGGGCAATATAGAAAACGCCAAACGATAAGCCGGGCCCGGGGGGATTATCGAAGAGTCTTCTCTTTGTGGTTACCGTGAGCCGAGATCAGGCAAAACTCTGGAGCGCCTTGTCCTCGCTGTCGAATATCTCCAGAATCCGGGTTAGCCCGGAATAGTGGAAGATGAGCCAGATTTTGGGTGACAGGCAGGCCAGCTTCAACCGGCCCTTCTTTTCCTTGACCGCCAAATAAGAGGCGACGATGTCGCCGATCCCGTAACTGTCGATGAAGTCCACTTTGGCGAAATTGAGCAGAATGTCGGATTTCCCCTCGGCGAGCTGTTCGGCCACCTGCCTGTTAAGGGACGGAGTGAATTCATCGCTCAACCTGATCTCGCCGGCCAGGTCAATGACGATGATGCCGTCCTTTTCGCGGACCTTTATAGACATCGCTGCCCTTTCTTCCCGACCCTTTGTATTCCGCGCATCCCGAGTATCCAATGCTTACCGCCTTCCATTATGTCGGAATCAGGTGCCGTTTGGCAAGGGATTTGTTGGCCGCCGGAGTCGGCTATTTTTTTAGGGTGAAGGTGGAGCAGGCCGAATCGGGCCTAAACTCCGAAAGGTCGTCCGTATACTGTTTGACGCAGAGCTGGCTTTGTTGACCGTTGCTGAAATCCCCCCCTGTCACTTTAAACCGGATCTCGGCCAGGGTGCCTTCACTCGCGATCGGGATCGCCGTTCCCCCCCCCAAGAAGCCCCCGACCGTCAGGCTGCCCGGGCCGACCTCGTTCCCATCGACCGCCGCCCAGCCCCCGGTGAGTGTGCCGGGGCGGACTTCCTGAAACTGGAACATCCGGGAGTCGAAGGTCAAGTCCAGGCCGAAAACGCGGATCTCCTTTTTGTTCCGCTTGATGAAAACGGACGCGGAGACGATTTCATCTTTAGCGGCGGTATTGGGATTACAGGTGAGAACGATGGTCGGCTCATTGACGTCGGGAGTCGCGTCCGTTGGGCTTTTTTTGCAGCCTGAGAAACTGGTTAGAAGGCAAAAGATGAGGAGCGTTAGCAGAGCGGTCTTCGAGATGATCATCAGTGTTACATAATTATAATATCACTTATTTAGTCGTCTGGAAAGATCCTGGAGGACGGTCCCCAAGGCGGCGCTCCGCCGCCTTTACAATAGTAGGGACCTGCATTATGATAGGAATGAATAAAGGTAGATCCATGACCCGTTCCACAACCATTATCTGTGTTCGCCATAACAGCCACCTCGCCATGGCGGGGGACGGCCAGGTCTCCATGGGCCAGACCATCCTCAAGCAGACGGCCAGGAAGATCCGGCGCCTGCATAAAGACAAGGTGCTGGCGGGGTTCGCCGGCTCCACCTCGGATGCCTTTGCCCTGTTCTCCCGGTTCGAAATCAAGCTCGAAGAGCACCGGGGCAACCTTTCCCGGGCGGCCATCGAGCTGGCCAAAGACTGGCGCCTAGACAAGGCTCTGCGTCAACTCGAAGCCCTGCTCATCGTGGCCGACAAGGACAGCGCCTTCCTCATCTCGGGCACCGGCGATGTCGTCGAGCCGGACGACGGGATCATCGCCATCGGCTCGGGCGGGCCCTATGCCTTGGCCGCCGCCCGCGCCCTGATCCGACACACCGGCCTTTCGGCCAAGGAGATCGCCCTCGAGGCGCTCCTGATCAGCGCCGGGATCTGCGTTTACACCAACGACCAGGTCACCGTCGAGGAACTGTGAGAAAGTCACCGTGACACAGTCCAAAGCCGTCCGCCAAATTCCCGAAGAGACGAGAGACACCGAGCTCACTCCCCAGGAGATCGTCGCCGAGCTCGATAAATACATCATCGGCCAGAAGGGGGGCAAGAAGGCCGTAGCTATCGCTCTGCGGAACCGCTTCCGGAGGAGAAAGCTCCCTCCCGAGCTGGCCGATGAAATCGCGCCCAAAAACATCCTGATGATCGGGCCGACCGGCGTCGGTAAGACTGAGATCTCCCGCCGCCTGGCCAAGCTCACCTCCTCACCTTTCCTTAAGATCGAGGCGAGCAAGTTCACAGAAGTCGGGTACGTGGGCCGGGACGTGGAGTCGATGATCCGGGACCTTGTCCGCATCTCCGT
>Ga0153916_10001160_pt1 | contig 18627 bp, 14 predicted proteins | sample Opewatmetagenome_FD_109642 | JGI IMG/M metagenome (GOLD analysis project Ga0153916, IMG submission 109642) | Freshwater wetland microbial communities from Ohio, USA - Open water 3 Core 3 Depth 4 metaG | ecosystem: Environmental > Aquatic > Freshwater > Wetlands | place: USA: Ohio, Lake Erie... | reverse complement strand
TCTTTTTGACAGGTATAAATATAATATGCTTGGCGTTATTTCAGATGTTTCATTTAAAAAGGATGCTGCTGCAAAATCAAAGGAAAAGCTTGGTATTGATTTTTGTAAGCTTGTGCGGAAGGAGGACGAGTTTATGCCATTCCTGATGCAGTCATCGGATGCGGAAAATGCTAAATACTCAAAAGAATTGAACTGTGGATTCCTCCATAAATATTCAAAGAACCTTCTTTTTGAGCTGAATAATTATATTCTGCAGAATTTTGGTTTTGGTGATTTTATTTTCAGAGATCCTGATACTAATAAAGAAGTTGCCCGTGCTTCTAATTTACAGGAATTGCAGCATGAAGTCTTTAAATTATCTGACCGGGTTTTCGAATATCATACTGGCAAAAATGACTTCACAAAGTGGCTAAATGCGCGGGCTTTCTTCCCGATCGCCCAGTTGTTCAAATACCTCAGGGTTGAAGATTTCAATAATCTGGATGAAGTACGGTCATATATATATGAGGCCATCTCCGATTTCAGGATTAGCAAGGGGAGGAGTATTATTGCGAGATTTGAAAAGGATAAATTCGATGAGTATCTGAAATTCTCAAGGATTGGAGAAGGATCTATCGGAGGTAAAGCGCGCGGGCTTGCTTTTATTAACAATATCATCGAAAATCACAGGCTGTTCAACAGGTGGCCGGATGTGGTGATTACTATACCTCATACCATTGTTTTAGGTACAGATATTTTCGATGAATTCATGGAAATGAACAATCTTTATAAGATTGCACTTTCTGACGCAAGCGATGAGGATATATTGCAGCATTTCATTGAAGGTAAACTCCCCGGCTGGATACACCAGGATCTTTATGCTATTATAGATGTGATCCGGAATCCCATTGCCGTGAGGTCATCAAGCAAATTAGAAGACTCTCATTACCAGCCTTTTGCTGGAATATATTGCACTTATATGATTCCTATGGTGAAGGATGATCATCAAAAGATGGTCACCATGATTACGGATGCTATCAAAAGTGTATATGCTTCGGTTTATTTCAGAAATAGTAAAGCATATATGGCAGCTACGTCCAATGTAATAGATGAGGAAAAAATGGGGATCATTCTTCAGGAGGTATGCGGGACTCAATATGGGAGCAGATTTTATCCAACCATTTCCGGTGTTGGGCGTTCATTAAATTTTTATCCGATTGAGCCTGAAAAAACATCAGATGGGACTGCCAATATTGCATACGGGCTTGGAAAATATCTCATGGATGGGGGAGTTGGACTGAGATTTTCTCCCAGATACCCCAAAAAGATACTGCAGCTTTCTTCCCCTGATCTGGTACTCCGGGATACCCAGAAAATGTTTTTTTCCCTGGATATGAATCCGAGGAGTTTTGTGCCATCTGTTGACGACGGGATCAATTTATTTAAATCACCGATTAAGGAAGCTGAGGAAGACCGTTCATTTCAGTATGCTGCTTCCACATTTGACATTGAAAACAATATGATAAGAGATGGACTCCAGAATAACGGGAAACGGGTAATCACCTTTTCAAATATTTTAAATTATAATGTTTTCCCACTGGCTGAGATACTGGGAACAGTTCTGGAGATCGGGCAGAAAGAAATGAATAATCCGATTGAGGTTGAATTTGCTGTGAATCTGGATACCCCGGCGGGGGAACCTAAGATCATTAATTTCCTTCAAATAAGGCCGATCGTTTTAAATGATCAGGGAATCAGAATTGATCTGGGAGACGTAAAAACAACCGACACTATCCTTTATTCAAAATCAGCTATGGGTAACGGAAATTTCAAGGAATTACGTGATTTTGTTTATATCAGGCCAGACACCTTTACTTCTGCAGCAAGTGAGAAAATAGCCCTGATGATTGAGCAAATAAATGAAAAATTTATCTCAGACAAAAAAAGTTATATACTCGCCGGGCCAGGTCGTTGGGGTTCAAGCGATCCATGGCTTGGAATACCTGTTAAATGGTTCCAGATCTCTGCCGCCAGGGTAATAATTGAAGCTGGGCTTGAAAAATTCAGGATAGACCCCAGTCAGGGAACACACTTTTTCCAGAATGTAACCTCTTTCGGTGTTGGTTATTTTACGGTTAATCCTTTCGTTGGCGATGGTTATTATGATGTCGAATTTCTTTCATCACAACCGGTTGAATTTGAAAATGAATTCATACGGCATGTCAGGTTTGATACCCCACTGACAGTGAGGATTGATGGAAAGACAAGCACAGGGGTGATTTACAAACCGAATCATACCTGATAAAAATCAGTGTTTATTATCATATCTTTATTTTTGATAACTACATCAGATAAACTTACTTTTACAAGGGTAATGGAATAATGGACAAATATTCCAGTATTCCAATACACAAGTCCCGGGAAAATTAAAAAACTAAGTTCAAATTAGTTTAACCTTTATAAAAACGATAAATCTAATTTGCCATGAATGTCGACCTAATTATGAATGACCTGGTAAAAAAACATCCGGGTGAAGTGGAATATCACCAGGCTGTCAGGGAAGTCCTGGAATCCATTGAAGACGTATATAATGCTAATCCTCAGTTTGAATCTGCGGCCATTATAGAAAGAATTATTGAACCCGATAGGATTTATACATTTAAGGTTCCGTGGGAGGATGACCAGGGGAAAGTTCACGTGAATCTGGGATACAGGATTCAGTTCAATAACGCCATAGGTCCGTACAAAGGTGGACTCAGGTTTCACCCAAGTGTTAACCTGAGTATACTTAAGTTCCTTGGATTTGAGCAGATTTTCAAGAACAGTTTAACAACTTTAGCGATGGGAGGAGCAAAAGGTGGTTCTGATTTCAATCCAAAGGGCAAATCGAATTCTGAGATAATGAGGTTCTGCCAGTCATTTATGCTGGAATTATGGAGGGTTATAGGACCATCGACGGATGTCCCCGCCGGAGATATAGGAGTTGGTGCAAGGGAAATTGGTTTTCTATTCGGAATGTACAAGAAACTGGCAAGGGAAAATACAGGTGTGCTTACAGGCAAAGGCATTAACTGGGGTGGCAGTCTGATCCGTCCTGAAGCAACAGGATTCGGGGTTGTATATTTTACCCAGGAAATGCTCGCAACAAAGGGGGAAACGCTGAAAGGAAAGACCATTGCTGTATCCGGGTTTGGCAATGTGGCATGGGGAGGGGTAAAAAAAGCTACTGAACTTGGCGCAAAAGTAGTCACCCTTTCAGGACCGGATGGATATATTTATGATAAACAGGGAATATCAGGCCCAAAGATCGATTATATGCTCGAACTTCGCGCGACAAATGAAGATATTGTAAAGCCGTATGCGTATGAGTTTGAAGGTATTGAATTTATTCAGGGCAAACATCCATGGGAAGTGAAATGCGATATTGCACTTCCCTGTGCCACTCAAAATGAACTGAATGCGGATGATGCTAAAAAACTTATTGAGAATGGCTGTATGTGTGTTTGTGAAGCTGCAAATATGCCATGTACACCGGATGCGATAGAAATATTGCTTGAGCATAAAATATTATTTGCACCTGGAAAAGCTGCTAATGCAGGGGGTGTTGCAACTTCAGGACTGGAAATGTCACAGAACAGTATGAAACTGAACTGGCCGAAAGAAGAGGTTGACCATCGACTGCATGAGATAATGAAGAATATTCATAGTGCATGTGTTCTTAACGGAAAAGACAAGAATGGCTATATCAATTATATGAAAGGTGCTAATATAGCCGGTTTCATGAAGGTCGCGAATGCGATGCTTGACCAGGGATTAATTTAAGAGTCTACAAGTCTGCGAGTCTACAAGTCTGCGAGTTCCACAAGTCTGCATCGGAATATTAGGTTATACCGTTAGCAAATACTCCCTTAGATCTTTGAAATCAGCAGATAACCTAATCTTTACAGGTGTTTTTTTCATTGCTTCCTGTAACGATCCCGGAATAGTAATTTTTTCACCAATGACTTTCTCAACAATATCTGCAAATTTTGCAGGGTGGGCAGTTTCAATAAAAAATCCTGTTTCAGCAGGTAGTTTCAGAATTTGGTCTGCAAGCGCCTGATACCCGGTTGCACCATGCGGATCAAGAAGGTACCCGTACTTTTTATAAACTCTTCCAATAGTTTCCCTGATCTGGTCATCAGTATAACTATACCCGGAAACGGTTTCAGTGATCTTAGAATGCGAATGCCCGTAAAGATCAAGAATCCTATCGAAGTTCCCGGGATTACCCACATCCATGGCATTGGCTATTGTTGCAACTGAAGGGCGTGGAATAAAATTGCCAGTCTTTAAATATCCTGGTACGATATCGTTGATGTTAGTCGCTGCGATATATTTCTTCACAGGAAGCCCCATTTTACCAGCAATCATAGCAGCAGTGAGATTACCGAAATTACCGCTCGGTACAGCAATATTCATATCATGTACCGGGGATTCTAACTGAGCAAATCCATTTAAATAATAGAATGTCTGAGGAATCAACCGCGCAATATTTATTGAATTAGCTGATGTAAGAGTAATATGGGTATTCAGATCATGATCGAGAAATGCCATTTTGACCAGGCGCTGGCAGTCATCAAAATTACCTTCTATTTCAAGCGCTGAAATATTTTCACCCAGTGTTGTGAATTGATGCTCCTGGACTGAACTAACAAGTCCTTTGGGGTAAAGAATATGCACCTTTATCCCGGGCACCTTCCAGAAACCGTTAGCTACAGCACTTCCGGTATCACCAGAGGTAGCGACAAGAACATGAACTTCCCTTGAATATCCACGGATAAAATATCCAAGAAGCCGAGCCATGAATCTTGCTCCGACATCCTTGAATGCAAAAGTTGGTCCATGAAAAAGTTCAAGTGTAAATATCCGGTCATGTATATGCACCAGTGGGGTATCAAAATTTATCGAATCAAAAGTGATTTTTTCCAGATCCCCGACCGGGATATCATCACTAAAGAATTTCATTGCGACATTAAGGGAGATTTCCCGGAAATTCAACGTGTGCAAATCCCTGAAAAACGATTCCGGAAACCGGGGTATTGTTTCCGGCATGAATAGCCCATGATCTTGGGCAAGTCCCTGGGTTACAGCAACCTCCAAGGATTTTTTCAGATTCTTATTTCTGGTGCTGTAATATTTCATTTTTCCTCAGTTTGATGTACTCCCTTATGATTAATACCTGAGATAAAGACCTTATTAGGAATATCCATGCTGTCGAAGACTTTTTTTAAAGATTTTGCGACTGCTTGAGCTGATTTCTTCCCTTTGCTCAGAGAAAAAACTGATGGTCCTGAACCTGAAATACTTGATCCGAGAGCCCCGGCTTTCATCGAAGCCACCTTTAGTTTTTCAAAACCTGGTATCAGAAATGACCTGGCCGGTTCTGCAATAACATCATGGAGTGAATTCCGGATTAAAGCGTAATTGGATGTCAGTAAGCCGGTGATAAGTCCTGCTACATTTCCGGCCTGGGTGACAGCGATACTGAGAGGAACACTGCCTTTCAGGATCCTCCTGCTTTCCTTGGTTGCCAGCTGGATTTCAGGGTGTACCACAGTGCAGAAAAGATCCTGTGGAGATGGAATTTCAACCAGGTCAAGAGGATCATAGCTTCTAATAAGTACAAAACCCCCCATCAGGGCTGGAGCAACATTATCGGCATGTGCTGAACCGCTTGCAGCCTTTTCACCCTGCATCGCAAAAAGTACCAGTTCTTTCCTTGACAGAGGTTCATTCAGAAGTAAATTTGCCGCAAAGACACTTCCAGCAGAACTTGCAGCACTTGAACCAATACCACTTCCCGGCTGGATCTTTTCAAGAAAGGTCACAAGAAATTTTTCCTTTGATCCAATGTAGTCAAGAAATGCTGAAAGTGATACCGTCGCAGCATTTTTTTCAGGATCCAGAGGCAGATCAAATGAAGTTTTGTTAACAATCCGGTGCGATTTCCCATGGATAATTTCAAGGGACATTCTGTCTCCGGGATGGTCGATGGCGAATCCCATAATATCAAATCCCGGTCCGACATTAGCAATAGTAGCAGGAGAAAATATGGTGACTACTTTTTTCATAAAATATACCTATAATCAAATGTTAGCAATCCGGATCACGTCTGCAAATATTCCTGCAGCGGTCACTTCGGCACCGGCACCATATCCTTTAATTATCATTGGTAGTTCTTTGTATCTTTCAGTAGTAATCATAATGACATTATTGGAGCCCTCAACAGGATAAAGTGGATGGTTTGCTGAAACCGGTATCAGCTTAACTGATGCCTTACCGTTTTTCAACAAAGCAACATATCTCCATTTCTTTCCATCTTTTTCAAGTTGTTGTCTTTTCTTTTCAAAACTTTCGTCCAGCTCTTTGACTGATTTCCAGAATTCATTGAGATCTCCTTTGAAACAATTTTCAGGAAGAACAGGTTCAAGGTCAATATCTTTTTCTTCAATCCTGTATCCTGATTCCCTCGATAGGATTAATATCTTCCTGGCAACATCGGTACCACTGAGGTCGATCCTTGGATCAGGCTCGGAATATCCCTTTTCCTTAGCCAAGCGTACTGCATCACTTAGAGGTATTTTTTCACTTATGGTATTGAAGATGAAGTTGAGGGTCCCTGAAAGGACAGCCTGAATTTCCAGGATACGGTCACCACTGTTAATAAGATCATTAATAGTATTTATAATCGGCAATCCCGCCCCGACATTTGTCTCATAAATGAACCTGACTCCCCGTGTCTGGGCAGTGGATTTGAGATCCCTGTAATTTGAATATCCGGATGAACAGGCAATTTTGTTGGCAGTTACTACTGACACATATGAATTAAATAGTTTTTTGTACAGACCGGCAACAGCTTCACTTGCTGTGCAATCGATGAATACGCTGTTTCTTAAATTGATGGAAGCGATTTCTCCTGTAAATTCAGAAAGATCTGTTTTCCTTCCGTTATCCAGCAGATCACGCCAGGTATCTATATTGATACACTCCGGTTGAATAAGCATTTTTCTTGAATTAGCCAATCCAACAAGGTTTATCTTCAGGCGGTGGTTGATTAATAGTTTTTCTTTCTGGACGTTGATCTGGTTGAGAAGCCGGCTTCCTACAGTACCTGTGCCTACCAGGTAAAGATGCAATTCTTTATAATGTGACAGGAAAAACTCTTCATGGATCACACTTAAAGCCTTTCTGAGGCTGCGCTTTGTAATGACGACTGAAATATTCAGCTCTGAGGATCCCTGTGCTATAGCGATGACATTAATCCCGTTACGTCCGAGTGATCTGAAAAGTTTTGCTGAGATCCCCGGTGTATGCCTCATTCTTTCTCCAACGATTGCTATTATGGAAAGTTCTCTTTCAACGTCGATACGGATAGATTTCAGGTATTCGATCTCGTGAACAAATTCCTCGTGAGCTGCATTAATTGCCCTGTCGGTATTTTCCGGAGCAATAGCAAAGCTTATTGAATATTCTGATGAGGCTTGTGTTATAAGGATTATATTGATTTTTTCCTTTGCCATAGCAGTAAAAAGCCTGGCTGATATTCCCAGGACCCCCACCAGCCCTGATCCATGGATTGTAACAAGATCGATTTCATCAATGGAGGATATTCCTTTGATCAGGTTTTCGGACTTAAGCATCCTGTGCGGCCCTATAATGGTTCCTTTATGAGATGGATTGAAAGTATTCCGGATATGTATCCTTATTTTTTTATTGAAAGCGGGTTGTATTGTGGGTGTAGAGATCACCTTTGCCCCGAAATGTGAAAGCTCCATTGCTTCAGCATAAGTGAGCGTGTCAATAGTGTATGCTTTTTCTACCTTTCTGGGATCGGCGGTCATAAATCCATTCACATCTTTCCATATCTCCAGTACCTCTGCATCCAGAGCTGCAGCAATAATAGCTGCAGTATAATCTGAACCACCTCTTCCCAGAGTTATTGTTTCCCCATCAGATGTGCTTGCTATGAACCCAGGCACAATGGCTATTTTTCTGTGTGATTTAAAAAAATTGATGATTAGTTTGTTGGTCTCCTGGAAGTTTACCCCCGCCTTTCCAAAATTCCTGTCCGTTTTGATCAGATCACGTGCTTCAACCAGGTAAGCATTATCAATAACAAGGCTGATGATAAAAGATGACAGTCGTTCGCCAAAACTTAAAATAGCATCGAGTGTTTTTTGTGTCAGTTCTTTAAGGAGAAATACACCGTTCAGAATTTCCTCCATTTCGTTCATAAGGACCTTGACACCTGCAAGAATATTAGACTGTTGATTAATCCTGAAAAGCTTTTTAACTGTATCATAATGCCTTTGTTCAATTTCATCAAGGATCTGTTTGTACGAATCATCTCTGATGGCCGCAAGTTTGCTTACTTTAATTAGCTGGTCGGTAATGCCATTAAATGCTGAAACAACGACGATACATGGAACGGTCTGGCTTTCAACGATCTCTTTTATCACCTGGATCTGTTCCGGAGTGCCAACTGAGGATCCCCCGAATTTTAAAACCTTCATTTTGCTTACAATCTGAAATTAAATCATCAAAAATAGTTAAAAATTGTAACACAGCCCCATCTCTTGGTGGTAGAATGAAGATTGAAAGAATCCCTAGAAGTTTTATATAAGACCTCCAGGGTTTAAAAAGACCTAAAGAGAATATTGACCCTTTCAGGCAGGGATCAGGCACTGGCAACAGAAACAGAAGGATCTATTTTCTTAATTAGTCCCTGGAGAACATTACCCGGCCCAACTTCTGTAAATGATGTAGCCCCGTCGCGGATCATGTTTTTTATAGTCTGGGTCCATCTTACAGGTGATGTCAGCTGAGCGATAAGATTCATTTTGATTTGTATGGGATCTTCAACTCTATCAGCGCTGACATTCTGGTATATCGGGCAGACAGGATCGGAAAACCGAGTAGCCTCAATTGCTTTTTGAAGATCGAGCCTTGCAGATTCCATTAACGGTGAGTGGAATGCTCCTCCTACGTTCAGCTTAATAGCTCTTTTAGCTCCTTTGGCGGTAAGTTCAGCAATTGCCAGATCGATACCTTTAACAGAACCGGAAATAACAACTTGCTCTGGACTATTATAATTGGCGGGTACTACGATCTCATTAATCTGTCTGCAGACATCATCAATAATCTTTTCATCCAGTCCTAATATTGCAGCCATTGTGGATGGCTCTGCCTCGCAGGCTTTCTGCATAGCCAGTGCACGCTGAAAGACCAGTTTCAATCCATCCTCAAATGAAAGAACTCCGTTAGCCACGAGTGCTGAAAATTCTCCAAGTGAGTGCCCTGCAACCATTGCAGGTTGGAAATCACTTATAGTTCGTGCCAGGATCACGGAATGAAGAAATATAGAAGGCTGGGTCACCCTTGTCTGTCTCAAATCTTCATTCGTGCCTTTAAACATTATGTCTGTGATGCTGAATCCAAGAATTTCGTTAGCCTGAGCGAAGAGTATCCTTGCCTGGCTAAAACTTTCAAAAAGATCCTTTCCCATTCCTTCAAACTGAGCCCCTTGACCGGGAAATACATAAGCTGTCATAAATTATTTCGTTTAACTATTCAAATTTCGACTTTTGGTATTAAAGGTTTATCAGATTCATCAGATTAATAAGGTTCATCAGGTTAATACAATTACAGATTACAGATTCTAAATTCCAAATTTTCTTGTTCCACGTCTCTCCCTCCCTCCATCCCTCTTTCCTTTTCAATATACTATGAAAGAATGCATCGAACACCTTATGTAAGTTTACTTCCGATGAGATGAATAAACTCCTCTCTGGTAGAAATGTTATTAAGGAAATCCCCTGTAAATGCAGAGGTTGTGGTTACCGAATTTTGTTTCTGGATTCCTCTCATCACCATGCACATGTGTTTAGCTTCGATGACAACGGCTACACCAAGTGGATTAAGTGTTTCCTGGATACAATCACGGATCTGAACAGTCAACCTTTCCTGAACCTGGAGTCTCCGGGCAAAAACTTCCACAACACGGGCGATCTTGCTCAGGCCGGTAATATATCTATCGGGTATATAAGCAACATGAGCTTTGCCAATAAAAGGAATCATGTGGTGTTCGCATAAGGAAAACAGGTCAATATCCTTAACGATGACCATTTCCTTGTAATCCTCCTCGAACATTGCGGAGCGGATTATATCCGCAGGTTTTACCAAATAACCTTGTGTCAGGAACTGAAGTGATTTTGCCACCCTCTCAGGTGTCAAGGCAAGACCCTCACGCTCCGGATCCTCGCCAAGAATCTCAAGAACCTGTTTATAGATTGAAGCTATTTTCCCCGTTTTTTCATCATCATAAGAATCGATTCTCATGTACCCATTGGCATCATCGGATCCAATACCATCATTAATAATTTTCATTTAATTAGTATAATTAATTTTAATTCGTATTTTCTTAGCCCTAAGCTCTGAGCTCTATGCCCTATGCCCCGTAATACTCCACAAAATTATTCTCAGTTTCTTCGAGTTTGATGCAATGTAATTCAACTCCCAGCTTCCTGATTGGCACTTCCAACTCTTCCCATATTGCAATGGCAATATTTTCTACAGATGCTATGCGGTTCTTCATAAAATCCACTTCAAGATTGATGTTTTTATGATCAATTTTTTCTAATATCCGTTCCCGGATTATTGTACTAACCAATTTAAGATCAGCAACATATCCTGAATCAGTATTGATATTTCCTTTAACTGTTACAAACAGGGTATAATTATGACCGTGCCAATTTGGATTTGAACATTTCCCGTAAACTTCAAAGTTTTTATTATCACTCCAGTCTTCTTTAAAAACTCTATGGGCAGCATTAAAAACTTCTCTTCTGGTGATGTAGATCATGGCATGGGATTTATTTTAAAAATCTTATAAAAATACAATTTTTGAATAAAGTAGGAAAGTGGACAAATTCACACTTGTAACGATGTTAATTTGTTATTAAAATAAAGGTAAGAAGTGCTATATGGGATTAGGTTTCCTTTTTTGTTTCCCATATTTCATCCGGAACCTCTGTACTCACGTTAAACCCAGGTAGTTCAGGAGTCTCATCTGTTTCCTTCTTTTGCTGATCAGATCTTTCAATTCGATCGCCATATCTTTATTTACCTCCCGTGCCATAGGCAGTACATATTCTTCAGTCTGTTTGAGGTATTCGCACATTTTCTTTCTGGAATATTGATCCCGGTGAAGGTCAGTTACGTTAGATATTCTATCAGCAACCTTGAGTATTTTGGCATTACGCGAACCCTTTTCAAGTATTCTCTTAAGAAAATCTATTTTGTTCATATCGCAAGGTCTGGTAACTTCCAGCACAAGATCCACAACCTGATTTGCCTGGCTATCAATACACCTCAATTCCTGCTCATTGGTTTCAGGTACATCTTCCAGGAGGTCATGGATCACTGAAGCTTTAAGCAATACATAATCATCGAAAAGTTTATAATCCAGAAGTATTGCCATGGTCGCCAGTGCATGACGAAACTGATTTCCTCCGACACTCCTTTGCTTTCCAATCAGAGCTGTGGCTTTAATAATATAGGGTGCCAACACAAGGTTCTTTAATTTTTCAGTCTCGTCCATTGGTTTTCTGATTATTTCTACGTGTAAATTTATTAAAAAATGTCGCTGAACTCTTTTAACAGTTAATAATTCCAATAAAAATTATATCTTCAACCATATCAAAAAAACAATGATATGATCGTAGTAACCGGTGCGGCTGGATTTATTGGTAGTGTCATGACCGGAAAACTGAACAGGGAAAGATTCCTGGATCTGGTCATAGTCGATGATTTCAGCAGGGAGGATAAAATACCTAATTATTCGGAGAGGAAATATACTGAAAAGGTTGATAGGGATGAGTTTTTCAGATGGCTGGATCATAATCACCAGTTTGTACAGTTTATTGTCCACCTTGGGGCCAGAACGGATACCACGGAATTTGATAAATCGGTTTTCGACAGGTTGAATTTCGGATATTCGGTTAAAGTCTGGGAAGCCTGCGTGAAACATGGCCTGCCTCTGATATATGCTTCCTCCGCAGCGACTTACGGGGATGGAAAGCAGGGTTATAATGATGACCACGAACTTATTCCGGCTTTGAAAGCATTAAATCCCTATGGGGAGTCTAAAAATGAATTTGACAAATGGGCACTGGTACAATCACGCAAACCATTTTTCTGGACCGGGATCAAGTTTTTCAATGTGTTTGGCCCCAATGAATATCATAAAGGCAGGATGGCTTCAGTGGTTTACCATACATATAACCAGATCAGGGAGACTGGTAAAATGAAATTATTCAGGTCTCACCGGCCGGATTTCAAGGACGGCGAACAGAAAAGAGATTTTATTTATGTAATGGACACCGTGGAGGTTATGTTAGCAATGATGAAAACCCGGAAACATCCGGGTATCTATAACCTTGGCACAGGCCAGGCAAGAACATTTAACGACCTTGCAACTACAGTATTTCGTGCAATGGACCTGGAATCAAGCATCGAATATATCGATACCCCTGAAGATATCCGGGATAAATATCAGTACTTCACCGAAGCCAGGATGCAGAAACTCAGAAATGCCGGCTACGGACTGGATTTTACCCCTCTTGAATCAGCAGTTGAGGATTATGTGAAAAATTATCTGATACCAGGGAAGTATTATTAGATAATCCTTCGGAAGGCATTGTATAAGTAAGGATCCGGATAAATAATAATCTAATTTAAAATTTTAACTTCATATGACCCGCGAAGAAGCTCATAAATTACTGCTGGATAATGTGAAAAATCCGAAAATGCTATACCACTCTTATGCATCCGAGGCAGTCATGAAAGCACTTGCAAAAAGGCTTGGTAAAGATGAAGAAAAATGGGGGCTGGCCGGCCTGTTGCACGATATCGATGTTGAAATAACCAATGCCGATCCAAAAACACATGCACTGGTGGCTGTCGATATTTTAAGGAAAGCAGGTATTGGGGAAGACATGATTGATGCCATCAAAATGCATAATGAAATGGCAACCGGCATGCCAAGGACTAACGAGTTTCAGCATGCTCTGGCTTCCGGGGAGACTATTACCGGACTCATTTATGCAACAGCGCTTGTTTATCCAGATAAAAAAATTAAAGATGTCAAACCCAGCAGCATCCTTAAAAGGATGAAACAGAGCGCTTTTGCAGCATCAGTCAGCAGGGAGAATATTATGGAATGTGAAAAAGCCGGTATTCCGCTTGAAGAATTCGTGGAGATTTCGCTGAATGCAATGAAAGGAGTGGCAGCAGAGATCGGATTGTAAACCCTATTGCCTCAATGAATTGATGATCTGATATCCGACCAGACGGTCGAACCGGGAGTTGACCGGCCTGTAATAAATATAAATCAAATAATCATTTTCGGCCTCAAAATGACTTCCTTCAATGTCGAAAGGATCAATCACATGGGTGCGGTCAGATACAAAAACGTACTCATAATTATAATATCCCTGCTTTAATAGGAGTGTGGCCTCGTAAGCTTTCCGGTCGAAGTTATATTCCATCTGGTTGTAATTGCCTATGGACCAGTTTGTAAGTGCACCAAAAACATATACTTTACCATCGGTCAGGGGAGCATCGTAAAGCAGGGTGAAATGGACAAATACATAATCAGCATCAACGTTTTTCTTTCCACTTCCCTGGATATCAATAAAATATCTTCCGTTAAGATCTTCATTAAAAAAGTAAGCTTCTTTTTGCCTTGGCTTATCTGGAAAAAGTTCAACGTGATAATAGGGATTGACAAATTCAATATTTTTTACAGATCCCGATTGATATTTGAGGTTTTTCATTTCAAAATTCCTGTATTCATTTCCACCCGGAAGGATATTCTGGCTGTGGGTGCTATATTCAAGCATACCATCCCTTACAATAAGGGGCTTGAGATTGTTTAATACCAGATCCGGTCTGTTATTCTGGCATACCCTTGCTTGAATTTCAGTGAATGGATCAATGACATCAAGCTGTCCGTAAAATACCGAGAAAATTATTTCGTGGCCTGAATCCATATAGGGTTGAGTAATGGGCCGGATAACTTCAGCATTAATACTCACAAGGGATTCAGCGACAGCAAACCGCTTAGTCATAACAACTTTTTCTTTATCATTATCTTCATAGATATTGATAATATAATTACCAGATAATCTTAACCGGACATCCTCATTTGGTATGTTAAGTGTATAATGAACATAACCGACATAGGTATTAAATGAAAGTGCATAATCATAAATCTGGTTCGTGTTGAATCCTTCCATGTATTCTTCTTCCTGAATATTTGAGGGATGCCAGTTTGCATCACAATGAATAAGGGAGTATGAGTAATTTTTAATTTCATCCGTCAGGTCATCGAAACTTAATGTTACCTGATCAGGACTGTTAAGTTCGATAACCGGATATGACAGTTCCCATCCTGTTCGGTGAAACAAAACGGATCGTACAGATTCTTTATATACCTGGTCGGGAATGATGCCATACTCGTCCTGAGAGGACTGCCCGGAAAGTTTACCCATCAAAAGGATTCCTGATATTAACAGGAGGGCACTCCAGGGGGTATGTAAAAATACCCTGGAATTCAATTCATCTTGTTTCTTAGTATTCCTCATTTTTTTAGGGGCTGTGTCATATTTTTTAGGAGCTATGTCACATTTATAATTAAATGTTGAGTGTGTAACATTTCCCAGAAGGAACAATTTAAATTTATCTGAATATAAAATCTTTATAGATAGTAAACGTCAGCGGTTTGCATTTAATTATAAATATGACATAGCTCCGTTGTTCCGTAAGTAAAAATAATTATTTTTGCTAAGCTTATTTTTTAACAATCAAAAACTATTTCATGTCCAGAGTTATTAAGATCCGAAGAGGTCTTGATATCCGTCTCACAGGTTCTGCAGAAAAAATCTATCATGTCGCTGAAAGATCCAGTACCTACGCTGTCAAACCTCCTGATTTCCCGGGACTAGTTCCCAAAATGGCTGTTCATCCAGGTGATCGTGTAAAAGCAGGATCCGTTTTATTTTTTGATAAACAATTGCCGGAGATTAAGTTTTGTTCACCTGTAAGCGGAACTGTGAAATCAGTTGAAAGGGGAGAGCGGAGGAGGATAATGGAAGTTGTTATTGAAGCTGACAGGGATTTGCAATATATTGATTTTAAGCCGGCTAAATCGTCTGATCTGAACCGGGATGAGATAATTCAAAAATTACTCGACAGTGGATTATGGCCGACAATCAGGCAACGGCCTTATGCTATTATAGCCCGTCCTGGAAAACGACCCAGGGATATTTTCATTTCCGGCTTTGACACCGCACCATTAGCGCCAGATATGGATTTTATAGTGAAGGGCAAAAATGAAGATTTTCAGACAGGCCTTGATGTACTCGCTAAACTAACCGATGGGGAAATACATTTGAGTCTGGAAGATGATTATCCTGCTGATAGTGTTTTTGCTAAAGCAAAGAATGTAAAGTTATATTATTTTAATGGGCCACATCCAACCGGTAATCCTGGTGTACAAATACATCACATCAAACCTGTTAATAAAGGTGAGGTGGTATGGTACGTCGGACCTCAGGAAGTAATCATGATCGGCAAGCTTTTCCGGAAAGGTGTCTATGATGCCTTGAAAGTAATTGCTCTGACTGGTTCTGAAATTAAAAGGCCGGTTTATTATAAACTGATAAGTGGTGCTTCTATTGAGCAGTTGATAAGTAATAATGTGACTCCCGGGAATCACAGGTATATCAGTGGCAATGTGCTTTCGGGTTCAGGCATAACAAGCACCGGACATCTTGGATTTTATGATAATCAGGTTACCGTTATCCCTGAAGGAGATCATTTTGAGTTTATAGGATGGGCAACGCCGGGTTTTCGGAAATTCAGTGCATCGCGCACTTTCCTTTCCTGGTTGTTCCCTGGAAGGAAATACAAAGTTGATACAAATTATAACGGAAGCCAGAGGGCATTCGTTATGTCTGGCGAATATGAAAAAGTATTGCCCATGAATATCTACCCTGTCCACCTTTTAAAAGCCATCCTTGCTGATGATATCGAGCGGATGGAAAATCTGGGTATTTATGAAATTGCGGAAGAAGATTTTGCCCTCTGCGAATATGTCTGCACATCAAAAATTGAAGTTCAGGCTCTTGTAAGGCAGGGCATAGAATTAATGATAAAGGAAGTGGAATCGTAATCAATTTATTTAACCAGGCTCATTCAATACATTTATAATGTCGCTGAGGAATTATATTAGCAAGATAAAACCAAACTTTGAAAAGGGGGGGAGGTTTTATGCACTCCGGTCAACTTTCGAAGCTTTTGAGACCTTTTTATTTGTGCCCAACAAAGTTACTTTAAAGGGCTCGCATATAAGAGATCCGATCGATATGAAACGGGCCATGATTGTTGTCGTAATTGCCCTTCTGCCACCACTGTTGTTCGGAATGTGGAATACAGGTTATCAGAACGGTATGGCAATGGGTTTGGAAAGAACGATCTGGCAAAATTTTGCATTCGGATTTCTGAAAGTATTTCCCATTATAGTTGTTTCCTATGTGACCGGATTGGCCATTGAATTTATTTTTGCCCAGATACGGCATCATGAAGTCAACGAAGGTTTTCTTGTCACCGGGATGCTTATCCCTCTAATAATGCCTGTTGATGTCCCTTTATGGATGGTTGCTGTTTCAACTGCCTTTGCAGTGATTATCGGGAAAGAGGTATTTGGTGGTACAGGAATGAATGTTCTTAATCCTGCTCTAACTGCAAGAGCTTTCCTTTTCTTTGCTTACCCTGCGTATATGTCAGGTGACCTTGTATGGATTTCGGGACTGATGAAAGGGGAAGGTATAATTGATGGATTTTCTGGTGCCACTGCCCTTTCCCAGGCTGAAATGAATAACGGCGTAATGCTCAACGGAATAGGCCAGCCGATCACACCTATGGATATGTTCATAGGCACAATCCCGGGTTCAATCGGCGAAACCTCCACACTGGCTATTCTCCTCGGAGCATTATTACTGATATATACAGGAATCGGAAGCTGGAAAATTATCTTATCATTTTTTACAGGAGGATTAGTGATGGGATTGATTTTAAATGCTTTCGGAGCCAACTCATTAATGGAAGTCCCTGCATTGCAGCAACTTATGCTTGGTGGTTTTGCCTTTGGAGGAGTATACATGGCAACTGATCCCGTCACTGCTGCACAAACAGAGACAGGTAAATGGATCTACGGATTCTTTGCAGGATTCCTGTCAATCATGGTCAGAGTTGTCAATGGTGCTTTTCCTGAGGGTGTAATGCTTGCTATACTACTTATGAACGTTTTTGCACCATTGATCGATTACTATGTAATCCAGGTAAATATTAAAAAACGGCTCAGAAGGGTCAGGGTGGTCCAAACTGAAAAAAATTCTTGATTATGAAGAGCTTCAGCAATACATATATTTTCATATTTTCTACAGTAATGGTCACAATTGTGGCTATCCTGCTGTCTTTTGTCGCAGAAGGGCTCAGGCCTGCACAGGATAAGAACAAGGAAGTTGAGAAAAAAAAGGATATACTCAGGTCTGTAGGAAAAGCAGAGAAGATTGAGGAGGTTAAGGACAAGGATACTTACATTGAGGAAGAATATAGCAGATATATTACAGGAAGCTATGTAATTGATACTGCTGGTGAAAAGAAGGAAGGTGTAGATGCATTCACTGTAGATCTGAAGGTTGAGCTTGCAAAACCACTACAGGAGATGAATCTCCCGGTATTTGTTTTTACTTCTGATGATAGTACTCATAAATATATTATCCCGATGAGAGGCAGGGGGCTTTGGGGCCCGATCTGGGGATACATCTCATTTTATGAAGATTTCAATACCATTTACGGGGCAATTTTCGATCATAAAGGAGAAACGCCTGGTCTTGGAGCAGAAATCAACCAGAAATTTTTCCAGGTTCAGTTTATTGATAAGAAAATATTTGATGAAAAAGGAAACTTTGTTTCCGTAAGAGTCCTTAAAGGTGGTGCGAATCCGGATGATATCCACGCGGTTGATGCAATATCCGGCGGGACCATTACATCGGTTGCTGTACAGGCAATGATGACGAACTGCCTGGGTAATTATGAGTATTATTTTAAAAATGCAAATATTAAAAAGAATGACTGAAAAGGAACCATTATTATCTAAAAAGAACCTGAAACTCATCAAAGATCCGGTGAATGAAAATAATCCTATCACTGTTCAGGTACTTGGGATATGTTCTGCCCTGGCGGTTACAGTGAAAATGAAACCAGCCTTTGTCATGGCTATTTCATTGATGGCTGTCCTTGCTGCTTCCAATGTAGTATATTCTCTTATAAGAAACTATATTCCTCCCAGAATCAGGATAATTGTCCAGTTGACTATTATTGCAACCATGGTTATCCTTGTTGATGAAATATTAAAAGCATACGTTTATGAAGTCAGCAAACAATTATCAGTTTTTGTCGGGCTTATCATCACGAACTGTATACTGATGGGAAGACTGGAAGCTTTTGCAATGGCTAACAAACCATGGCCATCATTTATGG
>Ga0153916_10001159_pt1 | contig 18633 bp, 22 predicted proteins | sample Opewatmetagenome_FD_109642 | JGI IMG/M metagenome (GOLD analysis project Ga0153916, IMG submission 109642) | Freshwater wetland microbial communities from Ohio, USA - Open water 3 Core 3 Depth 4 metaG | ecosystem: Environmental > Aquatic > Freshwater > Wetlands | place: USA: Ohio, Lake Erie... | reverse complement strand
GTAAAGTCTTATTAATTAAAATATTAATTATATTTAAAAGTGAATAGAAGATGGATACAAAAAAGAGATTTTTAATAATTGGAATAATACTCATTATCATTTCTGTAACAATAATGATAATAATTAATGGTGAATAGAAAATGGATACAAAAAAGGGATTTTTAATAATTGGAATAATACTCATTATCATTTCTGCAATATCTCTTATTTTTGGATATCGTATTAGAGAGCTTTGGCCAACGACTAATAATATTTATGAGATTGGCATACCATCTATTGTTGGTGGGTTAGGTGTAATTTTTTTTGGATTAGGTGGAATGTTTTTTACAATAAGCCTCGCAAAGAAGAAAATTATTGAATAATCATATCTATGTTTAGAGGTTGGATATTTCTTTAAAAAATTTTTACCCGACCTTGAATGTACGAATAACATAGAGAATAAGGAGATAGAACTTCGAAAGGATCTAACCAAACTCGTCTATTTCGGAATCGCCTTTATTCGTATAAAAACCTTATATTCAAGTCCTTTCGATAATAAATATAACTTTTATACGAATCACTCCAAGAGTTCAAATCCCTTCCCCCTGCACTCATAATATAATTAGAATAATAAAACATCTAAAAAGTGAGTGATTTGAACCTGCAGAAAAAATACTTAAAAACGAGATATATACTTTAAATTATACATTCTATTGTTAAAAGAATGTTTTTTATTATTTCGTACAACTTATTAATATTAAGTTTTTTTATATCGTATTTTAATCTATTAAAAATAAAGGAAGGATAAATATGAGAAAAATTCTACTATTTTTAATAATAGGAATTTTGATTACTACTGAGTATGGAGCAGCAACGACTACTCCGAATAATGAAAATAATTCATCTAATGTAAATGCTGAAAAATATGATTTCCTGATTATCACATCGCAGAATCTTGTCGGAAGTATCACTTCTTCAACTTTTATAGAATGGAAAACACAAATTGGTTTTAAAATCAAAATTGTAACTCTTTCAGATACTGAAATAGCTAATCAACCTGGGTGTGATATTGCTGAACAGATAAGAAATTTTTTAAGGGCTTATTACACGAGTTGGGGTATTGAATATGTGTTATTGGTGGGGGATATTGTTACGATTCCAATGAGGTATTGTTATCCAGATCCAGAGAATCATAAAAATTTTGCAGGGCACCCTATCCTTTATGATTTATTTATTGGAGGAGAAATCCCAACAGATTTTTATTATTCAGACCTCTCTTTTCCAGATAATGAATCATGGGACCTAGATAGAGATGGATACTACGGTGAGATCGATGAGGATCTACCTGATTTCGACAGTGAGGTGTTTGTAAGCCGCATTCCAACAAGTAATATGAAGAAAATAACCTATGTGCTTGATAAGACTGTAAGATATGAAAAAGATACTGGTGATTGGAAGAATCATGCATTACATGCAGGTGCATTTTCCTACTTTGATAATGAAACAAACAGACATGGCGATAAGTATCTTCTGCACGATGGAGCCTGCTTAATGAACGAAATTGAGGAACATCTTATGGATGAAGAATGGACGATAAGTCATTACAGTGAAAAGCACGGACGAATTATCTCTGCCTATAGCTGGAATGCTCTAAATGAAAATGCTTTTGTTTCAGATTGGCGAGATAATAACTATGGGGTCGTGAATTTTGCGTCACATAACTACCCCTTCATCGCTACTCGCAAGATTTGGAGATGGGATGATGGTGATAACATTCCTGAATCTTTTGAAATGATGTATCCAAAATTTCTTAGTGTTCGGTCAAAGTTAGATGATGATCACCCTTCTATTGTGTTTGCAAAAGGCTGTCTTATTGGATACCCTGAGAAAAATATTTTCGGTAACCTAGGTGTTGATCTACTTACGAAACCCGGTTTTGGTGCAGCAGTAAATGTTCTGAGTTGTACCAGAAGTCCAATAATTCAAAGGTATTATCCTGAGCTCCCCGGGGGTTCTGATTCAATGTGTTATGAATTTAACCGTTTTTTAATACAAGGATCAAATGGAACAGAAACCACAGGCGAAGCTTTCTATCACATGAAGCATTATTACCATTACAATATTAGTTTCTTTATCCTCTGGGGGCATATTCCTGAATATGCCCGCAATGCAAAAATCGCGGATTATAAGAATCTGTTTAATTTTAATCTCTATGGTGACCCCTCTCTTAGGAGGTGTGGTGTAATTGTTGAAAAAAAATGATTGATTCTTATGATACTGACGGAGGTAAAAAATGCTAAGCATCTCCAGAATATTTCCCCTGAATAATTTTATTTTTTAAAAAGTTTTCAGTAGAAGTATATAAATTTAAAGTGTGGTTTTAAATTAAATGAAATGGAGGAAAAAGTATGAATAAAAAATTTTTCGTAATACAATTCGTAGTAGGAATTATAGTAGCATTAATTGGAGCGTTCATTATGTTTCATGGTAATATTTTTGAGGAGAATAATTCAGGCATTGCAACTATTATAGGTATTATCGGAATAGGTCTAATCGGTTCATCCTCTATATGGACTTGGAAATTGTAGTTTTAAGCAAGAAGATCATAATTTTTAATATTAAAGTGGGGTTCAAATCCCTTCCCCTGCCTTTTTACACTTATTTCATTTCCAAAAAAACAAATTAAAAAATATAGAAATTTCAATTAATTGTTAAAATAATTACAAATAAAAATTGGAATAGATAAAATGCTGCCAAAAATAATCATACATAATTCAATAAGTATTGATGGTTCCCTTACTAATTTTGAACCAAATATGGGCTTGCATTATCAGATCGCAGGAAATTACAAACCAGATATCAACTTAATTGGTTCCAATACAATTAAAAAAGGCATTGAACTCTATGAAGACGGTGTTCCTCAAGAAGAAAAAAAAGATTTTCAAAAACAAAAAAGAGACAAGAGACTACCATATTGGGCGATTATTGACACCCGAGGTAAATTAAAAGGTTTACTTCATACATGCAGAAGATTTGAATTATGCAAAGATGTCATTATTTTGGTAACAGAAAAAACGCCAAAAGCTTATCTTAACCATCTGAAAGAGAGAAATTATGATTATCATATTGTTGGTAAAGATCATGTGAATCTAAAAAAAGCACTTGAGCTTTTATCAAACGAATATAAAGCAAAAACTATCTTAACAGATACAGGAAGAATTTTGGGCAACCTTCTATTGAATCAGGGTTTTGTAAGCGAGATTAGCTTATTGATCCATCCAATAATTGTTGGAAATAAATCTTATAATATGTTTAGTGACATTGAAAAAAACTTAAAGTTAAAACTAATCAAAAAAGAGACCCTAGAAAAAGAATATATTTGGCTTGTCTACACTATTGAAAAATGAAACCAAAAAAAAAAAGTTAAAAAAGAAAGAAGAGTTTTTTATTTAGATTTTTTTATGCTAATATGTGTCTTAATACTGGAAACATATTAGGATATTTTTCTTGTATCAATTGCAGCAAGTTAAATCCAGTTCTGGCTCTTGGAGTTGTTAAAGATACGTCTATTTCACAGAAGTCTGATGGGTTATCTGAGTTATTTATTTTGATTTTCCCTGTGAATTTTGTCTTTTTCTGAGGTGGTGCAACAACAGTTGCTGTTATTATTGCAGAGGCTCCGTCTGCTAAACCTGTTCCATTTGATGGTGTAAATGTCCATGATGTGCCCCATGTTGGGAGTGTGCTTGTGTCTACTTCCCAGTTGAGTAATGAACCCGGTTGTCCAGAGTTAGTTACTGGGAAGGTTCCACTTACTATGGATCCTGTTTTAACTTTGGGCCAGGATAATAAACCTCCACAGCTTATATCAGGTATAGGTACTAATTCACCAGTTAATCGCCATGAAACATCATATTCTACCCCAAATACGTTAAATCCCCATGTCCATCTTGGATAAGGTATATCTGGATAATCAAGAAAGACACTACATCCTTTTTTAGGTGCAGTTAGCCAAAAACAGTTTTCATCCATTTGTGGTTGGAAACACACCCAATATTCACCAGGTGTTAATGTAACATTAGTAAATTGACAATCAACAGCTATTTCTGGTCTATAAAAATAAGTATTTCCTGTAAAATACGGTGAAAAAGATGCCCCACCCCAAGTTAATGCATTAGTATCAGGAACGCATGGTCCAGTACTTTTAAAGAAATAATAATAAACATATTTAATTGCACTTGGATCTGAACCCAAGTCAGTTACAATGCGGAAATGCCCATCATTGACAATCCAACCAGGGTATGGGACAGTGAAATCATCAATCAAATATCTATCCCATAGCGGAACATGGGATGGCCAATAAATACAGGATAAACCATTTACTCCATCTGGTAGTCCATTATCCCATAGTATTGCTCTTCCACCTGTCATTGGATCCTTATTTATTACGATTGTATTTGATTGAGATACCTCTGTTAAACATGTTTCTAATTTGGTTTGTTTATTTTCATTTTCTCCAATTACAGCAGTAGATGATAAAACAAAAACTGCTATAATTAATATGACGCTAGCTTCCTTTAAAACATTTTTTCTATTTTTCATTTTACCTTCCCCCTTTTCTTCATTGAAATCTATTACCATATTATAAATATTACGCCTAAACCTCGCAAAAAAAAGGAATTATTTTTAGTTAAATATAAAACATATAGAATTATATATTTTTAAAAATATTACTTTTAATCGATAAAGACAAATAGATTAGATAATATTTGATATTAATTAAACTTTATATGTATAATAGTAAATGCAATAGGTAAAAGTTGTGATTTAAGTGAATAAAATAAATGAGATAAAAAAAGATGTTAGATGCCCGAACTGCATGAAGATAATTACAGTCACAGGCAGTGCTGGTGATACCTTAAAAGTAAAATGTCCTGCATGTGGTTCTGTTGGAAAGGTCACTTTTAAAAAAACGGAATATATAATCGAAGCAGAAAATGTTCATAAAGTGTATACAACCGGTAAGATTCAGGTTCATGCATTACGCGGAGTAAATTTAAAGATAGAAAAAGGAGAAATGGTTACCTTAATGGGGGTTTCTGGTTGTGGAAAAACAACACTGCTTAATTGTTTATCTGGCCTTGATGAAGTAACCAACGGTGTTATAAAAATAGAAGGTAAAGAACTTAATAAAATGTCTGATGAAGAAAAAACAGAGTATCGTGCAATAAGAATGGGGTTTATTTTTCAGTTTTATAACTTGTTACCTGTTTTATCTGCGGTTGAAAATGTTGAACTTCCACTGCTTATTTCCAGAGAGAAACCAAAGCTGGCTCGTGAAAGAGCACTTGTATCTCTTGAGAGTGTTGGGCTGAAAGGATGGGAATATCATAAACCTGCAGAGCTATCTGGAGGACAGCGCCAAAGAGTAACCATTGCCAGATCTTTGGTTTGCAATCCACTTATTGTTTTTGGTGATGAGTTAACAGGAGACCTGGATAGGGAAACCTCTGATGAAATTATGAATCTAGTATGCAGATTGAACAAAGAGCAAGGTCTTACTTTTGTACTTGTTACTCATGATTCAAAAATTGCAGAAAGAACAGACCGTGTGCTTGTAATGGGGGACGGTGTAATACAAAAGGAGTATGTACCTACTCATTGGTGAAGAAAATGATTGAATTAATCTTTCTTGGGTTATTCATCATAATAATTTCTATTATCAGTATTTTGATGTTAAAAGATAAAATAATTTTTAGACTTGGTGCTAGAAATATCTTCAAAAGAAAAGGTTACGCAGCTATTATCATTTTGGGTTTAATGGTTGGAACAGGAGTTATTTCTTCGTCTCTAGTAATCGGAGATACAATGAGCAATATGATAGAATCTGAGATTTTGAAATCCTTTTATAAGACTGATGAGATAATTCAAGGAATTAAGCCTACAGGGGAGGCTGATTATTTCAATGAAACAATATTCACTGATTTAAATAAGGATATTGATAAGGAATACATAGATGGTTTAACACCACAAATTACTGATAGAGCTGCTGTTCTAAATATTGATACAAATCTTTCTGAACCAAGTGTATCTTTTGTTGGTATTGATTTTGGACATTCCCAAAATTTTGGGTCATTCATTGATCAAAAAGGGGAAGAAGTTAATTCTTTAGATTCCAATGAGATAATGATTGGTGAAAATGTAGCTGAAAATTTAGACGCAGAGGTTGATCAAAAAGTTACAGTTTTTACTAAAACATTGAAAACCTTTACGATTGCTCATATTTTAAAAGAAGGTGAAAGGGCTGGTGCTGCTGATGGTATATATGTATCGATAGAAGTTGCTCAGGATGCACTTAAACAAGAAGGAAAGATAAATCAGATTCTTATATCAAATTCTGGTGATGTATATGAGGGGATGGATTATACTGATGAAGTTAAGTCTGCGTTTGAAGAAGTTGAAATCTCTAATGATTTAGAATTTAAAATAGTTCAAACTAAATCCGAAGTACTAGAAAGCGGTAAAGAAAGCATGCAACAGCTATCGAACTTGTTTATTGTTTTTGGTACTTTCTCTATAATTGCGGGTGTTATTCTTATAATAAATATTTTTGTTATGCTTGCCGAAGAGCGTAAATCTGAAATGGGGATGGCTCGAGCAGTTGGTATGCAGCGAAAACACTTAAAAAGAATGTATCTAGGAGAAGGAGTAATCTATGCATTGATTGCATCTTTTGTTGGAGTGTTTTTTGGAATCGGCATTGGTTACGCAATAATATTTTTACTTGAAGAGATTTTAAAATCTTTTGGTGCAGTTAATATTCTTAAATATTTCACATTCACTCTAAATAGTGTAATTATAGGTTATGTCTCAGGTTTTTTAATTACGATTTTTACAATATATTTTACATCGCATAGGATTTCAAAGCTTAATATAGTACGTGCGATTCGTAACATTCCTGAGCCGACAATTCCTAGAAGTGATAAAAAAGTTTTAAGAAATGGAATTCTTATTTTTGCATTTGGTTTACTACTTTTGTTTTTAGGTGTTGGTAATGAACAAGCTGCATTCTTTATGTCTGGCGTTTCTTTAATGATTTTTGGAGCGGGTCTGATTTTGCGAAGATGGGTTGGTGATAAAATCGCTCTAAACCTTGTAGGCCTTATCCTATTTATTTTATGGATTCTTCCATCTGATTATTTACCAACCTATACCAGTGGTATTGAGATGTTCATCGTCTCAGGTATTTTTTTGGTTTTTGCTTCCTTGTTACTTGTGATGGTTAACTCAAATTTCATCATAAAAGGCCTTACTTTTTTAATAGGTCGAGGTAAATCAGGTCAAGCTGTTACAAAAACAGCTGTTTCTTATGCACTGAAATCAAAATTCAGAACTGGTATGACCATTGCTATTTTTGCTCTTGTTATTTTTACGATAACTACAATGTCTATGATAATTGGTATGATGGGCACAAACATTGAAAAACAAGTTCAAGAGGCATCAGGCGGATATGAGGTCTTTGCTTTTTGTAATCCGGTTGTTCCGATTAAAAATTTAACTAAAGATCTGGAAGATAAGGCACTTTTAAGTAAAATTGAAAAATATACAAGCCTTACTTCAGGTGAAGTTAATATTTCCGCAACAATTGACTCCGGTGAAACAATATATTATTCTATGCTTGGAGTGGATGATAGTTTTATTGAAGAAAACGAGTTTTATTTCTCGAATTTTTCAAGTGAATATAGCACCGAAAAGGAAGTTTGGTATGCAATTAGAAACGATCCTGAATTGGTTATTATTGATGGGTCATTCGGACCACAAAATGCTATAGTAACAACAGGTCCTCCATCTCAGACTAGTTTGGATTTAAACGTTGGAAGCATAATAAAAATCAAGGACAAAAATGATGAGCTTGTTGAAAAGAAAGTAATCGGTATTCTTGATACAACACTTATCACAGGTATTTTTAGCTACAACATCTATGTTGAAGAAGAGTTTGGTATTAATACATCAACTGTTTTTCTTTTTAGTATTAAAACAAACTTAGATGTTGATGAAACCGCTAAACAAATCGAAAGTGCTTTTTTAGAAAATGGGATGCAGACAATGGTTGTTAAAACCGTTGTTATGATGATGATTAATACAATGAATCAATTTTTTTATCTATTTGATGCTTTTATGGCACTAGGTCTTATTATTGGAATTGCTGGACTTGGTATCATAACCATAAGATCTGTTCATGAACGTAGACAAGAAATTGGGATGATGCGAGCAATTGGTTTTAAGAAAAGGATGGTGCTTTCTTCTTTTGTAATTGAAACCTCGACCATTGCTATAATCGGTATTTTGATTGGAACAATCTTAGGGATATTTACTGGTTATATTATCTGGAGGGATAGTTTCAGTGAGCTCGGATTTGACTTTATGATAAACTGGCAGCCGATTATTTTGATTAGTTTTATAGCATTTGTATTTACTCTTCTTTGCATTTTACCTGCATCTAGAAAAGCATCAAGGATTCCTCCAGCAGAAGCATTAAGATATGAGTGATTATAAAATAAGGTCTATATTGAACATTAATTCCCTGGTTGTTCCTTCTTTCAGTAACGCTGAAACGAATATATTTGCATCAACTAGAAGCTCCATTCATCATGCGTCCTTAAATTTCTTAGCAGCCTTTTTTGTAATTTGTTTTCCAAAAAATATTGCATCTTCTTCTGTTAGTTTGCTTTTTGAAAGAATTTTATCCATTTCTTTAAGAACCTGTATTTTTCTTAGAATTGCTGCTCTGGCGACTGCTGACCAATTTATTTCAGGATATAGTTCCATTTCTTTCTTCATTTCTTTTGGTATTGCTAAGGTTATACTCACCATTTCATATCACTTGTTTATTACGTTTTTTACGTATATTATGTATGTTACGTTCAAATATTTATATTTTACTCTGGAACTCTATCTTCTTTGACTGTTTACTTCTTATTTATCATATCGTTTTTCTTTTCGCTTTTTGTGGATATCCTCCAACATTTTATCTTTATCTTTAAATTCATAACGACCTCGATATTTTCCAAGATTTTTAGATCCCATCTTTCTAGATTTACTTTTCATTTCCTTCAACTCTCCAATTTTGTTAATTTCACAACACCATTTATAAATCTTCAGATATTATTAATCCGATTAAAAAGATAATTCAGGATATTTAAGGCCTTATTTGGTGTCATTAAAAGTATTATTTTTATTATCTCGGTTCAAGTATGTATTTATTCTGATATGCCATTATTTTAACTTTATAATCTTCAAAAACTGGATATATACCTATAAGAATATACGGACAGTTATCCATAACACAAATCTCAACATCCTTGTATTTTACCTCCCTTCCACCCTGACCAAGAATAAACTCTGGAACTATTGCCCTATACGCTTTTATAGTGCCGGCTGCAGTCATGGCAGGTGTGTCTCTTGGTTCTAATTTCAATTTTAACCATACTGCAAGATCTTTGGGCATTGTTATTGTATCTGCTCCTGAGTCAAGAACAGCATTAATGATCTGAGTTGATACATTATCAGCTCTTATAAAACGCACAGGTACAATAGGTATACGACATTGAAATCTTTTGTAATCAAAAACAAATTTTAAAAGCGATGATGTTCTCGGTATACGTTAGAAAAAACAAGTCCCGGGAATGAGGTTCTTTTCGATGAATACTTCGTTAATTTTGTATTTTCGACCTTCTTCTACAACATCAGCAATCTTTTCACTTGCGAAAATAACCTTTCGGTTTTTATCAAGAAGCATCCATTTTCCACTGTATTTTTCTGATAATTTTTTCTTTTTCATTTTAGTTCTTCTCCTTTAATATTATATCTATTAATACTTATAACCTTTTTCTAACATAATTAAACAGTCAATAGTCATTCAAAGCATTATTTTGAATAAAATATAAAACAATTTAAAAATATATTGTGATAATTTATTCTAAAAGCGATTTGGATTTGTATTAATTTAAGACATAAGGTATTAGAATTCTAGTACTTTCAGCTGTTTTTAAAACTAAATGCATCAAAAGATAGGAGTGCTGCAAACCAGTTGTAATACTATGCTTCAGCGCTATCATTTTGGGGAAAGGTTACCATTGAAAAAAATTATATGTGCAGTTTTTCGATTGAATAAAGGACTTGAACCAAACCAAAAAGAAAATGAATAGAAAACAATATAAATTAGTTAAACTAATATAAACTTAGGTGAAATAAGTATGACTCAGGCATTGATAAAATTAAATGAAAATATAAATCGTGTTTTAAATATTGTTAAAGCAAAATATGATTTAAAAGATAAAAGTGATGCAATTGAGTTTATCATAAAAAAATATATTGAATATGAAAATGAACCTGAACTCAAACCGGAATTCATTAAAAAGATAAACAAAATCAAAAAAGAAAAAAGTATTCGCGTAGATGATTTTGCCAAGAGGTATGGCCTAGATGTATGATCTTGAAATAAAGCCTACTGCTGATAAAATTTTTAAAAAACTATCCAAAAAGAACAAAAAACAATTAATAATGATACATAAAAAAATCCAAGAAATCAGATCTAATCCACAACATGAATATAAACATCTTAGACCTCCTTTGCAAAACTTTTCAAGAGTACATATTAATTCACATTTTGTATTAATCTTTAATATAGATGATACAGAAGAAATCGTTACAATTTATTATTTTGGTTGGATATTTTTGTTTATTTTTGTGCACATGCATATGTAGCATTTTCTGGAAAAACATTCATGAGACAGCGACCATCCAATATAGACTAATTATGCCTTATGATAATAGTACTAAATAGTGAGAAAGATTAAACAGCTATGATTTTAATCATTTTAATTAATCAATAATCTATAACTTAAGCCTTTCAAAAATCAATATAATTATGTGCCTATACTTAATAAACTAGCCCTGCTTTTATTTTTTTACTCGTGAAAATTGTTTATTATTTGTCTTAACAAAGGAAATGCGTTTGGGAATTTTTCAAGAATCATTTCAAATAATTCAAGTAAAATTATTTGTCTATTTCTAGGAACGATTATTTCTATTGTTGCCCATGGGCTTTCAGCACCATAAATATCTTTTGCTTTTGCTTTAATAAAATAATAACCTTTTGTTTTCCAAGTATGACTTATTATTATAGGTTCACCTGATGTAAAAGGTCCATTAATTACTTCATCTTCTCCATCTCCCCAGTTCACTATGTATTCTGAAATGTCATCATTTTCAAGATCGCTGGTTAAGAATCTGTATTCTTGTGAAACTCTTATTTTTATTTTACTTGGACCATCAATTTTCGGCTCATATGGTGCAAAGTTTAGTTCTGCTATAAAAAGGTCCCATGCACCTTCATAGGTCAATACAGTTGTTCCAAAAGTTGCAGTTTGTTCAAAAGTTCCTGCGACATAAACATGTCCGTTGTTATCAACTGCTAAAGAATAACCTTGATCAAAACCTGGTCCACCAGCACTAACTGCCCATTGCCAGTTGCCATCTTTATCTAGTTTTGTAACAAAAATATCCTTATAGCCTTGTGAGTTGATTGTACTTATTCCAATTGTGGCTGATTCGCCAAATTCTCCAACTATGTATGGATCCTCGTTTTTATCAAGTGCAATACCCCATGCACCTAAGGATGTATCAGTCCCAGTGCCAACCACCCAAAGAAGTTTTCCGTTATTATCTAATTTCAATACATAAGCATCGCTCCAGCCATAGCAAATAAGCGTGGTTGTTTCAAATGTTAATGATGCCCAAAAGCATCCTGTTACATACACATTGGCGCCACTGTCAAGAACTATATCATATCCTCTTTCAATTGAAGGACTTCCACCGCTTATTGCCCAAAGCCATCTACCGTTGTTATCTAGTTTTGCTACAAAAACATCTACATTACCTTGACCTGTGAGATTATCATCACCAAATGTTGCGTTGCCATAAAAATCCCCAGTAATATACGTATTTTGGTTTGCATCTACTGCTATGTCGCAAACAAATTCATCTAATTCTCCTCCACCACTTGTGGCCCACAGCCAATTGCCGTTTAAGTCCAATTTTGCTACAAAAATATCAAAATAAAACTGGCTTGGATTTGAAAGAGTAATAGCGCCAAAACTTATTTGCCAACGAAATACTCCGGTTATATATCCATTTCCCTCGTAATCTATAGCGATTCCAAAACATGATTCACCAACATATGCACCAGCTCTTACAGCCCAGAGCCAGTTACCATTGGTATCAAGTTTTGCAACAAAAATATCATTTAAGCCCAAACTTGTTAATGTGATATTTCCAAAGTTAGCAGATAAAAAGAAATGACCTGTTATTATTATATTTCCATTATCATCTAAAGCAATACCGGTTACTTCGTCGTTTCCTAATTCACCTCCAGCGCTGACTACCCATAACCAATTACCATATTTGTCTAGTTTAGCTACATAAGCATCGTTATACCCTAAACTATTTAATGCAAATGGACCGAATGTGGCTTGTGTATTATATAATCCTGCAATGTAGACGTTCCCATTTTTATCAACAGCTAAATCTTTACAAGAGTCAAGAGCAACACCACCACCGCTTTTTGCCCACTGCCAAATAGGTTCATTGTTTCCTTCATTTGTTTTTTCATTATTTATTATACAAGGTGTTGATAATGCACCTGCAGTCAAAATCTCAGTTACAAAAATACCAACAATTATTAATGATAAAATTTTTTTCATTTTTTTCCTCCATTTTTATAAATAAGATAAATTTGTTTTCGATATAAAATTTCTTATCTTATTATTGAACAAAAATAAAATTACTATTGTTATTTTTAGATATTTGTGCAAATAACAATCTTTATAGATTGAAAAGAAAAAAAATAGGAGTTTTACTTAACTCCAAAAGCAAACCATCCAAATAGCAAACCTGATGCTGTTTGAGATATATCACCAACTGTTATTTTTATGGTTGCTGGACCTAAGCCAAAAGTAGGAATTATATTTATTGATGTTTCCCCTGCTTTTATGTGAATTGTTGACTCTCTATATTTGCAACCACGAGCTATAAAAGGACCATCAATAGCAATTGTCATTTTCAGATCATTTATGTCTGTAGCTTCATTATTTTTTATAAATGCCTTAAAACCATGTCCTCCTTTTATGTTAATTTGGACTTCTAGTGGGTATTTTGGTTGATTTACTGCACTAATTACTGGAAAAATAGTTGAGACCATCAGCCCTATTAATAAAATTCCAATTAATTTTTTCTTCATTTTATTACCTCAGGGCGTTAATCGCAGAAATAACTCATAAAGTTTTTTTCAAAAAAATTGAACAAAGACGTAAATATTTAACTTTTTTTTAAAGATTGGTTCAATTTTAATTTATTTAATCTGTAATTTTTTTCTAGAGCTGCTTTATTATTAAGTCAATTAGTGAGCTATGATTAAGTTTTGTATTGTGTTCATATAGAAAAAACTACAAATATAATCATGGTTTTGATTGTATTTTGGAAATAATATCTAATAGGTTTAGCAAATATTTGTTATAAATTGATACATAAATTATTAATTTTATAGGTTAATCTTTCAATATTATGAAAATACGAGAAATTTCAGAGTATAAAATACCACGCATAAGTCTAAAAAGAAAAGATGCTACAGTTCTTTCTGATGCTGAATTACTTGCAACAGTTCTTGATCGAGGTAATAAATCAGAAAATGCTATTGAGCAATATAATAAAATACTCGGTTGTTATAATTTTAATAAATTATCTTTATTATCTATTTATGAACTTAAAAAGGTTTTAAAAAATAATGTTAACGCAATGAAGATTCAAGCTATATTTGAGATTTTCAAAAGGACAAATAGACAGAAAAATAATGGTTTTAAAACTAAGATCAAAACAGCTGATGATGTATATCGTTATTTTGTTGATGAGTTAGAGATAAAAAATAGGGAAAGTTTTTATTCTTTATTTCTAGATACTAAAAATAGAATAATTGGTAATGAATTGATTTCAGTAGGGAAACTTGATGAATCTATTATACACCCTGGTGAGATTTTTAGTCTTGCTATTAAGGCTTGTGCTAATTCAATTATACTTGTTCATAATTATCCTAATGGAAAGTGCGAAATAAGTAGATATGATAAAGAAACAAGAAAGATAATTAATGAAGCAGGGAATATATTAGGTATTTACATGATTGATTATTTAATTGTTGGGGAAAATAACTTTAAAAGTGTAAAAGAATAAATTTTTAAAAAATAATTAAAAAGTTTTATCAGATTTTTAGAATTTTGATGACTTTAACAATAGAACTTTAAGTTGTTAACCAATGTCAAATATGAAAATGGTATTTATGGATGACAATTCAAATATCAAAGACTTAAAGAATTTAGTGAAAAAATTTTGTGATGAACGTGATTGGGATAAATATCATAATGCAAAAGATCTTGCTATTGGAATTATTACTGAATCATCTGAACTCTTGGAACATTTTAGGTTTAAATCAATAAAAGAAGTTGAGGATTTATTTAATGAAAAATCTAAACGAGAAGAAATATCAGAGGAAGTTGCTGATATCGTTTATTTTATTTTAAGATTTGCAGAAAGATATGATATTGATTTAAGTAAAGAATTACAGAAAAAAATAAATAAAAATAGTAAAAAATATCCTATAGAAAAATCAAAGGGATTAAATAAAAAATATAGTGAGCTATAAAAATGAGATTATTTGCTGGAAGCTCGAATCAATTTATTCAAGATACTGTTCAAAATCAAATAGCTGAAAAATTAAAACAAGCATTTTTTGACTATTATCGATATTATCCCTCGTCTCCAGAGATTTCATCCTGGAGAAATTCTTTAAGAGCGATTTGTCAAGTGTTTCAATATTCTGAACTTTTAGATCATGGTATTATTTTAGAATATCAACTACCGTTAACATCAAAAAGGCTTGATTGTCTAATTTGTGGAAAAAATCAAAATAATAATGATTATGCTATAATTGTTGAATTAAAACAATGGGAAAAATGTGAAGACGCTTCTGGTGAAAATGAGGTTTTAACTTGGATAGGTGGTGCAAAACGAGAAGTTTTACATCCTTCAGTACAAGTAGGTCAGTATCAAACATACCTTCAGGATACACATACAGCATTTAACGAAGGTACTAACCCTGTTGCGCTTGATGCATGCACGTATCTTCATAATTACAATTACTATTCAAGTGATATTATTTTTTCTCCAAAGTTTAAACAATTTCTTGATAAATATCCTTTGTTCACAGCTGATGATGTCAAAAAATTAAGGGATTTTTTAGTTGAACGCTTAATTAACGGTCAGGGTAATGATGTTTTAAAACGTGTTGAGCAGAGTAAATATAGGCCGAGTAAAAAACTCATGGACCATGTTGGCAATATAATCAAAGGAAAATCTGAATATATTCTCCTTGATGAACAGCTCGTTGTATACGATAAAGTGTTCAGCTGTGCAAAGGAAGGATTTCACGACAAACAAAAAACAGTATTAATTATTGAAGGAGGCCCAGGCACTGGAAAATCTGTGATTGCAATTAATTTAATGGCTGATTTACTTCTAAAAGGATATAATGCTCAATATGCAACTGGATCTAGAGCTTTTACTGAAACTTTACGAAAAATTATTGGTACTCGTGGATCTGCGCAATTCAAATATTTTAATAGTTATTCAGATGCAGAAAGAGATATTATAGATGTTTTAATTGCAGATGAAGCTCATCGCATACGTGAAACAAGCAACAGCAGGTTCACACCCTCCTATGAAAAAAGTAATTTATCGCAGATTGATGAATTATTAAATGCTGCCAGAGTCTGTGTCTTTTTTATAGACGATAATCAGATTGTTCGACCTAATGAAATAGGCTCAGCAGAATATATAAAAAAGAATGCTGAAAAATACAATTATAAAATTTTTGAATATGAATTAGAAGCACAATTTCGATGCAGTGGATCAGATGCTTTTGTCAATTGGATAAACAATAGTTTAGGTATTAAAAGAACTGCAAATGTTATCTGGGACCAATTTGAAACCTTTGATTTTAAAATATTAAATGATCCTTTTGAATTGGAAAATGCAATTAGACAAAAAGTTAATGAGGGATTTACCGGACGAGTTACTGCTGGTTTTTGCTGGGATTGGTCTATGCCAAATGAGGATGGAACATTAAAAGATGACGTAGTAATTGGAGAATATAAAAGACCTTGGGATGCTAAACCTGAAGCTAGAAAATTAGCTCCTGGAATTCCGAAAGCATCGCTTTGGGCATATGATCCAAATGGTATTAATCAAATTGGTTGCATTTATACAGCACAAGGATTTGAATTTGATTACGTTGGTGTGATATTTGGAAAGGACCTTGTTTACAATTTTGATAAACAAGAATGGGAAGGTCATCCACAAGAATCTTCAGATAGCGTTGTAAAACGATCGAAAAAACAGTTCGTTGATTTGGTAAAAAATACATATAGAGTTCTATTAAGTAGAGGTATAAAGGGTTGCTACGTTTACTTTATGGATAAAGATACTGAACGATTTTTTAAATCTAGGATGGAAAAACAATAATTATCAATTTATTATTTTATTAATTATACTTCATCTATACCAATAACGTATACTGGGACTTGTATTGCACTTTTAAAATGTGGTAAATAACGTAGCACTTTTTCGAATGTTAAACTACCTTCCCAATTTTGATTATAATCGGATTTCATCTTTTTCTGAAAATCTTTTGTTGTTGTAATATAAATTCCAATGTCAATTTTATCTAATACAGAATAGGAACTTACTTGAAATTTCAATAGATCTATGCCTATAAATGAGGAATGGCCAAATTCAACTTCGATACCAGCTCTCTCTTTTAAAAAATCCATTTTTGCATATGCATCTTCTTCACTACTGAAAACAGAAGGTTGTGTTTTCCAACCCATTTGGACAAAATTTTCTTCTAATATCTCGTTAAACTTTGGTCGAGATAATTCACAAGGATTTGGAGAGAGATCACGAAGTGTATCTTCGATTTCATGTTTGAGTGATAATTTACTGTTTAATACTTGTTCTGCAAAACGATAGGAATATGTTCTAAATTTCATTTTAATCTTTTATTTGTATTGTGATTCTAAAATATCATATTCTGTAGTAGAAAAGGATAATAAATTGCCATTTATGACTACAAAATGTTATTTCTGGCAATATGATAATTTGGTAGAATGCAAATTAAACAAGATCTTACCTTAAACAACATTGATCAATTAGCGAAAAAATTCAAAATCCTTGGTAACCAGAAACATCTCCAAATTCTACTTATTCTCGAGAACAAACCACAAACCCTCGATGAAATTCATAATAAAATCCAAAAAAAACCTATATATCTTCATCGAGAATCAACCTATAAAGTATTAGAAAAAATGGTTGAAGTAGGTTTAATTAAAAAAGAGTATGATCAAACTCAGAAAAAATTCTTTTACAAAATTATTTAAAAATTATTTTTTATTTAAATGCTGGACCTAAAAATAATTTGTATTAAAGAAAAACTATTGAATTATCCAGTGAGTAATCTATATATTTATGGAATTATCGAGGAATAGTTAATAAAACAGGATAATTAGTCATTTATTGAAAATAAAATCACTGTAACAAATTGTATTTTTTATAATGTTATTATATACATTTGTTACAAATAATAATTTTCTTATTGATAACATTTAAGAATATAAGTTTGGATTCAATGGAGGAAAAAGGGAGGAAAAGATGAATAATTTATTAAAAACAGGTTTAACTCTCCTAATATTAGGGATTTGTTTTGTAGTAATATCTCCTTTATTATTGCTGTCAGGAGTGTATTCTTTTAATTCTGGATTAGCAATAATTGGGGGTTTGCTAATGTGGATTGGTATTCCTTGTATTCCAATTGGGATAATTTTAGCGATTGTTGGTGCTATAATATCTCCAAAAGAAGTTTATATACATAATTATCCCTATCAATATCAACAACCTCAATCTGTTCAACAACAACCAGTTCTCAAAGAATTTTTCTGTCCAAATTGTGGTACGAAATTAAATGGTTCTCCTAGTTTTTGTTTTAAATGTGGTTATAAATTAAGGTGATAAAATGACCAGTTATTGTAGTTTTTGTGGGACTAAATTAAGGGAAGATGGTAATTTTTGTGAGGAGTGTGGTCGAAAAATAATAAGTGAAGAAGAAAAGAAAAAACAAATAGCACCTGAAGTTGAAAAGGAAATTAATAAGAAAATTGGAAAAAATGTTGGGAAAGAGCATCTAAAAAAAGATTTAATAAATTATATGCTTTTAATCTCAACAGTCATATGCATTTTCTCAATTATAATTCCTTGGGGAACACTACAAGAAAAATCAACTTTATATTATAATGGTATTGAAATAAACTTTTATATTTGGGGTATTCAAAGTAGTAATAGTTCGCTAAAAACTGAATGGAGTTTTTTTATTAATCCTTCAAGTTTATCAAATATATTTACAAATGATGAGATTAATGTAATTGCTTTTCCTTTAGCACTTTGGTTTGCAACTTTTTGTATTGCTCTTATGATTATAATATTAGGTTTTTCAGC
>Ga0153916_10001158_pt1 | contig 18638 bp, 12 predicted proteins | sample Opewatmetagenome_FD_109642 | JGI IMG/M metagenome (GOLD analysis project Ga0153916, IMG submission 109642) | Freshwater wetland microbial communities from Ohio, USA - Open water 3 Core 3 Depth 4 metaG | ecosystem: Environmental > Aquatic > Freshwater > Wetlands | place: USA: Ohio, Lake Erie... | reverse complement strand
TTCTCTCCGGCCAATTTTGTCTCCGGCATCGCAGCGTCTCCCGACAAGATGCTCCAGGGCCGCCTGTTCAGCTATCATGACACGCATCGGCACCGCCTCGGACCCAATTATCACCTCTTGCCCGTGAACGCCCCCAAGGCCTGCCAAGTTGACAACTACCAGAGGGACGGGTCCATGCGCTTTGACGGCAACTTCGGCGGTAACCCCAACTACTATCCCAACAGTTTCGGAGGACCCGAGCCGAGGCTTGAGATAGCGGAGCCCTCTTTCGAAGTGTCGGGGAAAGTGGGTCGCCAGAAATATGTCCACCCCAACGATGATTTCGTCCAGGCCGGAACCCTCTACAGGAACGTCATGACAGATACCGACCGTGACCACCTCGTGGGCAACATCGTCGACCACCTGGGCGGCGCCCGGAAGCGGATTCAGTACCGTCAGTGCGCCATCTTCTATAAAGCGGAGCAGGACTATGGCCGGCGAGTGGCCCAGGGACTGAACCTGGACCTCAAGGAGGTGACCCGCTTGGCCGGGATGTCTCCGGAGGACCGAGTCAAAGAGACAGCCCAGGGAGCCTACGCGAAATAGCCGTTCTCAGTCGGAATCCTGGTCCGTGACCTGGGCGGGCATCCGTATCCAGGTTAGGGGCAATCCGTGGTTTTGTTAAACGCGTTCTTGGAATCTTGCCGGTTGCCTTTGCCCGGCCGACCCTTCTATAATTCCGGCGTGATTCTTATTGTTTCCCCTTGAAAGGAGATCCCCTTGAGACGTACGCTTTTCCGCCCATTCCTCGTCTTGGGATTAGCCGTTGTCGTTCCAGCAATAGCCTCACCAAGCGAAGCCCGCGACTGCTGGGAGATGCGAAACCAGATCCGTCGTGACAAGTTCGACCTTGTTCTCCCCCAGGCCATGAGGGAGAACGGGATCGACATGTGGATCACGGTCATGAAAGAAGGGAACTTCGACCCCCTCTACCTCGAATTGGGACAGGGCTATGTCTCGTCCATCGGTTTCATCATTTTCACCGACCTCGGCCGGGAGCGCATCGAGCGGGCCGTCCTCGGCATCGACGGTCCTCAGATCGAGAACTGCGGCGCCTATGATGTCTTCCTTCCCGCCTCCGACCTCAAGAAGTTCGTCGCCGAGCGGAAGCCCAAGCGGATCGGGGTGAACATGTCCGACCGCCTGGGCCGGGCCGACGGGCTCTCCCGGGCGGGCTATGACTATTTGGTTAAGACGCTTGGCCCACCCTACGATACCCGGCTCGTCTCGGCCGACAAACTAGTTTCCGATTTCCTCTATCACCGGGTGGCCTCCGAGATCGCCGTCTTCGCGGAAGCGGGGAGAATATCCCGGGAGCTGGCCGAGCGGGCTCTCTCCAACGAAGTTATCGTCCCCGGCGAAACCAGGCTCGAGGACGTCGCCTGGTGGCTCCAGGATCAGCTCGAAGCGCGGCGGCTCGAATCGTCCTTCGGCCTTCCTAGTGTTTACATCACTGGACCGGAAGGGATCGAAGCCACCTCCAACCAGCGGATCATCCAGCGGGGCGACCTGCTGATGATCGACTGGGGAGTGGGTTTGATGGGATTATACACGGATATGAAGCGCATCGCGTATGTTCTTAAGGACGGCGAGACGCAGGCGCCCGCGGGCATCCAGAACGCCTTTGACCGAGCCGTCAGCGTGCGCGAGGTCGTCCGCCGGGCCATCAAGCCGGGCCGAACCGGCTCGGAGACGGTGGTGGCGATCGACACGGCGCTCGACGCGGCTGGCTTTTCGGTCATGAAGGAATTCAACAAGCCGACTGACACGGAGAAAACGGAAGTCATCACCGGCTGCCACTCTGTGGGCGACTGGGGCCACGGCATCGGACCCTCAGCGGCCTTTTTCCAGATTGCGCAACTGGGTTTCCAAATCTATCCCACCACGCTTCTGGCGATCGAGTTTTTCGCCTATACGCCCGCGCCGGAGTGGGGAGGGAAGAAGGTCCGCATCCCGCTCGAGGACGACGCGGTCGTCACCGAGAGGGGTGTAGAGTGGCTCTACCCAGTGAACAATCGTATCCGGCTGGTCCGGTAGGCAAGGGGACATAGCGGAGGGCCGGCTCACAGGTCGGGGCATCGACTCGGCGGCACGCCTTTTCGGCCGACAATTTCAGCGCCGGGTTCTTTTCGAGCAACGTTTTTCTTCGGCGGGGAGTTATAGAACTCGGGAAGACCCAAGAAGACATTTTAAAAAAATGCTAAAAAAACAGCATTCCCTCTTGACAACCGCCGGTTTAGGTGCTAATATTTTAGCATGCTAAAAAATTAGCACATCAGGAATGGCTGGACGGAGAAAAGAAATATGAAGGGACAGAAGAACCTGAGCCGGAGGGAGCGGCAGATCATGGACGTCATCTATGCGCTCCAGGAGGCGACTGTGAACCAGGTGCTGGAGAGGCTGCCGAGTCCCCCCAGTTACTCCGCGGTGCGGGCCCTGCTCCGCGTGCTGGAGCAAAAAGGCCACCTCGTCCATCGCCAGGACGGGCCCCGCTACATGTATTACCCGACCTGGCCGAGAGAAAGGGCGAGACGCAGCGCCTTGAAGCATTTGCTGCAGACGTTCTTCGACGACTCCACCGAAGATGTCGTGGCCGCCCTCCTTGACATCTCCGAGGATAACCTCACCTCGGAGGACTATCGCCGGCTGCAGGAACTCATCCAGAAGGCCCGCAAAGAAGGACGGTGATCATGACCTGGCCCGCGGAATTCGGCTGGCTCTCGCTTTTTGCCTAGTACCTGATCAAGAGCACGCTGGCGCTGATTCTCGCTCTCATCTTTGTTGTACTATTTCGAAAGCGGTCGGCCTCCCTCAGACACTTCGTGCTCTCCCTTGCTCTCGCCGGACTCCTGTTGCTTCCGCTCCTTCCGTATCTCGGCATCGGATGGGAGACATCTCTTCTGCCGGCAAGAATAGGGGCAGCCTCCGCCTCCTTGATTCCGCCTGCAGCCGGGAAGGCAGTCGATAATGCGCCCGGAAGGATGGAAACCGGGGACGTTTTCCTTTTGCCCTCCGGTTCTTCCGGTGCGCTGGAAATGTCCGGCTCTGCTGAGCGCATTATGAGAAAATCCTCCCCCTTATATAGAATCGCCCTTCCTTTTGTCTGGTCCGCAGGGCTGATCATTCTTCTGCTGCGGCTGGCTGCTGGGCTTCTCGGGGCCTTCCGGTTAACCCGGGAGGGGGAGACCGTCTGGGACCCCAGCTGGCGGGTTCTTCTGGAGCGATTTCTGGCCACAATCCATCTTCAAAGGAAGGTCCGCCTCAAAAGCCACCCCGACGTTCTCATTCCTCTCACCTGGGGGTTTTTCAAGCCTGTCGTTCTGATCCCGGACGGCCACGAGGCCTGGACGGAAGAACAGCGTTCCTCTGCCCTCATCCACGAGCTCTCGCACGTCAAGAGGGCGGATTTTCTGGTCATGGTGCTCGTCCGGCTGAGCCTGGCCGTGTTCTGGTTCAATCCCCTGAGCTGGGTCGTCTTCCGGAGGCTGAAGAACGAGCAGGAAGAGGCCTGTGATGAGCTGGTCCTCAGGACGGGGGTCAAACCGTCAACATACGCCGCCAACCTTCTTTTCTTCAAGAGCGCCGCGGGCTCCCGACTGAGCTATTTCGCGGCTCTTCTTGGGTTGTTCGGGTTTGGAAGATCCGCCTTCAACGAAAGGCTGACAGCTATCCTTAAACAAAAATGGACATTCCAGGAGGTCAAAATGAAAACCAAGATCCTGCTTTTCTGTGCGGTCATCCTGGCCGTAGCGCTGATCGGTCTGGCCCACCCGTCCACACCCGTGGCGGAGGAGGCCGAGGCAACCATGGGCTCCCTCACCACCGCGGGGCCTAACGTCTCTGAAAAGAATTCTTCCCCAAAGAGCCCGGAGATTCAAGCGGCCGAACTGAGCCAGGAGCAGAGCCAGGACGAAGAGAAAAAAGACGAGGAAAAGAAGCAGCAAGAACAGGCCCAGACTCAGGAAGAGCAAAAGCAGAAAGAGGAAAAGAAACAACCCGTGGTCGTGACTATCAAGGAAGGGGGCAAGCATCGGCATAAGATCATCATAACTGAGGGGGACAAGGTTAAGACGATTATGGTTGACAAGCCCATCATTATAAAAGAAGGCCCAGAAGGGAGAGTGTTTATCGTCACTCTCGACGGAAAAGAGTTGAAAGTCCTGGGAGAGCCGGCGCATCTGGAGTTCAGAGCGGATAAACTGGAGTTCATCAAAGAGGGGAATATCCTCAAGGTTGACAAGGACGGCGGGGCTGTCTATGTCATAGCGAAACCTGCCGTTGACGTCAGCGAAGCCGTCGCTGCTGTTGATGTGACTGAAGCCGTCAAAGTCGCTCTGGAAGAGATCCCTGTGGCCGTCAAGGCCGTTGACGTGGCGATGCCCCAGATAACCTGGGTTGCTGAGGCCCAGGGGAGCGAGATCCGGGAAAAACTCCGCGAGGTCCGGGAAAAACTGAAAAGGGTCAAAGAGGAAAAACTCGACCTCAAAGAAGTGGAGGAAGCGTTGGCCGAACTCGAAGCGGAGCTGGATAAAGCGGGCAAGGAAATTTCCGCTGTCGCGCTGAAAGTCAAGGACAAGCCAGAAGTTTTCACCGTCGTTCAGACAAAGGGTGATGAAGAGGCCGTCGCGGAAATCAAGGTGGATATCGCGGAAAGCCCCCGGAAGGACAGTATCACGGTTGTCGCAGACAAAAAGGGATCGTTCGCGTTTTACTGCAATATAGGCGCCGGCGAAAAAGGCCGCGAAGCCTACGAAAAGATCGTGGCCAGGGTGAAGGAGGAGCTTCCCGCAGGCTTCACTCTCGACCCCGAGTTCGAGGAAGAATCGGGCCTTATCACGCTAAAAATCAGCGGGCCCATCGACAAAGGAGCGCCCGTGGATCTCGTCAAGAAGATCTCTGGAAGTATTCGGGACGAGATGAAGGAAAAAAAGGAATAGCCTCAGGTTGGCGATATACCGCTAACGCAGCCATTATCTTTCAGGCACCTTTTTGCTAACCGCCCATTTATCTACTCCCGTTCTCTAAGTACCCAGCGATAACAGATGTTTATTCTCTGCCTAAAGAATTGGTATAATGTCCCGGCGATCTCGTGTTCCGATGCCTGCGATCCCATTTTAGCCTGACAAGGAGATAGCCATATGAAGACGACGAGAAGGGAATTTCTGAAGCATTCGGCGGCTTTTGCCGGCGGTACGGTCCTGATGGGACGCGCCGGATGGCCCTGGCACGCGCCCGGACCGGCGCCGGAGAGCCGCGTCGTTTCCGCAGCGGCATCCGATATGCTCGTCGAAACGAAATACAATCCGAACGCCGTGAAACGGGCTTTCGAGGCGGGGATGAAAGAGCTGACCGGCCAGAAGACGGTGGCGAATGCCTGGGCCTCCCTTTTTTCTCCTGACGACGTCGTCGGGATCAAGATCAATTGCGTCGGCGCCCCCAGGATCTCCTCTTCCCTGGCCTCCATCAATGCCACGATCGCCGGCCTGAAGAGCGCCGGAGTCAAGGAAAACAACATCATCATCTGGGACCGGGTTGACCGGGAGTTCCAGAAGACCGGCCTGGCGATCAATAAAGGCTCGACCGGTGTGCGAGTCATGGGGGCCTCGACCGTCTCGGAAGCGATCCTGCCCTGGGTCGAGGGTTACGACCGGAACGTCTATGTCTCTTATGAGGACGGAACCCTCAAGAGATTCCGGGAGCTCATCCGGCGCGGTTTAACCAAGGAGGGAACGCACCGCGATATCTTCAACTCGGTGACCTGGCTCTGGACGCTATGCCGTCAAGGGAATGAAAAGGCCATCAAGTACGAGTCGGAGATGCGGCGGCTCTACATGGACTATGAAGACCGCGAAGGGATCAAGCGGATCGCCGAGGAGGTCGCCGACCAGTTCAACGACGTGACCATCGAGGACGAAGAGAAGTCGTTCCTCGCCAACATTGTGACCAAAGACATCACCAAGCTCGTCAACATCGCCGTCCTCAAGCATAATGAAGACAGCGGTGTGACCTGGGCGGCTAAGAACATCGCTCTTGGTGTGACCACGAACAAGGTCCGTTTCCACATCGACTTCTGCGCCCGGGCCATCCCCGACATACTGGCGATGCCATGCCTGAAGGACAAGATGGTGCTTCACATCGGCGAGGCGGCCAAGATCTCGACCGTCAGCGTAGCCGGAGCGCAGATCGCCACCGACAACCGGATCTTCTTCAGCCGGGATCCCGTGGCCTTGGACCGGATCGGGCTCGACATCCTCGAGGAGAAACGGCGGGAGCAGGGGCTGGAATCGATCCGCTCGATCTCCACTCATGTGGCGGCCTGCGCCGCCAAGGGCCTCGGCACCGACGACCTCTTCCGGATCGACCTCCGGCCTCTCAAGGTTTGAGGAAAGCGCGGCCCACAGGGACCTAGGACATGAAGACAGGCGAAAGAAAGAGATGCTGGGGCGACGGCGACGAGTTGATGGCTGCCTATCACGACCTGGAGTGGGGGGTGCCGCTCCATGACGACGCCAAGATCTTCGAGTTCCTGATCCTCGAAGGGATGCAGGCGGGGCTTAGCTGGAGGACGGTCCTCTATAAGAGGGAAAACTTCCGCCGGGCGTTCCATGGTTTTGACGTGGCCAGGGTAGCACGGTACGGGGAACGGGACCTGAAGCGCCTGCTCGCCGATGCGGGGATCATCCGGAACCGGCTGAAGATCCAGGGGGCGGTCAACAACGCCCGGCGTTTCCTCGAGGTGCAGAAGGAGTTCGGGACGTTCGACCGCTACATCTGGGGGTTCGTGGACGGGAAACCGATCCGCAACCGTCTCCGGTCCTTCCGGGGTATGCCCGCGCGCACGCCATTGTCCGACCTGATCAGCGGCGACCTCAAGGCGCGGGGGTTTCAGTTCGTCGGCTCGACCGTGATCTATGCCCACATGCAGGCGACGGGCCTGGTCAATGACCATCTGGTCCATTGCTTCCGCTATGGTGAGATCAGCCGGATTTTTTCCTAACGGCCCTGTTGATTCTTTCTCCGGATGTGCTATGATTAGGCCGGAATTATGAGGAGGAATTTTGGTAAAAAGCAGTCGGGCTTATAAGAGCGCTAAGCGTAGCAAGGAGTTGGATCGCCTGCGCAAGCAGGAGGCGAAACGCCTCCGCCGTCAGGGCAAGATGAAGCCGGAGACAGAGCCTGGCGTCGAGCCGGCCTCCGGCGAAGGCCCCGCCTCCGGCACCTGAGCGCTTAACTCGTCTCGAATTCTGCCCCTTCTGGTTGATGTCTCCCGCCTTTTAATTTTCTTTAACATCTCCAAAGAATTCGCCGCAACGGCTTGATTTGAGCGGTCTCTTGATAAAGAATAAGCCGTGGAGAAGGCGCTCCAAGCCCGGACCGGAGGTCAGCCATGCTGAGACACTATCAGATCGTCAACAACAAGATTGAAGAGACCGCTGACGAGAAGAGCCCGATCTTGATGTCCGTCAACCCCGACGAGAAGGAGAAGCGCTTCCTGATCGATACTTACTGCCTGGACGAGCACACCCTCAATTCGGCCCTCGACCCCGATGAGCCCGCCCGCCTCGAATGCGAGCCCAACCACATCGCCATCGTCTTCAAACGGCCCAAGAACTACTCAGGGGCCGACCAGCTTCTCTTCAAGGCGACGACGGTGGGCGTCTTCTTCTTCGGCGAATTTCTGATCATCGTGCTGGGCGAAGACACGAACCTCTTCGAGGGGAAACCATTCTCCAAGGTGAGCTCGGCCCGGGAAGTCCTGCTCAAGCTCATCTACCGGTCGATCTTCCATTTCCTCGAACATCTCAAAATCATCAACCTGCTCTCGGACGAGGTCGAGCAGAAGATCCACCGGGCCATGGAGAACCGCTTCCTGATCAATCTGTTCACGCTTCAGAAGAGCCTGGTCTACTACCAGAACGCCATCAATTCCAACAGCGGTCTCATCGAGAAGGTCCGGCACAACGCTGGCCGGATCGGCTTCACGACCGAGGAGTCGGAGCTCCTCGAAGACATCCTCATAGAGAACAACCAGTGCTACCGCCAGGCCGAAGTCTACTCCAACATCCTGGCCAGCCTGATGGATGCCCGGGCTTCGATCGTCAGCAACAACCTCAATGTGCTGATGAAGACGCTCAACATCATCACCATCTCCATCATGGTACCGACGCTCGTCGTTTCGATCTTTTCGATGAACGTCAAGATCCCCATGGCCCACCTTCCCTTTGCCTTCTGGGTGATAATGGGACTCGCGTGTGTGGCGATGTTCGCCTTCCTGGTCTTCTGGAAATATCGCAAGTGGTAGCCGGTCCTGGGCTAGCCGGCGGTAAGCTCTAGGGTCTGGCGCAATTTATGGGCATTTCCTGGGAGGTCTGTCCTATCCCCTTTTGTCTCGGGGTGAGGATAGACCCAGATGTGAGCGTGGGGCACTTCGTCACCCATAACCGTACACCAAACGGCCTCGATGGCGAAGGCCCGTTTCTGGGCACGGGCGATGCGGCGGACAAGAAGCCAGTACTCGGCTTGAGGCTCCACGTCCCAGACCCAGCGTTCGTGTTTCTTGGGAACGATGAGCGTGTGCCCAGGGGAGCGCGGCCGGATGTCCAGGAAAGCGAGGAAATGGTCGTCCTCGTAGACCTTTTCCGCCGGGGTTTTGCCGGCGACGATCTGGCAGAAAACGCAAACACCCATCAGGAGCGTCCCTTTGTATAAACAGAGTAGGCGTCCTTTACTTCGCCGGCGGCGGCGTCGCCGCGATGGACATAGATCCGATACCGGAGGATGGCGGGTTCTCCGGGTTTAAAAACGACGGAGGTAAGCCCCGGCCAGGACACGTTGATGAGCCCGGCATAGCTGTTGCGGATCATCCATCGAGTGGGGAAACCGGGATGGTCGGACGACACGAAGACCGCGACACCGAGCTCCCGGGTAGAAAGGTCCGCCCACTGGAAGGGCATGTGGACGGCGTCCTCTTTAAGCGGGCCCTCATCCGTTGTCATGACTGCGCCCGTGAACATCGGCGCGCCGCGGAAGCACAATCCGCCGTAGCCTTTATTCTGGTCAAGGGTCCCTTGGAGTTCAAGAGGGCCTCCGACGGCTTCGATCGTGAGCTCGAGGTCAATCGCCCTGCCTTGGTTGTTGGCGGAGTGAACACGGAGAGCGACGACTTCTTTCGCCACTATCTCCTTGCCGTCAAGCATCCAGCTGTTTTCGACGCTGAGCAGGGCCGCTCTTCCTTCAACCTCCTGCTTCAGCCAGCGGACAAAGTGCTGCCGGAGGCGAGGGGCCTTGGGTTCCCACGTTGACGTACTCAGCCCTCGAGTCCGGACGACCGGCCAGGTCCAGAACAGCCCGTGATGGTGGAGATGATCGTCCGGTGAATCGTCCGTGAGCGCCTGGCCGTCGAGCGAGAAAAGGGGATGGACGTAGCAGGACTGGATATGCTTGGGATCAACCCCGAGTTTGAGTTGGTCGCCGTAGCGATAGGTCAGAACCTCAAGCTGTCCGTCACGTACGGTCAGCTTGCCTTTTGCTGCATCCTCGACAAAGGCCATTTGGGCGGAGCTGGCCGACACCAGAAAACCCATCATGAAGATTGCGAGAAACGCTTGTTTCATGTTCAACCTCCTGCTTCCATCAGGATCGGAGGAGCCTATCGCCGCGGCCGCCCAGGGCATGATCGATCTTGGCCTGGCCCTTAAACGGTCCACGGTTCCCGGTGCGGATAGTCCAGCCGGCCGTTGGCCTCATCGTCATCGATGAAGCGCTCGGCCTGGGGATCCCAGCGCAGCTTCCGTCGGAGTTTCATGGCGATGTGGGCCAGGATGCAGATCGTGTTCGACCGGTGTCCGACCTCGACCGGAGCCACGGGATCTTTGCGGCTACGCATACACTCCAGGAAGTTTTTCATATGGTTGCGGCTGCGGTAGAGCCGAATTTCGTTCTCCCCGGCCTCCTGCTTAAGGATCGCCGGATCGGAGGCGGTGATCTTTTCACGGGTGACGAAGATCCAACCCTTGTCGCCTTCGAAACGAACACCCGGAGGGTCGCCGGTCTCCATGACGAGGCGGACTCCGTTGGCATAGATGGCTTCTGCATGAAAAGTCGTGTGGACATCGAAAAGGCCCCGGTCCGGAAATTCCGCCTTGGCCTCGATCTCAACCGGTCCCGTGTCGTCGCTTCCGTTTCCCCACTGGGCGATGTCGTTCATATGGGAGCCCCAGCCGGTGACCATGCCGTGGCAGTATTGCCCGATCTGGAGCCAGCCGGGCCGCTCGTAGCTCATCTGGGGATGCACCCTGTCCTGGCTGAAGGGCGCTACGGGTGCCGGGCCCAGCCAGGAATCGTAATCGAGGTTTTTAGGTATGGGCATTTCCGTCCCATCCCCCGTGCCCTGGTCCTCGGGCAGCCAGACGCGCATCGATTGCAGCTTGCCGATCCGCTGGTTGCGCGTCAGCTCGCAGGCCAGGCGGAAATAGACGGACGAACGCTGCTGAGACCCAACCTGGAGGATGCGGGTGTTCTGACGAACAGCCTCGATGAGCTTGCGGCCTTCGACGATCGAATAGGTGAGGGGCTTTTCGAGATAAATGTCCTTTCCGGCCCTGGCCGCGGCGATCCCGTGGAGGCCGTGCCAATGGTCCGGACTGACGATTAGGACGCCGTCGATCTCCGGCCGGGCCAGGAGCTCGCGGAAGTCGTGGTAGCCGGCGATGCCCTTGTAGTTCCCTTTGCCCAGCTCGGCGGCATAGATCTTTTCGGCCAGCCACTGGGCGTCCTCGAGGCGGTGCGTGTCTATGTCGCAGACGGCCGCAACGCGGGCGCCGCTCTCGAGGCTGCGATAGATGAGCTCCTGCATGTCACCCTGGCCCTGCCGGCCCGTGCCGATGACTCCCAGGAGCATCGTGTCGCTCGGCGGCGTCTGGGCGAACAGACGACGCGGCCAGATGGCTGGCGCCAGAAGAGAGACCCCGGCGGCCTTAAGGAAATTGCGGCGCTTCATTCCTGCAGGCGGGTTTATTCGAGGCATCGTTCGCTCCTTCGCCTCAACCTATCATTATGACGAGGAAACTGTCAACGGGGCCGAACCTGAACTCTGACCCAGGGTTTATTTCATGGTCATAATAGCGGCCAGTTGTTCCAGGCTATCCCAGAGATTCTGGATCCGCACGTTTTCGTTTTCGGAATGCTGGTTGTTGTCGTGATTGACAATGCACAGGGTGATAACCTTGGCGTTCAGGTGCTTTTCAATCAGGTATAGGGGCAGGCTTCCGCCTGAGGTGGGGGCGACCACAATCGGTCCGTTGGCCGCACGCCTGACGGCTGCAATCACACTCTGTGAGATCGGTAAATCAATCGGGGTGCGTTGAGCGTTGTAGCCGCCTTTGTCAACCGTGACTTTGGCGATCTTCTCGTAGCGCTGACGGTCCTCGTCGGTGGAATCTTTGTCAGTCACATAAAACCCCTGGGCTTTGATATGGTCAATCACCCGTTGGATTTGCTTTTTATAATCGGTTCCCAAGACTTGACGCAAATCTAAATTCGCCGTGGCCTCGGTCGATATGACGTTGCGGGCGTCTTTTCCCACGTCGGCACTCCGGATTCCGTTGATGTTTAGGGAAGGATATTCATACATCTCATAGAGCGTTTTGCCGCCGCCTTCGGGACGAATAAAGCCCAACTCTTTTTTCAGCGGCTCGTCCACAGACGGAATGACCGCGAAGGCTTTTTTCTCGCTGTCGCTAAACGGTATGACATCTTCGTAGAAGCCCTTAATGGTCACCCAACCATTTTCGTCTTTCATCGAAGCGAGCAGTCTGACCAAGAGCAGGGCGGGATTGGGCGCCCAGTTGCCATAATGACCGCTATGGAGAGGACGTTTAGGGCCGTAGGTCGTGATTTCCATATTGACATCGCCGCGCACGCCAAAATCCAGCATGGGCAAGCCGGACTGATGAACGGGTCCGTCGGCGATAATCCAGAGGTCTGAGCGCAGCAGTTCCCGGTATCTTTCCAGGATTTCGCCCAAGTGGACCGAGCCGATTTCTTCTTCGCCTTCAAAGAAAAACTTGATGTTGGAGGTGAGTTTGATCTGGCTTTGGGCAATCGCATCATAAGCATTGATAATCAGCAACACACCCGCTTTATCGTCCGAGCTGCTGCGGCCGGAAATCCGCCGTTCCGGGTTAATCGCTTCGCCAGGTTTGGGTTGGGGAAGCACTCTTCCCCCTTTTTCGATGGAATTGGAAAGATAAAGAGGCTGGTAAGGACTGATGTCCGGATGCCACTTTTCGGGATTGACAGCCTGACCATCATAATGCGCGTAAAAGACAATCGTCCGTTTGGCCCCGGGTACAAGCACTTCGCCGACCACTGCGGGAGGTGTACCCGGTGTTTGCGACTGGAGCAACCCGGCATCAACGCCCCGTTTTCGCAGGAGGGAAGCGATAAATTCGGCGTTCCTTTGAATGTTCGCCTTATCCAACGCGGAGTTGGGAATGGACAAGAATTCAAAATATTCGGCCAAGATTTGGTGTTCGTTCGCTTGGCGATAGGCTCGCACTTTGTCGATGTCGTCCTGGGCGAGGGTGTGACCTATAATCAGCAGAAGCATGAATACGGGAATGGATATTTTTCTCATCGGCTTACTTCTTCCTCAACTCCGCTAATTTATTCTTTAGGGTTTCGTTATTTGGACTGAGTTTCAGCGCTTTTTCATAGGCTTCCATCGCTTTCTTGGGCTCGATAGCTGGGATTTTGAATTGTGGACTTGTCACGATGAATGAGGTTACTTTTGCCCTTAGGGGATGTCAAGTTGTGAAAAATGGGGATGTTGACAGTCGACTGACTGGGTGTTATGTTTCGGCCACTGTTTAAACCCATGTCGCACGGAGAGGGCGATCGATCATGAAAAAAGCATCATCCATCGTGTTTTCCTTGGCGGTTTTTCTGCCCATGATGGCCGCCGGGGCTTCTGATACGTCCTGGGCGCAGGCCGAACAGAACGCTAAACAGAGCCAGAGGGCCATTCAGTTCTGCCGGCGCTATGCCCATGGCTGGCTGACCCATGCCGACCCTGGCTCGGGGCTCATCCCAAGGAACCTGACGGGTGACGCCTACTGGAATGCCAAGGATGCGGCGGCCGACAATTATCCGTTTATGGTCCTGACTGCAGAGATCACAGATGACCATTACCTCAAAGAGATTGTTCGGGAAATCCTGGCCCAGGAAGGGAAGCTGACCAACCGCCTGGATTCGCTCCCGGACGATTTTCTTTTCGCCACCCGGAAGTTCCGGACGGAAACGCCGAACCTGGACGATATCATCTTCGGAGCCGCTGAATACGCCAAAGACGGTCTCATGCCCATCAGCGAGTGGCTCGGCCCGTCGCCCTGGCTCCAGCGGATGAAGAACCTTGTTCGCGATATCTTCAAGCAGGCCGCCTATGATACTCCCGCCGGAAAAATTCCCTCTCAGGATGTCGAGGTCAGCGGAGACCTTCTCCAGGTGACCAGCCGTCTCTACTGGATGACCGGCGACGAGGATTATAAAGCCTGGGCTTTCCGTCTGGCCGATCATTATCTGCTCCATTCGAACCTGCTGGACCGGGACAAAATCGGGCTCCGCGATCACGGTTCGGAGATCATCGGAGGGCTCTCCGAAGCATGTGTGATTGCCTTCTCTGAGGATCCCCCGCGCTGGCTGAAATACCGTCCCCGGATCCGCGCCCTGTTGGACCGGATCCTGGAGGTGGGCACGAACCCGGATGGGCTCCTGTATAACGCCATTAGCCCAAAAACAGGGGAAATCCTGAGCAAAAGCCTGGCGGATACCTGGGGATATGTCTATAACGCTTACCTCACTATTTCGCTCCTTGATAAGGAGCCTCGTTACCGGGACGCCGCCGCAAAGGCCCTGTCCAGTATCCATAAGTATATTGACTACGATTGGGAAAATGGTAGCGCCGACGGATACGCCGACTCCATCGAAAGCGCTCTGAACCTTCTCAACCGCATTCCCGACGAGTCCGCCTTCAACTGGGTGGACCATTCTATCGAGTTCCTTTTCAATAAACAGAGGTTGGACGGAATTATCGAGGGCTGGCACGGGGACGGCAACTCGGCCCGGACAGTACTCCTGTGGGCGCTCGAAAAAACCCAGGGCGTTACTGCTTCTCCCTGGCGCGATGACCTGAGGCTGGGCGCGGTCCGCGGGCCCGACGGCTCCCTCCAGGTTTTTCTCGCAAGCGACTGGCCCTGGTCGGGGAAGCTGCGCTTCGACCGGCCGCGGCACCGCAGTCCGATCTACCTGCCGTTGGATTATCCTCGGATCAACCAGTTCCCCGAGTGGTTCACCGCGAGTGCCACTCAAAAATATGGAGTCAAGATGGGGGAGGGACCGGCCCAAATCGTGGAGGGAACGGACCTCTATCAGTTCCCCGCGAGGGTCAAGGCCGATGAACCGCTGCGGCTGACGGTGAACATCCATCAGGACCCGGCCGCCCCGAGGCTCCGCGCTATGAAATACACGCCCGGGTCCCATCAGAAAGCCGTCGCCTGGCAGAAAGAGCTGCGCCGCAGGTTCTACGGTTTGCTCAAGATGAACGATTTGCTTAAGGCAAAAATCCCGCTGGCCCCCAAAATCCTGACTTCAGAAGACCGGCCGGGATATATCCATCAGGAGATAGAGATCAACTCCACCCCGGGCCGGCGGATCAAGGCGATCGTGACGATCCCGCGCTCCGGCAGGCCCCCATATCCTGCAGTCGTTTGTATCCACGGCCATGGAGGCTCGCGCGCCGTCGTCTACGACATGTCAAATGTTTACAAGGGCTTTGCCGCCGCCCTTGCCGAGAGTGGCTGCGTGACCATCGCCACTGATATCGGCCAGCACGAAGTCTACGAAACCGGACGGACACTTATGGGCGAACGGCTTTGGGATGTCAGGCGCTGCCTGGACTATCTGGAATCGATGTCCGAGGTCGACGAGGTCGCTATCGGCTGCGCCGGCCTCTCCCTTGGCGGCGAGATGGCCATGTGGCTGGCCGCTCTGGACGAACGCGTCGCCGCCTGCGTCAGCTCCGGCTTCCTGACCGTCATGGACCAGATGGAACATGACCACTGCATGTGCTGGAAGTTCGCTGGGTTGAGGGAGCTCGTCGATTTCGCTGATATCTATTCCCTCGTCGCGCCGCGTCCGCTCCAATGCCAAAACGGCTTGGCCGAAGCGCCGACCATGTTCGTCGTCCCCCTCGCCCGCCAGGCCATGAAGGATATCCGTTTGATCTATTCCGATTTAGGAAAGCCCGATAACGCCAGCCTGGTCGTGCACCGTGGCGAACACGAAGTCGATTTGCCCAGTCTCCTGGCCTTTTTCGAGACGCACCTAAAAAAACGATAGGATCTTGGCCGCGGCTCCGGCGGCGACGACCACGATAGCCAAAATGAGGAAAGCGTTCCAGAGCGCCGCTTTTGGGCCCCTCACGACATCTTCTCCCAGGTAGCTTTTCAAGTTGTGGAGGAGGAAGAAGCCCAGGTAGGCCGCCGGGATCATAATGAGGTTGAGCGAGGACGTAGCCACGGGCACCCAGAAGGGGAGGGCGGCGAATGCGCCCAGCGCGCCGATATTGGCCAGCATTGTACTCACCTTGTAAGCGCGGCCGTGGAGTTCGAAACCGAGCATCTCGCTGAGCACAAGCCCGCAGATCAGCATCTCCAGGACCATTGTCGTAAAGCACATGCTCAGGACGCCGAGCGAAAAGACGATCCGTCCGAGGGTGAGCCCGATGAGCGGCTCGAGGGCGTGGGCGGCGTCCACCGCGCCCCGGACCTGAATCCCCCGGGCATAGAGCGTGTTGGCGCAGGCGATGGTGACGAAACTCGTGGCCAGGACGAAGGGCAGGAACATGGAGACGCCGAGGTCGAAGTTCTTGAGGCGGAGGTGCTCTCTCCCCCAACCGCGTGCCAGCAGGGTGTAGGGGAAGAGGAAGGTCATATTGACGCCGACGGCAGCTCCCAGCTGGCCGAGGACAAGGGAGACCCCTTCCTTCGTTCCCGGGACGTGAAACCCGAACAGGCCGCCGAGCAAGGCTTTGAAGTCGACCCCGGTCTTGACGACGACCAGGAAGAAGGCCCCGACCATGAAGAAAAGCATATATTTTAGGAGGTGCTCAAAGGTCCGGAGGGCCCGACGGCTGCCCCGGCCGTAACTCCAGCAGACCGCCGTGGAGGCAACGAGGAGGACGAGGACGATAGGAAGCCGAGGGACGGAGAGGCCGGTGACAGAGAGAATGTCCCGGAGGACCGATGTCCCGAGAGAGTACTGGGGGAACTGCCAGACGACAGAAGAAACAAACACCGCCAGGCCCCAGAAAAGGGCGAGGGCCGGATGGAGCCGCTTCCGGAAGACGTCATAGGGCCGGGCGTGAGTGAGGAGAGTCTGCCGGCCGATGGCGGCGAAGACAACGACTCCGAGAAACATGGCCAGAGGGTTGACCCAGAGCAGTTTATAGCCGAAAGCGGCGCCCGCGAGAATAGTCGAACCGGCTGTCCCCGCACCGAGTGTGATGGCGCTCTGGAGCCAACCGGGGCCGGTCAGCCTCCAGTAGCCCCGCCAGCGGCCGATCAGGCTGGGCCGGCTGTCGACCTCCCGGAGATAGGCGCGTTCGTCCTCGAGCGCTTGGGCATCGCGCTCCTTGACGAGCGGAAATCCTCTCCTCAGGTTCTTGCTGTTCTGGCCGGCCATCGCGGTTTTTCATCCCGGTCTTATCATTCCCCATAAATGCCTGTCAAGCACCATCCCCCTCTCCTTCATCCTCTCCCACAGGGGGAGAGGAAAAAAAGATTGGCGATGAAGCGCCCAGTCGTCTGACAGCGGTTGGGCATGAGGAAGTCCTTGATCTAAGATCGGATTCGGGTTTTAATGGGACGAGCAAAGCCCGTTTCCTGGAGTCAGAGCAACATGTCGCCCAAGAAAAAATCATCACTCCTGAAAAAGATTGGCCTCGTTTTGGCGGGGTTGATCACACTCGTCATCATCCTGATCGTCATCGGCATCCTCGTGGCGCCTGACTACGCCAGGAAAAAGACTCCGGCTGGCTTCCCGATTAATGGCTTCTATTACCTGCCGCTCAACGAAAAGACCAACGTTTGGATAAGCGTCTGGCTGCCCCCCGGCCTGAAGTCGGATGAAAAAATCCCGACCCTCATGACGACCTCGCGGTATTCAGGACAGATGGAATCGGGCTGGCTGGCCAAAGTGTTCGAAACCTATTCTTTCACCCCGAACCCCAACTACCGGAGCGCCCGACGCTTCCTCGACAAAGGGTATGCGTTTGTCTGGGTTCAATCTCCAGGCTCCTGCCAGTCCAGCGGCCCGCGGCTCGGCGAATACCCGCCCAATGAGGTGGAAGCCATGGGGCTGGCCATCGACTGGATCGTCCGCCAGCCTTGGTCCAACCAGCGGGTCGGCGCGTTCGGTGCGTCCTATTCGGGCACCACCGCAGACATGGCCTGTGCCGCCCTGAGGCCGGGGCTAAAAGCCGTCTATCCCAAGGCTCCTGATTTTGATGACTACAGACAAACCGTCAAGCCGGGAGGCCTCGGGTCGTCGGAATTTGTCCGCATTTGGGGCGGGATGGTCAAGGCCATGGACGCCGACGACTTCGCTGCCGTCATGAACATAGATTCGGGCAAGAAATTGTCGTTTTTTGAGACGCTCTATCTCCGCTCCCTGATCAGAGGGTTGCAGCGTCCAAGAGGGAAGGACCGGGCCATTTTCAAGCAGGCGCTCGAGGACCACAAGCTTACACCCGAAGTGGAAGACATTGTCCGTCGGATGGAATTTAAGGATTCCAGCCTATCTGAGGATTTATCTCCCGGCTTTGAGGACGTCAGCGTTTATGAGTATAAGGACAAGATTGAAAAAGCCCAAGTGAACACTAACACCCGGGCCGGCTGGATGGATGCCGGTGTCGCCGAGGGCGCCCTAGAGAAATTTTTGACACTCCACACTCCCCAGAAGGTCGTCCTGCTGCCGGCCGGTCATCCCCAGAACGAATTCGTCAACCCGTTCGGGGAGAACTCGCCGGAGTATCCGGGAGGAGCTGAACTGGCGAAGGATGATTTCTTCGAGTATTTCAACCGCCATTTAAAGGGGACCGGCGAGGACAAGGAAGAGCGCCGGATCATCTATTTCACTTACGTCGCGAACACTTGGAGGGAGACCGCGGTCTGGCCACCGGAGGGGATCGTCAACGAAACTTGGTATCTGGCGCCCGAGCACGGGCTGGCCATTACTCCGGCGTCCGATACGCAGGGCAGAGATTCCTACACAGTCGATTTAACCGCCACGACCGGGCTCGAGAACCGCTGGATGAGCCAGATGGGCAAGCCCGTCCATTACGGCGATCGGAGAGATGAGGATAAAAAGCTGCTCACTTACACGTCCGCTCCGCTGGACGACGACCTTGAGCTGACGGGAAGCCCGACGGTGACGCTTTATACCGCTTCCACGCATGAAGACGGGGCTTTCTATGTCTATCTTGAGGATGTGGGACCAGAGGGCCGGGTGTCCTACCTGACCGAAGGGATGCTCCGGGCGAT
>Ga0153916_10001157_pt1 | contig 18645 bp, 17 predicted proteins | sample Opewatmetagenome_FD_109642 | JGI IMG/M metagenome (GOLD analysis project Ga0153916, IMG submission 109642) | Freshwater wetland microbial communities from Ohio, USA - Open water 3 Core 3 Depth 4 metaG | ecosystem: Environmental > Aquatic > Freshwater > Wetlands | place: USA: Ohio, Lake Erie... | reverse complement strand
TACAAGCCATTTATACACCGTATTTGAGCCGAATAAACGATTTACGTTGGCACTTCCGATTTTCAACTACGTCCCCGTGAGCGAGTACCGGGTTGTGGGGGTCATTGTTTTGATTGTCGATTCTCTTCCCACTCAGGCGGATATTCCTTCGCATATCCTGAATATTGCCGGGAGAAGCCTGTTAATCTTTCTGCTTGGCACAGGGATTATGGGAGCTGTATTTGGAACCTTTTTTGCTAACGGGCTGGCAACACGGTTCAAACGGTTATTTTCTGCCATTGATGCCTGGAGTGCTGGCGATTTCTCTAAGTTTATTGATGACACCACGGGAGACGAGATTACACAATTTGCCCAGCGTTTGAATAATATGGCCAAGCAATTACAGGATTTGCTGCGTAGGCGACAGGACATGGCCGTCTCGGAAGAGCGTAACCGGCTGGCGCGTGACTTACACGACAGTGCCAAACAGCAAGCACTGGCAGCGTCCTTCCAATTGGGCACGGCTCTCACGTTATACGACCGCGATCCACAAATCGCAAAAAAACATCTGGTGGAGGCGGATGCATTGGTTGATTCGGTTCGCAATGAGCTCACCAATTTGGTCCACGAGCTTCGCCCCCAATCCATGGACGAACAGGATTTTTCCGAAACCCTGAAAGAGTACGCCGCTGATTGGTCGCAACGAAGTGGGATCGAATTGAATAGTAATATTGAGGGAAATGATAGATTGTCGTTGGAGACTAGGGAAGCCCTGTTCCGGATCGCCCAGGAAGCCCTGGCAAATATTGCTCGCCACAGTTCTGCCAGTTTCTCCGAGTTATCCCTGGAATATGGGGTAAATACCGTTACAATGATCATTAAAGATAATGGTCGTGGTTTTGACCTTAATATACAACACAACGGTCTTGGTCTTTCCTCAATGCGGGAACGCACTGAGGTGTTGGGTGGGAGTTTTACCGTTGAAAGCTCACCAGCGCTGGGCACAAAAATCGTGGTAACTTTACCACGGGTGGTCTTATAAGGAGGCGGCATGGCAGATCCAACGAATGCTATCACCGTAATGATTGTTGATGACCATGAAATGGTTCGTCGTGGTGCTTGCAGCTACCTGGAAGCTCAACCTGATATCTCTGTGGTCGCTCAAGCAGGTTCAGGTGAAGAGGCTGTAAAGTTAGCCCAGGAATTCATCCCCGATGTAGTTTTGATGGACCTGGTGATGCCCGGTATGGATGGCGTTGAAGCCACACGCAGGGTTAAGGACATCAGCCCGCGCAGCCAAATCGTTATCCTGACCTCTTTTCATCAAGATGAATTTATCTTTCCTGCCCTTCAAGCTGGTGCGATCTCGTACCTGCTCAAAGACGTGAAAGCCTCAGAGCTTGCCGAAGCGATCCGTCGTGCTGCTCGGGGTGAAGCCACCCTCCATCCAAGGATAGCCTCACGTGTTATCAAAACCTTCCGCAGCCTCGAGCCTGAAGAGGCGACCGCCTTCATTGCGCTAACTGAACGCGAGATGGAAGTACTCAAGCTGATCGCCAAGGGTTTTTCAAATGACAAGATCGCAGATCAGTTGGTCATCAGTGTGGGTACAGTCAAGGGGCATGTCAGCAACATACTCAGCAAATTGCACCTGGTTGACCGCACTCAGGCGGCGGCTTATGCCTGGCAGGAAGGGATCGTGCGCCGCGAATAGACGCTTGTAAATTGATTGGTGTGAGCGCGGGGTTGCCAGCTGTGTTCGTGGAATTGGCAACCCCGCTGCTATTTAATCTCGAGACATATCTAGAGACGATGGTTACAGGGCACTGTGGAGGGGAACCAATAACTACCAAGGTATGAGCGAAAATGTGTCATTAGCAAACGAAGAACCCCCATATAGACTCGTGTGTTTTAGATCGTTTTCTACTATCCTATTTACAGAAACATCAACCAGTTCTGCATTGATAAATGGCCAGATAGAACACCATAGGAGTTAAGGAAAGGAGCTTTATATATGGGTGCCGTGCATATCTTAAAAAAGGCCTGGAACAAAGCTTGTTCGGGCAGATTCTCAAATCAAATAAGAAAGGAGGTTAAAATGTCTACCAAAGGTGTATTGAAGATTGTAATCGCAGCAGGTTTGGTGGTGGTAGTTTTGCTGTCAGTACAGGTACTATCTAGCATATCTGCACCAGCCCCAAATTCAGGAGATTCCACGACCACCAAGAAACTGGTAGGTTCCGACTGGATTGAACGCCACCCCGTGGCCCCTCTCCCTGCTAACTACTATGTCGGCTCCGACTGGATCGAGCGCCACCCAGTGGCCACCCTCCCCGCAAACTACTATACCGGCTCCGATTGGATCGAGCGCCACCCAGCGGCCACCCTCCCCACAAACTACTATACCGGCTCCGACTGGATCGAACGCCATCCATGCCAACCGACACCGTAAATATTCTTCCAAGGTCACAATATTCCCCTCCTGCGTAAATATATTCCGTGGGAGGGGTGTTTCAATTATACGTATGTCTGGTGAGTACTGTATTGGGGGAGAAGACCAGCTGTGCAGTCAACCAATTGTTAGATAGGATTTTCCCAAAATCTTAAAAACCAAATATGGAATGGGACTATTGATGCAGGGAAGGCTGCACTACATCTAAGAAATGCGACTCAGGTGTTTAAGACATTCAGCAGCCTGTGCCTGGCAGGCAGGGATCGTCCGCCGCGAATAGGTTATTACAAATCAAACAGAGCTGCCAGCGATATTATAGGAGCTGGTAATCCCGCTAGTTTTATACCAGGTCATATCCATTGGGGATGTATTGAAGGTACTTTGGAGGGGTAGATGATACTCTCTAGATGCGCTTGTAAATACATCGCCAGCCATCTATAAACCTCCCTCTAGGCTCGTGTAATTCACTTCATTAAAAGTTATTCTATGATCATTGATGTGGATAAAGTGTTTGTGCGCCTACTGTGAGGAAGTCCATGGCAGCAGGAGTCAGCACAATCTAAATTGGAGGAAAAAAATGAACATCAACACAATTCTTCAGAAAGCCTGGAAAATACTATTGAATTATCGAACATTGTGGCTGCTCGGGACAATTTTGGCGCTGGTTGGCGCTTCCACGATTTATCTCGGTCCATGGTCCGACCAGGATAACAATGACCAGTGGACTAAGATTAAACTCACCAACACAACCACACTCCAGGTGCCCGGGGCGGATATGACCATCGACCTCACTGCTCCCGGAGGAATCCGCATTATCACACAGGATGGCACTTCATGGAATGAGTTTCGTGACCTGGTCGATCAAGTTAATCGTCAGGTTTCAATCAAACTCTGGCCAATCCTGATCGAGTTTGCTGTAATACTCGCCAGTCTGCTCCTGCTGAGTGTGATCGCGCGCTACGTCGCAGAGACTGCCGTGATCCGTATGGTAGGTGATAGCGAGGAGACGGGCAAACAATTGGACGTGTTGGAAGGATTACGGAAAGGATTATCCTTCCGCGCTTGGCGACTATTCCTCATCGATCTGATAGTCGGCGTACTGGTTATCCTGGCGTTTATCGTGGTGCTTGGGCTGGCAGTCGCCCCAGTCCTGCTGGCGATCAGAGGCCACGAAGCCATCATCATCGCTGCGGGGGTTGGCACGTTCGGTCTGCTTGTTTTATCGGGTTATTTATGGCTCGCAGCCAGCGGAATACTATCATTAGTGATGCAACCCATCAAGCGCGCTTGCGTTCTGGATGATCAGGGAGTGGTGGCCGCGTTCCGTCAGGGACTCATGCTGACGAAGCGTCACCTGAAAGATGTAGGTTTGCTCTGGTTGATCTGGATGTGCATCAGGTTGCTGTGGGTGCCCCTGGGAGTTTTGATGGTGATCCTGCTCGTCCCAGTCTTCCTGCTGACGACCCTGGCTGGTGTCGCTTTGGGTAGTGTGCTTGCTGCCTTAATGGCTGCAATTACCAGCCTGCTTATGGGCGGCGCTACTCCTTGGATCATGGGTGCATTAGTGGGAGTCCCGATCTTCATCGTAGTGATGGCTTCCCCCATGCTTTTCATCAGTGGGCTGGTGGAGGTCTATAAGTCGTCCATCTGGACGCTGGCTTATCGCGACCTGAGAGCAATGGAGAGTTCAGTTCAGGTGCCCGTATCCCAATTACCGCTAGTCACTACCCACAGCCCGGTCAATTAGGAAATCCTCACAAGCAGCAATATAGCCAAAGGAGAATTATCATGAACAAGCTAACCGATTGGATCAAGCAACATCAGGTGCTGGCTTTCTTCTTGATGGCCTACGCAATTTCATGGCCAGGGCTTCTCCTTATTTACTTTATTTACCCTGGTAACCAGTTAGTCGAGGGTTTGTCAGCACCATGGATGCTCTTCAGCCCAGTGCTTTCCTCGATGCTGATCTCAGGTATCGTAGATCCGCGCCCCAAGCACGGCCGCAGCCGCTATCGTTGGATCGCCTTTCTCTTTTCATGGCTCTTTGCCTCAATAGTACTATCCTTATACAGCTGGAAGGTTCAGAAAATGGGTTGGGGGGCGGGGATCATCATAATCAGCTGCATCTTTGCACTTTTCCCTGCCTGGGTGCTTTCGAGTGCTTATGCCAGGACGCCCGGGATTCGCAAGCAGTTCTCAACCCTGCTTAAACCGAAAGGCTCCGTGCTGTGGTATGGCATGATTTTTCTGATCTTTCCGGGCATTCCGCTCCTGTCACTGTGGATCACGCGCCTATTGGGGGGTGAGGCCCGGTTCTACCTGGATAACCTGGGGTTGGAGGGTGCAGTTATCGCCCTCCTGCTTGAATTCCTTCGCGGCTTCCTTATGACGGGGGGCCTCAACGAAGAAAGCGGCTGGCGCGGCTTTGCCCTGCCTCGCTTGCAGAGTCGTTACTCAGTCATCACAGCATCGGTGATTATCGGGATTTTCTGGGCATTGTGGCATTTGCCTTACGACCTTGCCCCAGCAAACAACCAGGGTGCCCCGCTGAGCTGGTTTCTTGAGTATCGTATATTTTGGCGCGTGTTGTTCGGGGTTATCTTAGCCTGGTTATATAACCGCACGAACGGCAGCCTCCTGGCACCGGCTCTTTTCCATCCTGCCATGAATGCCTTCGGAAACCTATTCTCCAGTACCGCCGTCAGCAAGGTGCTATTCATCGCCTTATTGATATTTGTGATCGTTTATGACCGGATGTGGAAGAAACTACCCTCCAGCCACCCGGCAGTTTATCAATCGCCTGCCAGACTTGAGCAAATAGAAGATTCAGCCTGTTTATCAATGAAATTGCCTCAAGAATAAAAGGAATAAGCTATGGAAGGTTTGATCTTTTTATATTAATACACGAGCTGCAAACCTCCTGCTCCTAGCGTAATTCCTCAGGCCAGTATTGTTAATATGCATAGCATGCTTCGAATTGGTATAGTCGTATACCTGATATAGAACGGCTAAGTTTAATTCTCGGGACGAGCGAGAGAAAATGGAGAAAGTCATGAAAACCATCAATAAGATTTTCATCCTCATCCTGGTCATGGGCATCCTCACTGGTGCCATTTACCTCACTACGGCATTGATCTACCCTTCTGCACAGTCGACCGTCGTGCCAACCCCGACACCAACTCAGACTCTCAGCAATATCCAATACCTGCAGGTTTTCGAGGAGGTGTGGAGTACAGTCAATGAGACATTTTTTGATCCCGAATTCGGAGTCTGGATTGGGATGCAGTCCACGCAAATTATAAACCGCTCATCACTGCAGCCGAGGATGACGAAACGCTATACCATCTTCTAAACCAGATGCTGTGGGAGTTGAAGGTCTCCCACACTGGCGTGGGGCCAGCAGACATATGGCCTTCCGTCGAGCCAATTGCCTGGGAAAGTGGGGAGATTGGTATCGATGTGCGGCTGCTTGATAACCAGGCGGTGATTACGCGAGTGGAGACCGAATCCTCTGCCGAAGAGGTTGGGTTACACCCAGGATTTATCATCAAGGGTATCAATTCCACCCCTGTTGAACAGATCATCACCGAAGCGCAAGAAGATCTGGCTCCACCCTACAACGATCAGGGTCGCATCGATATATTGACCCGTAGTCTGCTAAGCTTGATCTACGGCGATCCAGGTACCTGCGTAACGCTGGCATATCTGGATGAGAAGGATGAATTGCAAGAAGGATGCGTCGAGCGCATTCAACGTCCACGGGAAGGGTATATGGGTGGGGTATTACCACCTGCTTACCTGGAATTTGAGAGCAGGCAGTTGGATAGCGGTATTGGTTATATCCGTTTCAACACTTTCCATCCAGACTTGATCCCAGATATGGTTGAGGCAGTGGCTGCACTTCAGGATGCACCCGGCATCATCATCGATTTGCGCGGCAATCCTGGCGGCGATCCCACTACCTGTGAGCAGCTTGCAGTCCAGTTCCTGGCTGGGAAGGTATCCTTTGGCAGCTTCAAGACCAGGTTTGAGACCATAACACGATTACTTGATGGTAAAAGTATCTATACTGGCCCACTCGTCGTTTTGATCGACACCTTAAGCTTCTCAGGTAGTGAATATTTCGCCTCCGGAATGCAGATGGTTGGGCGGGCAGTCATCATCGGCGAACGCAGCCCTGGCGGTTTAACCGCCATGAACGTAACAACCTTACCCAACGGCGCCATTCTTGGTTTTCCCGTCGCCCAGCTCATCACCCCAGATGGCAAGGTGCTGGAGGGCTACGGTGTCATCCCTGATATCACCAAATCACTGGAGCGCAGCCAGCTTTTGGAAGGGCTCGATGCCCAACTACAAGCTGCGATTAATTATATTGTCGAGGCCGTACGATAAAGCATGTGGGACTGTTTGGATACAACCACTGGAGATCTTGCTTTGCTCCTCCTCAGGAGATGGTGGGCTGATGGATAGAAAAAGAGGGAGTATTACATGTATAAGTCATTTCAAACCTCCTTACCCATTCTGACCTTTTGCATCCTCTGCAGCAATAATATGCTGGAAATCACATTGCAATGATCACTTATACGCTCGTATTAGGAATGAATTTGAATAATGACAAAACTGGCGATATGCACATCGCTAGTTTTTTTTAGGGAGCACCTCAAGTATAGATGCTTATGTTCCAAAGCCCAATATTATTAATTTGCGTGGCTGGTTCTTGGGGTGATTCATTCAGCAGTGCTGTTTAGCCTCAACCATATGGCACAAGGTTTCGCTGGAGTTATCTCCGTAGCCCTCTACGGCCTGATCATGGTCCTGTGGTATCTGCATTTTGGTCGTATCTTTCACCTGATCGTTGCACATTACCTACATGATGTCATTCAAATTGGTAGTATCGTCATCCCCGTTTGGCGTGGAGTAATCCAGTTATAATAACCAGGTAAGTGACGCATCAAGCGAGGAATATTTGGGGATGATCATTATTCGTACCTACGATGAGAAAACAGATGCGCAATCGGTAGGCATGCTCATCGCCGATACCTATCGCAAGTTCAATCTTGGCTTTGCAACGCCCGAAGAACAGGAAAAGCTCTTGGGACCATTTCGATATGCTGGTTCAGCCGAGCCTGCTCACATTGATGCGATTACTCGTACATTAAGGGCGGAAATGATTTTTATCTCCGAAGATGATGGCCAAATTGTAGGGGTACTGAGGTGCAGGCCAGGTCGCTTGCAAAGTCTTTTTGTACGTGAGGATCACCATCGCATGGGCATCGGTCAAAAGTTGGTGGAACGCTGTGAGCTGGAATGTGCAGCTCGAGGTTCGAGAGTTATTCATCTTGCGGCTACCCTTTATGCAGTCCCATTCTATGAGGCTGTTGGATATAGAAAATCCACCGGTATTCGCAATGGCTGGAGTTTTGATGGTCATGGATTGAAGTATCAGCCTATGAAAAAAAAGCTGGAATAACCGTCACAAATGATTATTGCAATATCCAAGCTGGATGGGTTACTCAAAATGGCGTATTCCTAAGTTCCTTCACCATGTAGATGAAAGTCTTTGCAAAACAGTCGCTTTATATGGCAGTGGAATCACGGGAGGTCATTGTGTCGTCCGAGGATCTGGTTTCACCTGATATGCAAGAAGTGTGTCTCGACTAGTTTTGGAGCGCTTGGATGTACTGCATAGAGTACAGAACGCCCTGAGGCAGGGAGGTCATATGAAGTTAGATGCTTTTCGTGGTCAGGTTGTGATTATTACGGGTGCATCGGCGGGAATCGGCCGTGCCCTTGCACAGCAGTTAGCGCGCCAGGGAGCGAAGGTGACCATCGCCGCACGCCGAGCCGAACGATTGGAAGAGGTGGCGGCAACCTTCCGCTCATTGGGGGCTGAAGTTCTGGTCGTTCCAACCGATGTGAGCGATGAAACCCAGTGCAAAGCACTCGTGGAGAATACAGTGGCGGCATTCGGTACGCTGGATATGCTGATCAACAACGCCGGGCTGGCAGTCACGGCTTTGTTCGATGAATTCACCGATTTAAATTTGTTCCGGCACACGATGGGGGTTAACTTTTACGGCGCGGTGAATTGTACCTATTATGCATTGCCCTATCTCAAACAGACCAAAGGCCGCATTGTAGCGATTTCCAGCTTGGGCGGCAAAACGGCTATCCCGTATAACACCCCTTATTGCGCCAGTAAATATAGCTTGCACGGGTTTTATGACTCCTTGCGCATGGAGCTTTACCAGCATGGCGTTAGTATCACCATGATTTGCCCCTGGTGGGTAGCGACCGAGTTTCATGCGTCGCAATTAAACAAGGACGGCGTGCCACATGGTGCAGCGCGCGGCCAGGCTATGTATACATCCAAAACGATGAGCGCTGAGCGTTGCGCAAAAATCACACTGAGTGCAGCGTATAAACGCCGTCGTGAGGTTTTGATGGGTCCCGGATCACTGGTGGTGTGGCTCAAAGTACTTGCCCCTCGTTTCCTGGATTGGTTGACGGTCAAGGTATTCCTCGAACCAGTTATCCGTCGCGCCAGAGCGGTCCAGGCAAAGATGAAATAGGGAACTTCAGAGGAGATTGACCATGTCTGAGACAAAATTTCAAACCCTGAGCGGCGTGCCTGAAACGTCACTCATTACGCTCTACATCCGCGCCATTGAATCACAACGCCCCGATGCTCTGATCAAAGACGAGAGAGCCGAAGCGCTGGTCCGTCAGATGGATCAAAAGTCCTTGCACAAGACGACAGCCTTGACCGAAGATTCCACCCGGCTCGTCACGATCTTGAAAACCCGGGATTTCGACCGCATCGCCCAGGATTTCCTGAGGCGTCACCCAGAAGCGATTGTGGTTCACATCGGGTGCGGTTTCGATACGCGCTTTGAGCGTGTCGCGGAGCGTAATGAGCTGGTGGAATGGTACGACCTGGATTTACCGGAGATCATCGCGCTCCGGCGTATGTTTATTGGCGACGAAGGGGGGCGTTATCATTTGTTGGCCTGCTCGATGCTCGAGGACGCCTGGCTGGATACGGTAAGCGCCCATCGTCAGCGCCCCTTCCTGTTCATTGCCGAGGGTGTTTTCATGTACTTCGAAGGCGTGCAAGTCAAGTCGCTTGTGTTGTCGCTGCATGAGCATTTCCCAGGCGCGGAGCTGGTCTTCGATGCCTACTCACCATTCCTGCGCTGGGCGCACAACATCAAGGTCGCCCGCACCAGAATCGGTGCCCCTTTGCACTGGGCCCTGAAACATCCCCAGGACGTCGAACAATGGAGTGACGGCATCCACCTTCTCGATGAGCGGTTCCCCTTCCAGTACCCTGAGCCGCGTCTGCGCCGTGCTTTGAAGTTACGCCTGGTTCCATTTCTCTCAACGGGGATCGGCGTTTTTCACTATCAGCTCTAAGGAGGGCGGTATGTCTGAAAATACTGATCAAGGCCTGAGTAGTGTGTCTGAATCGCTACTCGTCACGCTTTACCTCCGGGCGATGGAATCGCAGCGACCAGACGCATTGATCAAGGATGAGAAGGCTGTGGCGCTGGTCGCGCAGATGAGTTATGACTTCGCCCGGATCAGAAAGATCCCATTGAGTGAGGCGAACAAGTTAGTGATAATCCTGCGCAACCGGGAATTTGACCTCTACGCGCGGGATTTCCTCTCACGATACCCGGACGCGATTGTGGTTCACATCGGGTGCGGCCTTGATTCGCGCTTCGAGCGCGTCACGGAGCGCAATGACCGGGTGGAGTGGTACGACCTGGATCTACCGGAGGTCATCCAGCTGCGCCGAAAGTATATTGGTGATGAAGGTGAGCGCTATCATTTGCTGGGTTACTCGGTGCTCGACAATGGCTGGCTAGACACGGTGAGCGTGTATAGCCAGCGCCCTTTCCTGTTTTTAGCCGAAGGCGTTTTCATGTACTTCAAAGAAGCGCAGGTCAAGTCATTGGTGCTGACGCTACGTGACCGTTTTCCAGGTGCTGAGCTGGTTTTCGACACCTATTCGCCGCCCCACGTCTGGGTGCACAACCTCCAAATGTCCACCACAAATGTTGTTTCCCGTGCCCATTGGGGTATTTGGCGCGGTCAAAAGCTCGAAGGCTGGGGCGACGGCATTCGTCTGATCGATAAGTGGGGGTTTTTTGATTGTCCTGAGCCGCGGCTGGTTCGCTTTCCTTGGCTGCGCCCCATAGACTCGTTGTTCAGAACGCTGCGCATCTACCACTTCCAGCTTGGAAAGATGACAGGGTGAACCTCCTTTCTGGTTTACAGGCAAGAAGGAGGACTTGATGCAAGCGAAACCTAATTTCATTTTAAATCTCTCTGACGCCTCAGCTGGACTGTCGCAGGTTGGAGGGAAAGGAGCTTCGTTGGCACGCATGACCGCGGCTGACCTGCCTGTGCCTCCTGGTTTTCATATCACCACCGCAGCTTACCGCCATTTTGTCACCGCATACGGGTTACAAGAACAGATTCTGGCGGTGGTCTCCGCTGCCACGCCAGATCAGCCGGCAACGCTCGAGGAGGCATCCAACCAGATAAGACAGCTTTTCGTGAAGCGTGCAATACCGGATGATCTTGCCGAGGAGATTCGACGCGCCTATGCCGGGCTTGGAGGGGATGACGTGCCGGTTGCTGTACGCTCCTCGGCAACCGCTGAAGACCTGCCAGAGATGTCGTTTGCCGGGCAGCAGGAGACTTTTCTCAACATTTGTGGTATTGAAGCGTTGCTAGAGGCTGTAAAGAAGTGTTGGGCATCACTGTGGACCGCACGGGCGATCGGCTACCGTGCACGCCACAACATCGCACCCCAGGATGTGAGCCTGGCGGTAGTTGTGCAAGTTTTAGTACCCGCCGAGGCGGCAGGTATCCTCTTCACGGCGAATCCACTGACCGGGGCACGCAGCCAGATAATGATCAATGCTGCCTGGGGGCTGGGTGAGGCCATAGTCAGCGGACATGTCACACCTGATATGATTGTGGTTGATAAGGCAAGCGGAAAGGTTGTGGAACGTAAAATCAGCAAGAAGGATGTCATGACCATCCGTACCCTCGCAGGCACGCGCCAGGAACCAGTTCCGATACATCGACGCAACAAGGCAGCGCTCAAGCTGGCACAGGTCTCTGAGCTCGCCCGGATTGGCGCCCAAATTGAGCATCTCTATAACCAGCCAATGGATATCGAGTGGGCTATCCACTCTAGGCGTATTTCCATCCTCCAGGCCCGCCCGATCACCGCACTTCCCGATCCTCCCCTTGAATGGAAAAGCCCCTATCCAAAACCGCTCCTGGCGCGCGGCAGTTCGCTGGACTTGTTACCCGATGCGGTATCACCTCTGTTTATTACACTGGGGATGCCTATTATCACAAATGTGTATCGGAAAATGTATGCTGATGTCATGGGGCTTAAAGGGGAAGACGTACCTATTTTCGAGGTTATCAATGGATATATCTTTCTTTGCTTCATCAAGAGAAGTAAATTTTGGAAATATATGCTGGTGCACGGGTCCACAGCTGGAAAACTGTATGAGTACGGTATGGTACTCGGGGAAGAAGTACGAACCAGGTGTTCTGCAGTGGTAGCCAGGTGGCGCCAGATGGACATAGCTTCAGTGAAGGCTCCTGAACTAGTAGCTGGAGTGCGTGAGCTTTTTAAAGTCTCAGCTGAATATCTCAATGCATCGATAGATCGACCAATCCCCCAGTCCAACTTTAGTGAGCTTTTCTTTAGCTTGTTCTACAATGCCCTGATCAAACGTAAAAAAGATCCTGTCGCTGCAACCTTCTTGCTTGGTTTGGATAACCTAGCGCTTCGGGCGGAGAAATCACTGTTTTCTCTGGCACAGTCGGCTCAGGCGCAGCCAGACCTGGCGAGTTATTTACAGCAAACACCTGCCCAGGCTGTTTGGACCGCCCTGCAAGCCGATCCCGTGCCTGCACCCATGATGGGCGAGTTCGCTGACCGCTTCGCCGCCCACCTGGCAGAGTATGGTCACCTTACTTACGATCTCGATTTTATGAATCCTGTTCCCGCCGAGCAGCCGATTCTGTTATTGGACACCCTGAAAGTTTTTATTTCAGGCCAGGGAAATAACCCATTCACCCGCCAGGGAGCACAGGAAAGGGCACGCCAGCAGTCAGAACAGGCCATCTCCCAGCGCATCGGTTCGCTTCGTCGAAAATGGTTCCAAAAATTACTCACCTCGGCTCAGGAGTGTGCCACTGAGCGCGAAAATGCCATCGCAAACATAGGCCTGCCCTACCCGCAGCTCAGGCGTTTGCTGTGTGAACTGGGGCTGCGCCTAGCGGCTGGCGGTGCAATTGTCCAAGCGGAAGACATCTACTGGCTTGAAGCCAGCGAGGTGGATATCTTGGCTGCTGCCCTGGAGAAAAAAGAGCCACTGAGTTGCCATGCCGCAAGGGTGGAATCCCGAAGAGCAAGCTGGAATCGCGCCCGCAAGGCAGCACCACCTACCATTCTGCCAGAAGACCACTTGCTGGCTAAATTGTATTCGCCCAAGAAACCCGAAATCCACCTCCTGAAAGGTAAGGGGACTAGCATGGGTCAAGTCACCGCGCCAGCGTGTGTCCTGCGCGGCCCGAGTGACTTTGGGCAAATGCACCCCGGTGATGTGCTGGTTGCCGTAGCGACCACACCCGCCTGGACCCCGCTCTTTGCGATGGCTTCTGCTGTAGTCACCGACATTGGAGGACCGCTCAGTCACAGCTCAATTGTGGCGCGCGAATACGGCATCCCTGCAGTAATGGCAACAGGGGTAGCCACCCGGCGCATCCATAACGGGCAGATGATCACGGTGGACGGCAGCGCAGGGACAGTGGACTGGAAAGAATAAGGTTCTATCCTGCAAGAAATTAAAATGACCTGCCTAATCGCAGGTCATTTTTAGTGATTGTGGAGCGGCTCGAACGCTTAACTAATGGCTTAAAAGGACAATACCAAAAAAACGCTTCTACCATCCAATGTCCTGCCATTTTTGCCCCAGTCCATTGGACAAGGACAAAGCAAGTACATTGGATGTGGTTATTAAAGTCCAGTCTACCCTTCGGCCTCTTACGAAGGCGTCCAATGGGTTTGCTTCGTAATGGACTAGTAAAGTTCGTCCAAACAGAATAGTTTTATCACTTGGCAGGTATGGTGTCTATATAAGTGATGGTTGAAGCAGTTGCGGCAAAACATCAAGGACATTTTTCCAGAGTAAAGATTTAACTAAGACAATTTATCCACAGGGCCTTTCATTCCTTCAATGGTCAGGATACAGTAGGTTCTAGGTGTCAGAAGATCTATGATCCTCTGCAAAAGGTTGGTTCGATTTTCTTTTGAATCTCACCCGCCTGGCAGCCCCTGCGATTGTGTCAGCCAAAAGCTAGGATTGTCTCCCCTTGCCAGGTAGCAAGGCCTAATAAAAGGCCGGTCACCGCGTCCATGCCGGAGGTGTGACCAGATTGCATGGCAGATTCAGCAACCGGAAGTAGTAACCCCGGGCTTTCTGGACTGCTGATCTCCCTGGCCAGAGTATCCAGGCGACTTGATACCTGCCCATACGTGGCATGGTGAAGATACGTGCGGCTGATGTCATTCGTCCTCCCCGAGAGATGGATGACCGCCTGTCCTAGCTTTGACACAAACTGTCTTCGCTCTACAAAATCTCGGACTGTACACCATAACCCCGCCAGGTACCCGACCAGAAAATCGTCACCACAAGGCGTTAGACCGGTACCAAGGCCAATCAGCTGTGTGAGTGCGGATAATTCATTCAACTGATAGCTGCGGGTGGCCTCAATCAGGGTGTGTATGGCCTCCCCCACCCGGCGGGAGATGGCAGATTGCACAATTCCGTCTGAGTGGAGCAAAGCCTGGGCGACGATCTCAGCTCCCAGGCGCACCTGGCACTCATTCAGCGATTGCCAGACAAGCTTCCAGGCGTTCGCGACTGCCGGGTTGGTCAGATCCGTATCTAAGGCTGGAAGGTCGCATTGCCAGCGCTTGCCCTGGTAGAATTCAACCGCCAAAGCTGAACCCTCAAAAATCAAGGTGTTATCCCGGCAGAAGACATCCCTGCCGGTGCTCAGCTGCTCAAAAGAAAAACCATCAGGAGAGTCGAGGCGTATACCTTGGGGCAGGTCAGCTTCACTGGCGACGACCAGGGTGAGTAATAAGTCTTTATTCGCCGGTCTCAGGTTGACGGCAGTACGGAAAACGCTGTGAATGGTGGCATCAAAATCGATGTATGGTATGGCGTATCCGGTGGATATTGCAGTAAGACGCATGAACTACCACTCCTACCAAACATGGCCTGTGGAATGTTCCCCCATGCACTGTTTGCGAGCATTCACGTAACTGCTATTCCATCGGTTCGAACTTCAGCCCGTACACATCTTCTCCATACTGCACCCGGATTGGCTCCCAGCTGGGTCGAACCTTCATTCCTGTCTTCAACTGATCGATCGAATCGGCCTTGATCTGGCCCATGGCTTTGATATGGTTTTCGAATTCCGCTATTCCGAGGATGAGATAACGCTGATCGAAACCCCACGGAAGGTTGAAGATAGCCGTGTAAGCCAGGAGTTTGGCATCTCCTTCGGGTTTCAGTGGTTCGAACTCGCGGTTTTTACAGACCAGGCAGCGGTCATGAAAGGGATAGTGAATTTTGCCGCATTTCTTGCACTTGTAAGCAGTGATGGCGATTTCTTTTTTCATAATTCTACCCTCTTCAGCACAAAGGCCAGAACGTTGTTCCCAAAGCCGCCAAAGTTGACCGTCAGGCCGTGCCTGGCTTTCTGGACTTGCCGCGTTTTTGGCAATTCATGACGCAACTGCCAGACTATATCCACCACCTGGGCTACACCAGTCGCGCCAACTGGGTGTCCACGCGCTTTCAATCCGCCGGAGAGGTTAATGGGTATCTGACCTCCCAGCCGAGTCTTGCCTGCTACGGCAGCTTTTCCGCCTTCGCCCTTCTTGAAGAAACCGACATGCTCGCTCTCGGCGATCTCCAGGATGGTGAAAGCATCGTGCAACTCGGCGACATCGATGTCGGCTGGTTTGAGTTTTGCCATTTCGAAGGCGTGTTGGGCAGCCAGAGTCACAGCTTTCAGGTCGGTCGGGTCGTCGCGTTCCTGGAGAGTCTGGGTGTCGGTGGCCTGCCCAAAACCGGCGATTAACACGGGTGTCTTGGAGTTTGCGTGTTCAGATGATTTTTGCCCGCCTTTACCCGCCTTCGCCATTTCAAGCGGGCAGATGACAACCGCCGCCGCGCCATCGCTGACCGGGCAGAGGTCATACAGGTGCAGAGGGTCCGCCGATACCGGGTTGTTAACAACAGCTTCTGGCAGGTCGAAAATTCCGGCGCGGTCGAGCGCCATCTCAACGTGCGCGTAGGGATTGAGCGTGCCCATTTCCTGGTTCTTCAGGGAGACTGCCAGCAGTTGTTCGCGGGTTACGCCATATTTTTCCATGTACAGGCGTGTGAACATGCCCGCCATTCCAGGCAGGGTGATGCCGTAGGGATATTCTGCCTGTGGGTGGGTCATGGTCGCCACCACGTCAGTTGCTCGCCACCCGGTTACCTCGCGCATTTTCTCACCGCCCACTACGAGTACATAGTTGTAATAACCCGAGGCGACTGCTAATAAGCCAGTCTTTACAGCCGAAGCCCCTGAAGCGGGACCGTTCTCGATGGTTTCAGCGGCCGCAGGCATCAGACTGAGACGATCCACCAGTGAACTGGCGATCGCTGATTGGTGCTGGAGCATTCCGCCACCCATATTGGCGACGTAGACTGCATCAACAGACTTATCTCCCAGGCCGACATCATCCAGGGCTTTCATGGAAGCATAAGCCAGCATATCCATCAGGGTATCTTCGTCACGCCGGCCAAAAGGGATCATCCCGGCGCCAATAATAGCTACATCTCTCATGATCTCATCTTCCTTTCAATCCGGCAATTCGCTCGCGGATAGTATCATCGTCGGCAAATTTGATCTCCGCCATGGCTTCTTCCATCAATTCCTGCGGAACAGGACGAGAGCCAGCCACCAGGCGCGGCTTCGCTTTGAAATATATCTCACGTGTCAAACGGTAAGAATCACCACCGCCTAACTCGTGTGGGATCTGGGTTACTTCCAACGGGTATTCGATCATCCATCGGCGGAAACCGATCGGGCTTTCGGCTACGATCAGTACGGATTCCTGATTCAGGTACTCCATGTGATATTCCATTTTAGCGGCAAACAGGTGCGATCCAATGCGCAGGCCGCGATCAATCGCCAGGGTGTGATAACTCATCCCAACTTTTTCGTCTTCCATCCTCCCATTGACGACACCCACCAGGTATCCATCCACCTGCCCCATTAAGCAATATTCACTTTTAACCCGGTATCGATACCAGGCAAGCAATTCACCATACAATCGAGCGCTGACAATATCGTAATAATCTCGCTCGATAAACAGGCATGGATGGACCGATTTGAGAATAGCGGGTACATCCTCGCGAGCTGCCTGACGGATAACCATTTTCTTGCCATTCGCCAGGGTAATGACCTTGGGTGGATAAGGTTCCATCGGATACTGGATCGGCCGTAAGACGGCCTCGAGTTCCATATCTAAGGGCATATTTCCTCCTTCAATCTTTCTGCTTTATTAACTCAGGTTTTGTTGACTCAGCATATTGATACTTTCTACATGAGCAGGGTTGAAGCAGTCTCCAAACTTGGTTTTGGGCAGAGTGACTTTCTTTGCCATTAACGTCTCGTACTCGGCATCTTCAACCATAGCGACACAGCGTGCGATGCAAGACTCGCCATCCACAAACCGCCACGGGAACATGCCAATCGTCACCCGCCGGTTGAGAAGTAAATCGATCTCGCCTCCCAAGCACTCAGCGTGGATGATGCTAAAGGGGAACATTTCCAGGTGCATCAGCTGATATTTTGTGTCGTCGAAGAAGTCTGCCAACGGCATGCCGTACTTCCTCTTGAAGACTTCGTTGGCTTGGCGGGCTTGGCGAGGCATCCAATCACGGATGATGGTGTTCATCGGGTGGTCGGCGCTGCCGCAGTCCACCGCGATCCAGCGCAGTTTTTTGGCCTTGGCCCAATCAGCGAACTCACGATCCGGGCCAGGGTGCTTGACCATATAACGAATTTCGTCGGCGGTGGGCATGTCCCAGCCAAAGTGGTGGTAGCCCGTGTGGATGACGAGAATGTCACCTTCGCGAACGTCGACACGCTCTTCGACCATCTTACTGGTGTACACGTCATAATCACCACAGACGTCACTCAGGTCGACGACTGCCGCCTCATGGACCAAGTAATCCATATCCAGCGAAGCAATGTCTTTGCCGGGGGTATGAAAGTGGATTTCACCATCCAGGTGGGTACCGAGATGGTTAGAGTGGGTGACCACTTGCCCGTTGGCTCCGTTGGGGGCCAGGCGTTTAAAGTATTTCACCTGGAGCGGTTCGTACGTGGGCCAGGCGGGGGTGGCAATACCGAGTGGAATAGTCAGGTCAATGAACTTCATATTAGCTCCTATCGTTTGATTTTCATAGGAATGGAGTAGCAGGTCTTGCACATCCAGCAAGGCCTGCCCCTCCCATCACATTTGCTGCAACGCCACGAACGCATCCTTGAAACACTTATCTGGGGCGCGCAAAATACCTGCGCCGATCATACCAACGCCAGGGTTTTTGTGGGCGATGCCGGTGTTAATCTGTGGAAGAATGCCGGTCTCCATCACCTTGCGTACGTCAATACCCAAGGGTGTGCCCCGGAAATTCAGGGCCGGGATGGTCAGGTTTTCGTGCTCGCTAAAGGTTATTTCATACATTTCGAGGGTGGTCTGGAGCGCCAGCTGCGGGGTCCCGCCGACAAACTGGGTGATGGCGGGTGCGGCAGCCATGGCCATACCGCCATAACCAGCTGTCTCGGTGATGGTACTGTCGCCAATGTCAGGATTGGCGTCTTGCTCCGTGTACTGGGGAAAATACAGCCCCTGGACTTTTCCGGCGGGTGCAGTAAACCAACGCTCCGGCATGGAGGCCAGGCGGATCCCGAAATCTGTGCCGTTGCGCGCCATCACCGTGACGATGGTGCTGCCTGGGATCCCCTCCGCTGGTTCGAGCATAGCTTTTCCGGCGGGCATGCTCAAATTCAAGAAAAAGTGGTCGTTGCGGTCAATGAAC
>Ga0153916_10001156_pt1 | contig 18652 bp, 14 predicted proteins | sample Opewatmetagenome_FD_109642 | JGI IMG/M metagenome (GOLD analysis project Ga0153916, IMG submission 109642) | Freshwater wetland microbial communities from Ohio, USA - Open water 3 Core 3 Depth 4 metaG | ecosystem: Environmental > Aquatic > Freshwater > Wetlands | place: USA: Ohio, Lake Erie... | reverse complement strand
GCCTTTGGTCCTGAACTAGTTAGGTTTCCACCTTTTTGAATTATAATTCCACCTCGGAATCCTCAACAGCGTATTCATTATGCGACTAAATAACCACAATATCCCCTTCAAACCCATCGTAATTACTCCGCCGGGCTCATTAGATTTACCCAATTTTCGAGAACTTTGGGAGTATCGTGATCTGTTGTTCTTTCTAACCCGACGTGACCTTAAAGTCCGGTTTCAGCAGACCATTATTGGTGTTTTTTGGATTATTTTACAACCTCTTATCCAAATGCTTATCTTTTATGTGATTTTGGGACTCCTAATTAGAGTCCCCACCGAAGGGATTCCATACCCTGTTTTCTTTTTATCAGGGTTTGTCGTTTGGCAGCTATTTTCTCAAGTGGTGAATACCGGCGCGTACAGCCTGTTATCAAACATTGGGGTTATCATAAAATCCTATTTTCCCCGCTTGATATTGCCCCTATCTTCTACACTGGGTTCTCTGGTTGATTTCTTTGTATCCTTTGTAGTCCTTCTTGTTTTTTTGTTGGCAAATCATTATCCGATCACCTGGCGGTTTTTGCTAATAATCCCACTTTTGATTATTACAACCATATTTTCTTCCGGGGTAGGCATGCTGTTTGGATCCCTCATGGTTGTATTCCGAGATACCAAAAACTTCCTGGCTTTCATCTTAACGATCTGGATGTATATCACCCCAATTATGTACCCCATATCGATAGTACCAGATAATTATCGTATTCTGTTCTACATCAATCCATTAACCAGTTTGGTGGATACTTACCGGTGGGTATTCTTGGGCACTGGATCACTTCCATTGATTCAATATTTCATTGTATCTTTCATGGTAGCAGTGGTTATTTGGTTTGCTGGGGCTCTTGCTTTTCGTTCGATGGAAAATAAAATCGCGGATGTAATGTAAAAATGACCCAAATAGCCATAAAAGCCGAAAACGTCTGGAAAGAATATCATATCCGTCATAATTTAGAAGGGCCGAGTAGCTCCTTAAAAGAACTTCTAAATGCCCCATTTGCAAAGTTGTTTGGCCGGTCAAAAACGGTAGCAAAACCTCTGCGCTCAGAAGCCTTCTATGCGTTAAAAGAAGTTTCCTTTGAGATTGAGCATGGTGAGGCATTAGGGTTGATCGGCAGGAATGGTGCAGGAAAGAGCACGTTGCTAAAAATACTATCGCGCATCACGCGTCCATCGAAGGGAAAAATTACTCTGTTCGAGAGGGTAAATTCCTTGCTTGAAGTAGGCACTGGGTTCAACACTGAACTCTCGGGTCGAGACAACATATTCTTAAATGGTAGCTACCTTGGGATGTCAACCCAGGAAATCAAGCAGAAATTTGACGAGATCGTTGCCTTTTCCGAAATTGAGCAATTCATCGATACGCCGGTTAAGTACTATTCCAGTGGAATGTTTGTGCGCCTAGCTTTCTCGGTGGCAGTCCACCTGACGCCTGAATCTCTACTAATTGACGAAGTATTAGCCGTTGGGGATGCAGGATTCCAGCAAAAATCAATGGAAAAAATGAAAGAACTGCTGGGCAGCGGGGCGACGATCGTTTTGGTATCTCATAGCGAACAATCGATTCGAGAGATATGTCAACGGGTCATCTGGTTGGATAAGGGGATGATCCTGATGGATGGCCCGGTTTCGGATGTTGTTCAGCACTATAATCAATTTTTAAGTGAACATTCCCACTAATTGTTTTACACTATACATTAGAATAAAGTGTGTTTATCTTATTTCTTTTCCTCAATAGGATGGAAAAGATTTTTGAGCTTTCAGAAAAAGGATTGTACCAAAAGGAATAAGCTAAATTTTTTAAGGCTTTCTTCTGTTCATTAACTCGGTAATTGTTGTAAGCTAAATTATGATATTTATTGCTTAAAATTCTTCGCCTTTGTGACCATGAAATATTGTGGGCTTTTAATATCCCATAATTAATAATATTATTGTCTCCGATAATCTGAGTTCTATAGTCAGTAGCAGCATTTTGTCCATGCATTCTTATAAATGCAAGGGGCAAATCTATTCCGTACACCAATCCGTGATTGGCTATTTCTGCCCATAGGAGAACATCCTCACCAATTCGGACACCCTCATTAAAACAATTAGTATTCTGTAAAGTCATTTTCCTAACCATTACAGTTGGTGTAGCAATGGGGCAACTATCATAGATATGTGGATATACTGAGCCTGAGAATTTCCCTGAATGAATGATCTCCAATGCTTGTCCTTGTTCATCCATCCGCTGATATGATGTGTGACATAAAACAACTTCTGGACATTCATCTAAGATCTTTACCTGTAAAAGCAATTTATCCTGAAGAAATAAGTCGTCGGAATCTAAGAATGCCAAGTATTTTCCCTTAGAAATTCTTATGCCGTTATTCCTTGCCGAGGAAGGTCCACGGTTAGTTTGGGAATAATATGATATGTTTTGATTATCCAAAAACGGTGTAATTAATGAGATATCCTCTGATGAACCATCATTAATCAGCACGATCTCATAATCATTATAATTCTGATTGAGAACACTTTCTATTGCTTCCTTCAGCCAGTGCAGATGATTATAAAACGGGATGATAACACTCACATTTGGCATTATTTGATTTATACCGAGATACTTTGGTCATCCCTAAACCAGGATAAATACTCTTCTAATCCGGTCTCGATATCTGGATCGGGAGAAAATCCAAGTTCCTGGTTGGCTTTAGATATATCAGCTCGGCAGTGTCGGACGTCCGCAGGTCGTTCCGGATCATAAACTATCCCCACTTTAGAACCACTGACTTTTTTCATTAAATCAGCCAAGAAATTAATAGTGATGTTTATACCTGATCCAATATTATAAACGCCTGTTTTTGTTGCAACAGTAGCTGATAAGAAATTTGCCACGGCAACATCTTTAACATTTACGAAATCACGGGTTTGCTCACCATCTCCATAAATCGTTATCGGTTCTTCCTGATATATTCGATGGACAAATATAGGAATAACATTACCATATGCGTCAAACCGTTGGTTTACTCCATAGACATTGAAATATCGTAAGCAGACCACTGTCATGTCATAAAGACCCGCAAAACATAATGCCTGTTTTTCACCTCCCAATTTGCTTACCCCATAGGGTGAATCTGGAAATTGAGGGTGGTTTTCAGCAATGGGCATGGTTAATAATTCCCCAAAAATTGCGGCAGAAGACGAATAGACGATCCGTTTTACCTTATTAACTCTGGCTGCTTCCAATACGTTGACTGTCCCAATAACATTGATTTCCGCATCAGCTTGCGGATTAAGCAGCGATTTCTGCCGCCCAACACTCGCCGCGAAGTGAAATATCATATCTACTCCGCTCACAGCTTCCTCGACCAATTGGTAATTTCGAATATCTCCTTCAATGAATTGGATGGATAATCCTATTAGGTTTTTTCGATATCCAGTAGACAAATTATCAATTACCCGAACTTCGATCTTATTTTTAAGCAATAGACTGACCAGGTTCGAACCGATAAAACCTGCTCCTCCTGTAACCAGGGCAATGGTCATGAATTTACTCCTTTTCTTAAAACCTTTTTTATTAATGGAACGATCTTGGGTGAAATCATAACACCAATCAAAGTAATCAATTTCCCCCGATTTGAGGGTCTAAAGTAATTGTATGGCGCGATCAAAAACGATTTTCTTAGATAGGATCTATACATGGTTAAATCGCTTTTTCCCAAGGAGGATTGGGTGCCGGCTGAATAATATGCATTACTGAAGGCTTCTGCCTTTATCCTTGTAATACTTCTTGGTAGATTGGGTAGAGAAAAAAAATTTTCCACGCATTGTATTGTTTCTTCAGCCATTTTTTCCCCGCCTGTAGAAGACTGAGAAAGTGTATGTTGGCGAAACGCTGAAAGCGATTTTGGTACCCTTGCGAATGAACCCATTAATCCTGCACGCCACCAAAAATGCATATCAAAAAGGATTTGAAATTGTGTATCGAAACCATTCAATTTCTCAAAAATCGCCTTTCGAAATACAGCACCCGGACCTGGAAGACACAAGTGGTTTTTAACCATGCTGGTCAAATTATAGTCAGGTTTTTGGATTTTCATCACCACAATATCGTCTTCATCCACCACATCAAAATCCGAATAAACCACCACTAATTCTGGGTTCTTAATAAATTTCTGAACCATTTCACTTATGGCATTTGGATATAGATAATCGTCCGAGCTCAATTTTGCAATTAAATCTCCTTTTGCCATCTGAATGGCTTTATTTAAGGTCGGTGTTTCTCCTAGATTAGGCTGGGTTTCCCAATAAAATCTGTCACCATAAGACCTTAAAATTTCTTCAGTTCCATCGGGAGATCCGTCATTAATCACACGATACTCAATGGCCGGGTAATCCTGAGACAAAACACTGTCAATTGCCTTTCTTAAGTATCTTACTTGTTTATAAGTGGACGTGACGATAGTCACGAGAGGTAAGCTATTTGACATAAATACCTTGATAGTTATATGTTCGTGAGTCTATTCCAGTAAAATGACATTCCATAGATCTACGCGTAATTACAAGTGTTGTTTTTGACTAGAAAATAACAGTTTTCTGTTAATTATTCTATGTCAACTAGAAAGAACTTCATCGCTCGTATGTATGTCACCTTGCAACCCTGTAGTAATTATCTGCTGATTATTAATTAATCCTGCACGCTTTTATAATCTGTTGATAGTGGATGGAGTGAAAGTGAGTCATCATTTCAGGTTATACTGCTGATCTCCCTACTGTTGATAATGTTTAGGCGTCTTTTTGATTGTCTTTGTTGCTTTCTCAAAATCGATACCAATTATGTCTCAATACCAGTGTATTGACGTGTAGCGCGGTGTATTATCTCTTTATTTCGTTAATGATTATGGAGATTGATTAACACTAAATATCCCGGAGTCTAATTGTTTGTAGTGATTAAAACAAGAAAGCACTTTTTTGGAATCGGAAGAATCAGGGGAGCCAACAACCGTTCTATAGTTAATTCCATTAATTATGTCACAGGTAAATAATTCTCTGTTATCAGGATGGAGAATAAATACCTTTCTTTCAGACAGAAGAGCAATTATAGGAATCCAAGTATCTTGAATAGAAATTATGTAACCATCTATTGGGGTGTTTTTTCTTGCTTTTTGAGCAATTGCAGTATATCCAGATTCAAAATAGACATTGTAAGAATTAATAATGTTACGATATTCTTTAAATTCTTCAACACACGGATATATAACAGTAGATCCAAATATGATTATGAATAAAAGAGTTAACCATACACGGTTTTGCCTCCGGATAATTTTAATTATCCAACTCAATCCGTAACCAATCAAAATACTCATAAAGGCTGAGATTGCGATGTAATATTGTATTTGGTTGTAAAGGTTAAAAAAAATAAAAATCGTTAACATGGAGCCAAAAAGGCTAGAAATTATAATCTCCCTTACCTTATTAGAGGCCTTTATTGTAAGACCCAATGAAATTAATACTAAGAAAATTGAATCACCAACAAAAAAGTATTTCTTTATGTTTAATATAAATACCCACCAATATTTAAGATTTAATTTCTGTGAGATCGTACCATAATTCCAATCTTTAAGGTTTATTGAAGTAAGAAAAACAGTGAATGGGTTGGAAAGCTTAATACTATCTGCATGATTTGTCCAAAGAAAGGTTAAACTTAATGGGATTATTGCCATCAATATAACAAAGGTCAAGAAGGTTTTGTGAGTATTTACGAATGAGAGTGATTCTTTATAAGTAAATCCCTGGTCTTTCAAACTACGAATAAACACTAAAAGGAAAGGAATTACTATAATCGGTGTAGTTGTGATCTTTACTAGCGAACCTAAAGAAACAAACAAAATTGCCAATATTCCAAGTGATATGTTCGTCGGTTTTTTGAACCATTTTATAGCCAGGTAAATAAAACCTAATGCAAATGTCAAAGCCATGAAGTCAATCAATATTTCATTGCTATAAAAAAAAGTAAAAGGAAACCAAATATAGACAGCAAAGATCGCACAGGCGATAAATATATCCGGAAAATATTCATTGCAAATTAAGAAAAGAAAGATAGCGGAAGTATAAAAAATAACAAGACTAGTAATATGCGAGGCAGTTTGTATATTTATTGAGGACAAATTTGCCATGATTGTAGATACTGCTTGATAGAGGGGAAATTCAAATGGTACTTGCCAAGGAGGACCAAATAGTGGTGTTTGATATGAAAAGAGGGAAATGCCTTCGAGTTTAAACCAATAAGTAGTTAAAAGCGTTTGTGCAGGGCGCCATCCCCATGAATTTTCACTTATCCAAGGCCAATGGCCAATTATAGATATTAGAATATTCACCAAAATAAATATTATTGGAAATTTATAGCATTTTATTAATAGCGTTGCTTTGATGAGATTTACACTCAATAGGTTCGATCTCCTCAAAAAACTAATACTGATCTTTCCTATACACCAATTAAATGCTTAACCCTTCATTGAAAATACTATTAGTTTCGTTTTCGCAAGATATTTGTTTCAATTGCGTAAAAGTACCAATGTAAATATGCGCCAGCCCATTGAAATATCTTAAATCGACTAACACCCTGCTTACGTTCAAACCACTGCACTGGGATTTCAACAATTTCCCATCCTAAACGGTGACATTTTACTAAAAGTTCAATACTATAGGTAAATCCCATAGAAGATTCAATCTTAACTTGATTCAATAATCGTCTTGAAAATAAACGAAATGCATTTGTGGGGTCATGAACAGGTAATTTAGCAAGATAATATAAAGAGAATGATACTAATCTGACTAGTATTGCTTTTTGCCATCGGCAACCAAGCATTGATCCACCTGGTATGAACCGACTCCCAACAACCATTTCTGCCCCTTTATTAAATGATTCGATCATCTGATCTATCACCTTGATGTTGTAATCATCATCTGCCATGTACGAAATCACTGCAGGCGAATCATCATAATAAAATCCTGTTATAACTGCTCCGTGAGCAAATTTCCCTTTATTTTTTATTGGAATGATTTCAAGTGGAATAGATTTCTTACTTAAAGCCTTAAGTGTATTGTCATCATCGTTATCATAACAAACCAAAACGCGAATGGGTGAATGGACTTGATTCTGAAAAGCATCCAATACTTTCAGGATGTTCTCGCCTTCATTAAATACTGGTATCACAATATCTACAGTCGTTGAATTCTCCAAACTATTCCCTTATTTTTTCCGCAATTATTAGGGATTGTCTGCCAAAAATTAACCAAAGGAACTTCATAGTTAGGTATATGCGGATAAGAATCATTGCTTTAGGCAAGCGTCCCTTTGTTGTAAATGGAAGAAATTTCGTAATGATCTTTGTAATTCTGAAATTTTTCGTTTTGAACAATTCAACCAAAGCCCGATCATCAATAGGTGTAATATGATCAAAAAACATCCAATAATCACGATACGCAAAGCGAATATTTGGCTGAAGAATAACTAATTTTCCACCATGTTTTAAAATTCGAAATATCTCTTGTACAGTATCGACAATTACATGACGCTCCAAATGTTCAAATAGGTTACTGATAAAAATTACATCAATTGATTCGGTGTCAATGCTATCAATATTATCTGATTTGCTCAATATTACTTCTACATCATTTGAAGCATAATTATTAATATCAGGATTGATGTCTACCGCGAATTTTTTACCACAACGTATATTATTGATGAATTCACAATAACCCGCACCAATTTCAAGAACAATATCTTTTTCTGATATATATTGCTGGAAAAAATCCTTACAGAGAATTTTCCACATGTTCTTTCTGAATTCTCTATCTGATCTGAACCTGCGCTCATAGATTTGTTGGATATTCATCAATTTTTAAATCCCACCGATATCAATTTGTTGTTTTATCCATGGAATAATCTCATCTAAAGCTTGATCTAAACTTGTCTTCGCTTCAAATCCTAGTACCTGTCGTGCTTTTTCAACGGAGGGAATCCTTCTTTGGACATCATATTTAAAAGGTTTATCGGAAATATAACGAAACGGGATTGATCCATTAATTTTTCTCCAAATAACTCTGGCTAATTCAAGAACTGAAGTTGATATAGGTGTTGATAAATTAAAGTCTTGATTGATTGCGATATCGTTTTCAACACAAAGACGAATTCCTTCTGAGAGGTCTCCTCCGTAAGTATAGTGCCTCACTTGATTACCATCACCTAAAATGTGTAAGGGATTTTGACCTTTTATTATTTTCTGTACCAGATCAGGAACAACATGACTCATCGCTAGCTTTATATTTCCCGAATATATTTCTTTATCACAAAGGGCTCTTTTTTCTCCAATGCCAATGCAATTAAAAGGACGAATTATGGTATATGGAAGCTGATATTGTTCCCATGCTCCTTTTGCTATATATTCACAGGCCAGTTTTTGAAACCCATAAGTTGATTGCGGTGGTGGACAGTTAAATTGCTCGCCCTCAGGTGTTGGAAAGATCGATGAATTCTCGAATACCATTGACGAAGATATAACATTAATCTTAGAAAGATGGCGATTTCGAAATGCCCAGATAGCCGCATCGAAAGTAGAGGCGAGTATTCGTTCATTTTCTGCAAATAAGTCATAAGCATATTCATGAAATAATGATATACCTCCAATAATTGCTGCTAATGCAATTATCTGATCGCAATCCTCTGCTAAGTTTTTTATTAATCCGACAGATTTTGCATCACCTTCAACAAATTGATAGTTGGGATTTTTATCATAACTTTTTTCAACTTTCCCATATTTCGAATAATTATCAATTCCAATTACCATATGTCCGTGGTTTAGAAGATCATCGACAAGATATCCAGCAATGAAACCAGCAGATCCCGTTATTAATATTTTCATCGAATTCTTGACCTTATTTATATCAATGTCCCATTTCCTAAAAAACCCCATATATCAACAATAGGTTTTGTGCATTTTAGCATTTTATATTCTGGATGAGGAACGCACAATATCAATACGTCACTTTTATCAATCGTTTCTTCTATCGAAACCAAACTTTTATCTACTGTTACATAAGGATCGGTTGTGAATACTTGTTTCGCCAGGAATACTAGACCTTTTTTTAATTTATAACTCAGTGAAGAGCGTATATCATCACTACCCGCCTTAAAGGCCATGCCCAATAAACCAAAGCTTGTGTCTGCTAGATTATACCGGGTCTTCAATCGGTCGATTAAGTATAAAACCAAACCTTCATTAATATTCATTGCCGCTTGACCTAAACCAAACTCATTCTTCGCAAAGGAATTTAATTGCATTGTGTCTTTAAATAAACATGGACCAGCGGTAAAACCGGCGCTACTTAGGGCATCCATACGATGGTAATGATATTTAATTCCTTTAAGGATTTTGTCATAATCTTGGCCAGCAGAATTTGCGATCATAAAAAATTGATTTGATATGGCAAATGAAATATAACGATAAGCATTTGTAAATAACTTAGCAAATTCTGCTTCGATAGGGGTTAAGGGAACTACTTCTACTTTGATCGTTTGAAAGAAAAGTTTTGCTTTTTCTTCAGCATCGAGACTTGTTCCACTAATAATTTGCGGAAGGTTCAGAATTTCTTCAATAGCTTTCCCCTCAACAACTCGCTCGGGACAAAACGCGAGTAGAGGTGATTTTCCCTTTGATTGTAGCCATTTAGCTAATCGATCAGTTGTTCCTGGAAATAGGGTTGATCTAAGAATTACTAATTGCTCATCCGAGAGATAGGGCAATAATTGTTCAAAGCAAATAAAAATATCAGAAAACACTGGGTTGAGAAATTTATCAACCGGAGTCCCAATCGTAATCACAATCGTATTCGATTGTGAAACTACCTTAGGATCGAGGGTTAAAATCAAGTTTCCCGTGCTAAGCACATTATTAAGGATTGAATCCAAGCCTTTTTCCATATATGGAGCGATTCCATGGGAAATTAAATTGGTTGTATCAGGATTTATGTCGTATATAGCAACTTTCTTTCCTGCTGCAGCAAATGCTACTGAAAAAGGCAAGCCTACATGGCCAGCTCCGCCTATAACACAAAGATCATATATTTTTCTATCCATGAATATCTTCTGTCAAATTAAAAATCTATTGTAATTGGTAAATTAAATGTATTTTTTATAAAAATCGTATATATATATAAGACCATAATCTTATTTGTTTATATTTAAAAAGATTTCGTAGTAGGCAATTATGAAGTTAATAATTTCATACTAGAAGAACGAAAGGTAAAAGTTGGCGATAATTCTTCCCAACTCATTTGCTTACTGGAAACGGCATACTATTGAATATATTGATTATTTTATCTTCGAATTTATTCCGGACATTCGGGATAGATCCCGCTTTTCATAACGGTACTATTGGTGAAATAGAAGTCGAAAAAATATTTAAGGAAATTGATTAACTGTGTCTCAATTATTGATATCGGGGAATCAATAAGTTAGATAGATATACTGATTTTACCATAAGCATTATGATCACTATATTCATTTATCGCTTCGAAAACGATTGCAATAGATTAGATACGGTTCTCTCAGGGGTGAAGGAAACGAAGTAAGTCTTCAAGAATATATATTTATCCCTAATCGTTTTAGTTTGCTCAATCTAGCAGGAAAAGACCATAGAATTTGTGGCCTATTCTTAAACAGACGGATATTATTAACTAAAGTGTAAAATTACCGGGTCCGGTTTGTCTGCGAGCATCGCTGATATATAATGGACTCATTGTCTGTCTGTTCTAAATCCTTCAGTATTATTTGGCTGGGCAGAAGTTATTTTTTTCTGTTAGCTCAAATTTATCGGGCTCGACTTCGAAAATTTAATATCTTTGCCTAAAATTACGCTAAGATAATCCTGCAATAATAGATTTTCAATTGCCTTACCAAGGCACCTATCTTATTTACGAGCTTTAAGGCGAGACTATCAAGAGGATTTTTAGTTTCCATAAGAGTGCTTTTTTTGATTCGCAGACTCACATTTATATGAAAATATCAGTGCTAATTTCTATAATAGGATTACTATGTGTTAATGAGTTGAGATTAGTGATATCGCTTTTTATAAAGATCATTTCAAAAAAAATAAAAATAGCGTTCCACTTGATGGTTTACATGAACTCCACAAAATATAAGGTAAGAAAATAAACAAATCTCCTTTATAAGATTTAGTACACAAGGCAAGTACAAGGTTTTATAGACAAAAGAATAATATTTAGTGAGGTAGAACTAATCCATTATCGAATCGATTATTTGCAACTTCTACGATCAGATTTTCCCATTGATTGACTACTTCCTTAATATCATATCGCCAGGCTTCTCTCATCCCTTTTTCCCGCAGCTGTGTATACAATCTATCATCTGTGGCAATTCGATACATGGCATCTGCAAAAGCTTCGGGATCCTCGGGAGGGACAAGAATACCAAATTCATTTTCACCAAGGATGTCACGCGGACCAGCAACGCAATCCACTGCTATTGGAACTGCACCACAAAGCATGGAGTCCACTAGAACTAAGGGTGATGCTTCCCACTTGGATGTCAATAACGATGCTCTAGCTCTCGCTAGGTAAGGGTACGGATTTCCCGATTCACCAATCATCAATACATGTTTGCTTAATTTAAACTTATTAATCAAATCTTTGATTTTTTGAAATTCATTTCCATTACCAATAACTATGACTAAAAAGTTAGTATATTTTCTTTTTAACACTCTACAAGCTTCTAACAACAAAACGTGATTTTTCTGTGAATCAACCCTGGCTAGTTGAACAAATACCGTTTTATTGGTCGATTCCAAATACTCAACATCGAAATACTGGGATTTTTTATCTAGAATAAGTTCACAATCGACCGGGTTTGGGATCACCCGTATTCGCTCTGGATCTACTCCAAAATTGTTGATCATATCAGATGTCATCCAATTATTAGGGACAACAACAGCAGATGCGCTTTTTTCGGCATTTGCGAAAAGCCAATTTTCTACCATAAAACGATTTTCGTCTGGATAAATTAGAGGCATGTGAAGAGATTCTGGTGCGCAAAGATATGAAATATAGTTTCGCGGTGAAAACATCTGGTTTATCCACACACGAACAGTAGGCTCTTCTTGCATTGGTATGAGAATGGCATCGCTATGGATAGACTTTAAAATTCGATTTATATGCAATACATCAGGGATGTTGATGCCAACTTCTGTTGCAATCAAATCGGCGGTGAATCTGACATTAGTATCATTTTGATTTAGCTCACCACTCCTCGGGTGTGTATTATTACCAATTTCATTGGTAATCCCAAATTGTGCGAATTTCACTATGTGTTGCCGTAAGTGTAAACGAGATCGAATATTCTCAGGCATCCTCATATATATACGATAGAGAAGTTTAAAAATCGATTGCTGAAAACTATAATTGTGATTATTTGTAATACCAGGAGATTTTTCTTCACTTGGAATTAGTTCTGGTTTTTTTTTATCTTCAGATATGTATTCGCGCGATTTCGGAAGATTTTGATTAAGACCATTTTTTTCTAGGCAATATAATGGAATCGAAGGATCGTAACTTACTGGAATATTTTCTTGCCAGATCATATAAATGACAATCGGTTCAAATTTATTTCTATCTAAACGATTGGCCAAGTAATAAAGTACTTTTTCAGCGCCGCCTGCCCATAATTTTCGTGCTACGAATACAACCTGCTGTCTCTCTTTATATTCCATTTTTAACCTAATCTTGGTAAGTTTTGGAGGAATTTATATTTTTAAAATTACTTCTCTTATTTTCTCAAAAATCGATTTTTTATTAGGAAATTGCATTTCCCGGGATGGAATAATAGCTAAAATTTTTTTTATCGAGTTGGAAGTGTTTAGATTTGGTTCTAAAATAACTTTCCCATTCTGAATTTTCGTATCCCAATCAGAATATTGCTTCCATGAAATTGGTATGATCATATCTAATGTTGCCATAACGGAAGCCATACAATCTATATCGCCATTATCATTTGCACCAAGATATAGATAGCCATTAATAAAACCTAGAGAAAAATCTGATCTACCAAGCAAAATCAGATTAATTCCCATCCTTGTTAGACCTTGACAGATTTCCAAGATTTTTACAAGTTCAGGTTGATTAAAATTATCCAAATTAAAATCTGAGGGCAGAAGTAATGCAATTTCTCTACCCAGATATCTGCGATCCTTTATGCTAGTGAATTGAATATTATCAAATCGCTGGAGATATGCTTGTAATGCTTGAGCCATTTCACTTTTACTTGTATTTTGTAAATAGTAATTAACTCTCCCCACTTCAGCAGGATCGACAGTAAAATATTTAAATCGGGGTTTTGGAATTGATGTGGCTGCATATATCGATAGCCATAGTAAACCAAAAGGTGTTTTCGTATAAATCTGAGATAAATCTAGAGAGCGATCCCGTATACAATTTTGCAGTTCGAGGGCTAAATCAGTATTTGTGACAAAACTCCAGGCCCATTCCAAAATTCTTATCTGCAAAGCAGGATGATAGCCAAGGCCATATAATAAGTTCGAATCATTCACAGTTGCAACAAAATCTAATGTTTTCCGTAATATTTCTATTTCCGTCATTTCCTTAGCTTCTTTTGCAAAAGGAATTAATTCTTGATATGTGTGTTCATTGATTAAACGAATAATGGTTTTCGAAGCATCAATAAGACATCCTAATGGAAATAAATTACTTTCTTGTTCCGAGTGGAACCGCATTGAACAAGTGATTTGGGGTTCATAGTGAGCGCGATTAGTAAGCATTAAGCGCAACCACATATCCAAATCATGTGCATAATGTAAGTTCTCATTAAATCCTGCAGAGCGAAGCCATGTTTCGCGTTTTATGCATATACTAATGCCGCTAACAAAGTTCGTTCGAAAAAGAAATATTAATCGCATGACTTCATCATTGAGGTCAAGCCATGGATAGGAGTGATCTATTTTTGATTTATCTGCATAAACATATTGACACTCTGCGAAGAAAAACCGGTAGTTTGGATATTCTTGAATCCACTTCCGATTCAACTGCAATTTGTCCGGATAATAGAAATCGTCTGCACTCAGCCAACAAATCCATTCACCCCGAGCCTCTTGAACACCTTTGTTAATTGCCGTACTTTGGCCGCCATTTGGCTTGTGAAATACTCGAAAGCGAGGATCATTTCTTGCATATTCATCCAATATTTCTGGAGTCGAATCAGTTGAACCATCGTCTACCAGCAGCGCTTCCCAGTCAGGATCCGTTTGTGCCAGGATGCTGTCAAGTGCCTCCCGGATGAATTGCTCTTCATTATAAATTGGTACGACAATGCTAAAGGTTGGGTGTGGATTAGTCATCTAGTGATATTTCTTGAGACATCTTGGCTAGACTATGTAGCCAGTCCACTGTCTGAAGCATCCCCTCTTCAATGGTGATGGTTGGCGTCCAATTCAATCGTGATTTAGCTAAACCCGAATCCAGGTGGATCTGAGGTACATCAAATATGCGCTCTTTATCATACTTTACCTGGATTTGTAGCCCTAATACATGTTCTATCTTCTTAACTAATTCATTCAAAGTATATGGTTGCATTCCACCAAGATTGAATATGGCATTAACAGGATCAAATTCCACATCCTTGGATGCAACTAGAGCCCTTGTTAAATCATCGACATAAAAATAGTCACTATAGATTTCGCCATCTCCAAATATTGTGACTGGTTCACCCATGAGTGCTTTGTAAATAAAAACAGTTACCACACCCTGATGTCGAAATGGATTTTGTCTGGGGCCATACGGATTGGATGGGCGCACGATGATATATTCCATTCCATACAGATGATAAAACATTTGCAAGTACTTCTCGACCATTAATTTAGAGATGCCATAGGCGTTAATGGGATTGGTGGGATTACTCTCTTTGATGGGCAATGGTTGCCGTAGACCATACACAGCCCCACCAGAGGACATAAAAATTATTCGTTTTACACCTGCATCATGACAACTATTAAGCAGATTGATGCTTGGAATCAGGTTGATTTGAACTTCATCCACCGGATCTTTCAGGCCTTTTTCTTGGATTTTTGCCCAGGCAGTATGGTAAACCAGTTCTATTTGTTGCTCTTCCATTATTTTCTGAATCGTTCGCAAATCTTGAAGGTCCCCTTGGAAATAATTAACGCCCGGAGGAATATTATCGTATGACCTGGGAAATAAATCCAAAACAGTAACCTGACATCCTAATGAAGCAAGCTGATCAACTAGATGTGATCCGATAAACCCATTACCACCTGTAACAAGGATACGCTGCATATTTCATTTCACCTTGCTGATTTTCTATAATATTTATGCCGTTTACCAATAGCTGAATACATCGCAATAACTTGGGGACGGACAACTTGATCGGAAAGTTTTTTCGTGACAATTGATGCATTGAGTTCGGCAGCATTATCGACCAACTCATCTTCCGATACTGCAATCCTGATCGCCTCAGCGACTGCATGCACATTCTCTGGTGGAACCAGCAATCCATTCTTTCCATCAACGATCCATTCGTTAATCGTTTCCAAGCCTGAATGGATGGGAAATGCACCTAATGACATGGCTTCAACCAACGTGCTCGGCAGTCCATCACTGATGGTCACAGCGACCATTATCCTCGCAGCTCCTAGTAGATTTAACCATTGTTCATAAGGCATACTCATAGAGTTTGGAAAAACGGTAATATTTAGTCCAGTAATTGCCACAAGTATTTTGGCTTGTAATTCAATGGCAGGAGTTGCCTGTACAATGACGATAGAATAAGACCGGAGAAGATCCTGGCATATCTGAATAGCTTTCATTGCAGTCATTGCTCGGCCCTGCGGATCACCTCCAGATTGTATGCTATCTGTATTATCTCTGCCTTTTATTACAATTACACGTCGTCTCGAAGTTGGTTCGTTAGTGCAGTAATCAATAGCTTTCCATGTCACCCCACCAAAGGCTGGGATTTTTGCCAGTACTTTTCCATGGAATCCCAATTTTTTTGCCAGAACAAAATCACGCTCGCCCTCCACAACCAATCCATCACAATGTGAAAATACAGCTTCGGCTTCGGAGTGTTCTTTTTTGCCAAGATTTGGGTATAGATCTAAGTCTGCCCCCCAGGTAGAAACAATCCATGGGCATGGTAATTTTCCTTCGAGTATCTGTCGAGCCATCAGAAGCACCATAGAATTATTATGCCAATTTACAAACACTCCAAGAGAATGGATCACATCGGGTTGCCAATATTTAATAACATGGGCTAAATAGATCGCATGTGACCATAATGAATTTGCATCTAATTCATTAGTTTTATATCGTCTGGGTAATAAAATGCTATAAATTGCCCTTGTTGATAGATCTCTTTCTTTGAGCATCCAGTTCTTAGGATACACAATTTTGTTAATGGCTTCAGGAGATAAATTTTTTTCAATAAGCTTTTCACGGGTACTACTCATTAGCGAATTTAGTGGATAGGTGATTAATAGAATCCCTTTCCGAACCAGACGGACGATGAAACTGATTGGATTAGTAAGTATTAATAAAGATTTACGAATTACTCTCACAATTAAACTGATTGGGGTACTAAGAATCCAATAGCCCTTACGAATTCCACGAGTAAAAAGACCAGTGGTCTTGGGTGATTTTATCGGAAGGGTATATTCAGCAGTAAACTTTTCAGGGATTTCAATGGGAAAAGGAAGGTAAAAATATCCGCTCTTAAATTCACTACGAATGCCATAGCTAGAAGGCACTGATTGGAAAATTCTATAATCCCAATCAGTGTCTTTCAATTGGTTTACCCACCGAGCTACATGGATGCTGCCTACTTCAGCAATAAATAAGATCTTTTTTCTTTTTTTGGTTTCCTTTGTATTCATATCGTAATTATGAGTGACATTGTAATTCCATTTTAGATGTGAATAGTTATGACTAAGAGGAGCCTATCTTTACCAATTGGTATCTGCTTTTCCCTAATTCTTTTTTCATGTCATTATTAAAATAGTATTTCCTTTTTACTTTAGGGTAATAAATTTTAACACAAATTGTCCGAATTGAACCTTAACCATTAGTTGGTTTACCTAATTAAAAAAGAAATTTTGTTAAGGTGACATAATAAAAACATCTATTAGCAACCACCACTAGATATGGATATAGAAATGGCTCAGTGTAATGATTTTCACCAAATAAGTGATTTTGTTAAAATAGGTTGAAAGCAGTACCTGAATTATAAAGCCCCTCGAGCAATAACATTTGGCATGCATAAAGATTTAAGTACTTGCAGAAAGGAGATTCTGGGCGAATAGAAAACTGGAAAGGTCACACAAATAGAAACAAGTCATAAATAATAAGAAACGGAATATGTGGAATAACCATTAAATAGCTTCAAGTGTGAGGCGGTATTGTGTAAACAACGAGCAAGAAGAGGATTAAGAATTAAATGAGTGAACATTGTCCCCCCCATATACATCAGGTGGGAGTATTGGGTCACTCCCATACCCCCACCAGTACCTGGCGGAGAGGAAGGGATTTGAACCCTTGTTCCCTTGCGGGAAACACGCTCTCCAGGCGTGCGCGCTAGGCCAGACTACGCGACCTCTCCGAAAAATATTACTGCAGCTGTCTCTCCACAGCGAAGCGCATTATACCATAAAGGCATATTTGGTCTAATTATTTATCAATTGTGCTCTATCTAAAGTTCGATTCGATATATTTGGATCTCATTTCATAGATATATAATGACACATCCCAGCTTCGTTCAAAGCCTGCATTTTCCAGGCTGGATAATACCTTAGGTTGGTTGGGTGCCACCCACCCAGCTGATTTATATCCAATTTCACCCATCAGTCGGCGATAATCTAGTAAAAGATCTGTCAGAACATTCAATGAGCATGCCATCAGCTCAATTCCAGGTTGATGCTCATCATCTTCTTCATCTTCCCAAATGGAGATAAATCCCACTCCATCTCGCCACCACCAGGCATGTTTTTCGCGGATCGCTTCCTGGATGTGTTTAAGCTGTGGATCAGCGTATACCCAGCCTAAATTGATCAGCCCCCTAGACAACGCGTGGGTCGGACTTCCAGTGACAAATTCTAAAGCTTTAGATGCTTCTTCTTCATTCAGGCCAGTAAAATTACTCATCCCTTCCAATGTACTTGTTGCCCGATATGGGATGAACTCTGCGACCCGCTTGAATCCTGTTTCTTCGCACATCCGATGCACTTTGACGTTATATGAGCCTGTCGTCAGGCGGATAATCCCGCTCCCCATTCGCCACCAGGTCCCCAAAACATATTCATGGATGTGTGAGGCAATCCCTTTGCCCTGGAAATCGGGGTGGACTCTCAGCCCTTCCATATACCATTCCTGCTCTTGGAATTTGGTGAGTTTAAACACCCCCACCACCTGTCCTCTCAATTCTGCTACACCCAGTAGTCCTTCTGGATCTGCCAGCCACTCTTCCCATACCTGAGGGATATAATCTCCCCCCTCCCAGATATGCGAGCATAATTCCATCACCTCTTCAGTATCT